>ERZ795060.380-NODE-380-length-61283-cov-35.816032_pt1 | contig 61283 bp, 60 predicted proteins | sample MGYA00375144_ERZ795060 | MGnify/ENA primary metagenome ERZ795060 (study PRJEB30189, sample SAMN05720157) | activated sludge metagenome | isolation source: anaerobic digester from wastewater treatment plant | place: Japan | collected 2015-05-15 ... | reverse complement strand
GCTCAATTGCCCTCAGAGTCTGCGGGCTGACTCCGAGCAATCGAGCAGCTACACCAATTGTGTAGACCGGCTCATCAGGGCCGTGTAACTTCAACTTCAGTCACCTCGGATGTTTTGGATTGCAGAGGTTATTATAACCTGTGTGATGGATTTGTATCAAGCACTATACAATACTTATGATAAGAAAGCTATATTCATTACTGAAGCTTTCTTTGTAGAGAGCTGTTCCTCTTAATTCCTCCTTCTAATTTCTTCATTTTTCTCTTACAATTATAGAAACACAAGCCGGCAAGAGGAGGCATCCAAAAGTGTCAAGTGTGCTATTAACCAGTGACCGGCTGATCCTGCGCGATTTCAAAATGTCAGATCTGTCGGGAGTCCACAGGTACGCCTCTGATCCTGAAGTCACAAGGTTCATGGAATGGGGCCCCAACACTATTGATGAGAGCAGAGATTTTATCCGCATGGCTATTTCCTTTCAGAAAGATAAACCTCGCAGGCACTTTGATCTGGCGATAGTCACGAAACCCGACAACTGCCTAATCGGAGGATGCGGCCTTTATATTACGAGCCCTCACAGCCGTGAAGCATTTATCGGTTACTGCCTTCGCAAGGACTCATGGGGAAAAGGCTACGCTACAGAAGTAGCCAAGAGACTCCTTGCGTTCGGATTCAAAGAGCTCGCGCTGCACAGGATCTTTGCCACGTGCGACACGGATAACGTTGCATCAGCCAGAGTCCTTGAAAAAGTCGGCATGCAGTTGGAAGGAAGGCTCAGGGAGAATAAACGGATCAGCAACAAGTGGCGCGACTCTCTTCTGTATGCTATCTTAGAGCATGAATGGAAGCCTAAGAGCTAACGCAATGTCAATGCGATCCCCTTCAAACGCCGTGTGAAAGGAGATGCCGGAGATGGAGTTAGCCTCCTTGACTGCCCAAGCCAAGCATGCACTCACCGGATTGTTGAACCAAGCAAGGTTAGAGCCCGGCATGATAGTAGTTATCGGGTGCAGCACCAGCGAAGTCATGGGCAAGAGGATCGGATCCTCATCTAACATAGACTTAGCGGAAGCGATTATGGACGGGCTCCTGCCTGTCGCAGAAGAGCACGGCATATACCTGGCTGTTCAGTGCTGCGAACACTTGAACCGCGCCCTGGTTGTGGAAAAGGAATGCAAAGACCGGTACGGGCTCGAAGAAGTTACTGTAATACCCCATGAAGATGCAGGCGGAGCGCTGGCAGCTGCAGCTATGAGACGATTTGGCAACCCGATCGTAGTAGAGAGCATTTCGGCCCATGCAGGGATAGATATCGGAGATACCTTCATAGGAATGCATCTTAAGAGGGTAGCAGTGCCTGTGCGCCTTGACATAGACTCCATCGGCCATGCCCATCTGACTCTTGCCAGAACCCGACCGAAGCTCATCGGCGGCAGCCGCGCAAAATACCCTTCGTCATAACAGCCTATTTCACTGTGCATAAACACAAACAGCGACCTCTCGCGGAACCAAGATGTGCGCAAGGCACACCCCGGCAAACGAGAAGTCACTGCTTCCACAGGGAGGTTGCTGCCTGAAATCCCCTCTCTTAAGAGCACCTATGTTTACATCGCTGAGGCTGATTTCCCATCTTCAGACTGAGCCTCTGAATACTTCAGCTTCGTAGTCTTCAGGGCCCGTGTAACCAGTATAACAACTGCAATAAGCAAGAAAATGCCGACGAAGATGTAAGCTACAGGAACCGTTCTTGACATCACAATGTTCGTGAGTGCACCTGCGCCGAAAGCAGCAATAAGCGCTATCAGTGCAGATTTCAGCATATCTACGGCTCCAAGCTCCTTAAGGAGCACAACGTAAGTAGCTGCACACGGGAAATAGGCAGTAAGCACTATCACTGCTACTACCAGCTGTCTTACGGAAAGCCCAAGGGGGCTTAGCATTCCGACAGCTACGTCCTTCCTCAAGAAGCCCATAATCAAGGCAACAATGGCTTCAGACGGTAGACCCAGCAGTCCTCCAAGGATTGGAGCGAAGATCCGGCCTAACACGTCAATAATTCCGGACACATGTAGAATGTTCACAAACAGGACGCCCAAAAGCACGTAAGGGATGGCGTCAGATAGGAAAACGCGAATCCGCATCCATACTTTCTTCCCCAGAACCCTGGGGTGCGGCAATCTATATGGAGGGATTTCCATGAGAAGCGGAGGGCTTGAACCAGGCATTATAGCATTTAGCACTAAACCTGTGATAAGCCACAGAGCAAAGAGGACCCCATAGATTATTGCAAGATACTGCCATCCATATCTACCTATAAGTGCGATTACCACAGCGGTCTGAGCCATGCACGGGATTCCGATGGAAAGCATGGTAGCGCATATGAACTTCTCGCGCCTGCTCTCTAGAATTCTGGTACCCAGCGCAGCAGGGACATTACATCCAAAACCTAAGATCGTCGGGACAATGGCGTACCCATGCATACCAAGGGCATGCATGATGTTATCTACAAGTACCGCGAGTCTCGGCAAGTATCCGACGTCCTCCAATACGCTGAGGACGACGTAGAACGCAAACACATAAGGCAGCACCATGGTAATGGGGACATAAAGCCCTGTGCTAAGGAGCCCCATAGATGCCTCGAAATCTATTTCCCCGTTTATCAGGCGCCCAATGAGGAGGTCATGGAAGAACCCCTCTGACCCTAAGGCTATGCTCAGTCGAGTTACAACAGGCCTAAGAAGTCCTTCGAACATGGGATCGAATACAAAATCTATCAAGCCTTCGCCGATAAGCCTCACGGTTTTAAAGGACAAGTACAGGACGAGTATAGCTATTATCAACCCGGTAACCGGTTGGATGCTTGCATCTTCCAGCCTGTCAAGGAAGGTGTGATGCCTGTGGGTGATCTTTTGCACTTCCGCTAAGATCCTGCCGATCTCAGCCCAGCGTTCATCTGCAGAGCGTGCACCCGGACGCTTCCCATCGCCGGACAGCTTCCTCTTCCCGGATGCATCTTTCGCGACCTCAGAAATCCTATTCACCAGAACATCAATACCTTCACCCGTCAGTGCGCTGGTAGGTATAACAGGCACACCCAGGATCTCCTGGAGCCGGTCCACATTGATGCTTATGCCCTTATGTTTTGTTTCATCCCAAAGGTTAAGGGCTACCACGACAGGAACGTTTCGTTCCAAAAGCTGAAGGGTTAGATAGAGGTTGCGCTCGAGATGCGTCGCATCAACAACGTTGACAACGATGTCTCCCTCGTCCAACATGCCATCCAGCATGTCTACAGCTACTTCTTCAGCTTTAGACGTAGCCTCAAGGCTGTATGTCCCGGGAACGTCTATGACTTCTGCAGTCTCACCTGCCCTAAGAACAGTGGAACCTTTTGTAAATTCCACAGTTGTTCCGCTGTAATTTGAGATAATGACCTGAGTTCCGGTGAGACGTGAAAACACAGCGCTTTTCCCGACATTTGGATTTCCCATCAATAGTATTCTCATGGCCGAACGCTCCTTACGACAACTATTGCCATTGTCACGCTGTGATGTCCTGTCGTATGTCTCCGTTTTTACCGGACGGTTTATTCGGCTTCTTGCCAACCGGACGCACCAGGATCTTTGATGCCATTCCGTAACCTATGGCAACCTGGGTGCCGTGCGCTTCTACAGTGACAGGCCCCTTCATGAACATCTCACTTCTTTTGATTATGTTAGTTCCCGGACGTATTCCCAAAGCTTCCAGACGTGATGCCAGTCCACATCCTCCTAAGATATCAACAACGCACACTTGTTCTCCTTCATGCACATCTACTAAAGATACTGTTGCTCCGTCCATGGCCGCCCCCTCCCTCTACTTGAATACAGAACCCGGTATCCAGAATCTGATACTTAGAATCTAATACTTAGAATCTAAACGATCTAATTGATAATCATTATCAATTACATCTTACGCCTATCTTCCCGGGGTGTCAACTATCTTAAGCAAGTTCGCCGAAGTTTTGAGAAGCCTAATTAACCCAATTTTTCTCTGGGTCAAAGCCCGCTGCTAGATCACAGCACGAACCAAGGCAATTAACACACTGGGAATTGAAGCGATTGCCACAAGCTGCAAAACACGTCCAAGGTCCGCCTTGAAATGTCCTACTGTAACAGGCAAGCAAAGGTGCGCAGGGGAATTCATAAGCCCGGCATAGCTACTGATTATAGCCAGAGAGATAAGCCTGAAGTCAAGTCCGGCAGATCCCACGGACACGCTGAGGCCGGCAATGACAGGCATTGCAACCCCTGAAACAGCCGGCCCGTACCCGGTGAGAATCCCGACAAGCAGCGGCAGTGCAAATGCTACGATCACGTCGGAAACCCCAAGGATCTCAAAGGATTCTGAAAGGCCTTGCACAGCGCCGGAAACTTCAAGAAGCCCTTTGAAAGCCATAACCCCGCATATCATAGGCATGATATTGCTGGTAGCTGCTTCTTTGAGTAGCTCTGCAAGATACCTTGCGGGAACGCGAGCATACAGGGTGCTCGCCAAGATTACAATACCAACGGCAACGGCTATGTCAATCTTAAACAGGACAGTCGCAATGACTACGAATGCAATAGGAGCCAACCCTCTTGCCAGAGAAATCCAATCTGAACGTGTGGGAGCATAATCCTCCCGGACATCGGAACTCCTACGGGGACACCTGCGAAATACCACAACCGCGCCTGAGACAATCGTAATAAGGAAGTAGGGAAACGTCAGACGAAAATATCTCCACACAGGCAAACCAAGGACCTGCGAAGTGACTATCATCGAAGGATAGATGGGGATTATCAGTTCCATAGGATGTCTGAACCAGTAATTTATGAAACTCTTCTTTTCCGGTGAAAGAGGCAGATCGCTTGTGACTTCGTCCACAAGGGGAGCGGAAAACAAAGCACCTCCAGCAGACGGCAGGAGGCCTATGAACGCCGGTAAAAGGGCTGCTACTAATCGCTGATCAGGTAATATGGCGCGCAGGGAACCTGTTATATCTTTAAGAAAACCGGTTTCCCGCAAGATGCCTTCGAGGACCATTACAGATACCAGAGCAGCGATTATCTTTAAGGAATCCACTTCCAATACTGATTTCACCATTGCAGAGACAATATCGAAAGGTTTCATGTGAAACAAAAGCCCTAGGAATACCGATGAGATTAACATCGCAATCCCCAGGTTAATACGTTTCCGAAGAGCTATAACTAAAAAGAAGGCAACTGTGAATACTTTGAGCAGTGAAGACATGCTTACCGACTTCTCCCCCTATTTCCCTGTGTGAAATGTAGTTAAAACACTAAAAAGGCAGAACCGGATTCTGCTTCTCCCTTGAGCATGACCACCCGGTCCTGCCGTCTATCTATGTTCTTTTTCTCCATTCTGATTATGGAGACATATTTAGAACATTACCGGTATACTGCGGATCAACCGGGGACACCCACATCCGGGGTTACGCGAACCAATTCTCCTTCAGTGGCGGCTACTACCACAGCACCTGCAGCGTCTCCTGTTACGTTCATGGAGGTCCTGATCATGTCTAAGATCCTGTCTATGCCTGCAACGAGTAAGATACCTTCAAGAGGCAATCCTACCGTCTCAAGGACTAAGCTGAGCATGATCATTCCCGCTCCAGGCACTCCGGCTGTTCCTATGGAAGCCAACGTTGCAGCGATAATAATCATGATGTACTGCGAGAAACCAAGCTCTATGCCGAAGACATTAGCGATAAATACGGCACATACACCCTGATAAATAGCAGTTCCGTCCATGTTAATAGTAGCACCGAGGGGCTGTACAAAGCTGGCTATCTCTTTAGGTACACCGAGGTTGTCTTGAGCAAGCCTCATTGAGATCGGCAAAGTAGCTGAGCTGGAACAGGTACTGAACGCAACCATCATTGCCTCGAAGAACCCTCTGAAGAACTGGATAGGACTCATTCCGGCAAAGATCCGCACAGCTCCTGAGTAGACGACTATAGCATGGAGAATGTTGACGAAGTAGACTACGAAGATAACCCTTGCCAGAGGCAGGAGCACTTCTGCACCTGCCGTGCCAACTACCCAGGCAATAAGGGCAAACACTCCGATAGGTGCAAAACTCATTACCATGCCTACGATTCTATACATTATTTCAGCTATACTGTCAAAGACGTTCAGAGCCGGTTTGCCCTTCTCTCCAATGAGAGAGATGGCTATACCGACAAATAGAGCAAATACGATGATCTGGAGCATGTTATCGGTAGCCATGGCACTGATGGGGTTCGTCGGCACCATCTCCAGAATTACGTCTGTGATCCTAGGCATAGGTCTCGGTTCATATGTGCCGAGTTCCGATGTTATGACATAACCGCCTGCAGGGTTAAAGATGATTGAGAAGATGATAGCTAGAGTAATTGCTATAGCTGTGGTCGCTAAGAAATAAACGATCGTCTTTGCTCCGACCCGACCTAGCTTCCTAAGATCACCTATGCTGGATGCACCGACTACAAGTGAACAGAAGACCATGGGAACGATGAGCATCTTGATAAGCCTTATGAACAAATCTCCCAGCGGTTTTACCACTGCGATGGGAGGCCCGACAATCAGGCCGACAATTACACCTAGGGCAAAACCGATCAGAACCTTAACCCATAGTTTCATGTGTAATCGACCCTCCTAGTTTGTAAAATGATCCACACGACGTGAAACAACCCATTACTTCAGTGGCTTTACATCATCACCTCCAATCCCGTTGTAGTGGATCTAATAGGGTTAATGACCTTATCACCGGGTGTCGGAAAGATTTTATTTCCAAAGTCCACATCATGGGAGACACTTTGCTAATAAGCTTACAAGAGTTTCCTTTCTGCAACATATCGAAAAATTCCTGCAAAGGCCGGACATGAAAATCTTCTCAAATTATAGTCATTTATTTGACTTGGACTTTCCCGTCCCCATTGCCCGCTCCACAATGCGACGAGCCAACACTCGGAGAGAGTCAATTACAATAAGCCCGTATGTACGCTCCTTAAGAAGCATAGGCAGCTCAGTGCATCCTGCGATCACCGCATCTACCCTCTCATTCATGTAAACGAGTACAGGCTCTAGAATCTTCTCAGCATCCTTAAGGTCATAGCCTGCCTTAACTCCATATATCGCTTCCATTACAGCAAGCTGGTGCTTCTCATCGGGAATCTCAACTTCAATACCGCGTTTTCTTAGAGCCTTCTGGTAGATCCCTGTCTTAACAGTACCGTCTGATGCCAAAACGCCGACCCTGGAAATCCCTGACTTTTCCGCCTCAATCGCGGTCTCTTCAATCATGTCGATTATGGGAATCGACACTTTTGCCGCCACCTCAGGCAGGAAATAATGAGCCGTATTGCACGGGAACGCGAGAAAAGTTGCGCCTGCCTTCTCCAGCAGTTGAGCAGACTCTACCAGGGCTTCAACAGGAGACGGCCCCTCGCCCAGAATAGCCTTTGTCCTGTCCGGGATTTGTGGATTGTTATAGACTAAGAGCGGTATGTGCTCTTGATCACAGGCAGCCGGAGTCTCTTCTATGACCAAATACATTAGCTCAACAGTGGCGAGCGGCCCCATACCGCCTACAATGCCGGCAAGTTCTGCGGGGGTTCCCATCTTTCACCCTCCTGCCTTCTTCATGCTGATGGCACGGTATACCTATTCTTATGCTCCTTCATCCAAGTTCTATCTTGCCATAAAATTCCACTTAGGGATGGGCCCTTGGCCAGGTCATAGACTCCTTGACTCTTAATCTCTTAATCCGCGTATTGTGGGTTCGGCTGTGACCCACCGTAGAATCCTCGGGGGCTCCCAGTCCCTAAAGGGGCTGAGAGCCTCACTTGCTGTTGGGATACGCCTTATTCAAAACTTTATTCTACGATATTAATAAGATCCTTTGCTACGAATACATTTCCGTCCAGCGTCTTACCTGACAACCAGAGGTCCAGATAGCAAACGGTTGCATATCCGGCAACATCTTCAGCTTTGAACTTTACAACCATGTCCGCTTTTCCGTCTCTGTTCACGTCTTGCAAAGCACCCTGCACAGCAGGAGCCCATCTGGACGGATTCTGATAAGCAGGGCCAAGTGTTACGGACAAAAGATCTATCTCTCTTGCATCAAAGTTTTCCGTTGACAATATGGCTACAGATAGCATCCCTTCTGGAGATGATTTACTGATTTCATGGGCGAGAATGTGCATGTCAACCGTTGCAAACTTCTCATACAGTTCAACGGCAAGATCCCAAGCCTTCTTGGCTACTTCATGAGTATACTCTGTCAGAAACTCCCTCGCCTTTTGCGGATCTTGTGCATACAGGGCATAAGCGGTAGCCTCTATCTCACTCTGCTTATTGAAAAACTCCTTTTCAAGAGCAAATACATGCTTTTGAATCTCATCCACTACCTCCCCATACTGCGGATCAGCTATATTCTGCAGATCCATGAAAGCCCACCAAGCCCTGCTAGCGTTGTAACTTACGTCGTCAGGGTGCGCACTGAAGTGTGTATCCATGGCTACTATCGGGTCAAGCCATCCATATCCGTCCGGCACACTTAAGATCCCTAGGTACCAGGGCACGTAAGGATTGACACACGGACGTCCCGACGTACGCCAATAAACAGTAAAGATAGGGTTCTCTCTAAACTGGACAACTGAGCTTTCCTGCGTAGTAGATGTACAGATCTTGCGGTTAGCTACAAAGTGCGGCGATACCTCATATCCGTTGGTCAAATCATCAGCAGTGCCTTCGTAGTGGGTCCTTAGAATCTCCATCACATCTTCGGGTCCGAATTTTCTCTGAGCCTTAACGGCAAAGGGGATTTCCTCGTCTTCACCAATCTCTCTTCCTAAGATCATGCTGTAGGCTCTTCTCTGGCGGATATCATTTGGTGTGTACCCTTTCTGATAAGCCTTGGCGAAGTCAAAGTCACTGTAATCACCTGGAACAGCAGGAATATACCATCCTCGTTCTATAGCATAAGTTATTAAATCAGGTGATGCTATGAAGTTTTCGGTGTCTTCCAGGTCGACTTTGCGGATAGTATAGCGGTTGGGGATAAAGGCTATCTCATCGTCTCCTACCCTCTGGGCAACGTAATGCTTCCCGTTCACTGCCTGGAACATCCATCCCTCGTTTTTGTCTACTATCTGGTAGGATCGGCCTGATGCGAGGTATCCATATGTTCCTACTAGTTCAGCTGCAATTTCTACTCCTTCTCTGGCAGTCCTGGCCCTTTCAGCAATAATCCTTCTTAACCCATATCCTATACCGCCATCAAGCAGGTCAGGGTTATCTTCATTGGATGGACCGCAGTTGTCGCTCATTACTGCGACTCCCCACTCGTTGATAAAGCCACAGCTAAAGGATGCTCCGCTGAGGGTTCGGGTCTCAGTCCATATGAAGCTCCAAGTCTCTTCAACTTGCGGAATCAAGGCTGCAAAATCCTCAGAACGAATCATTGTACCAGGCTCATGTTGCCGTCTAGGCATAATGTACTGTGGCATCACGAGGCGTCCGCCGTTATCCTCGTTATGACCCAGGAGCACTTCACCGGTTTTAGATGCGTTCTTACCCACTATGATGCTGCTGCAGGCGTAGGCCGGTAAAGCTAGACACGCTACCACCGCCACTACCAGCGTCAAAGATAGAATTGCTTGGAAAATCATCGGTTTCCTAACCATACTTATTAACCTCCTTTGCCATTTCTATCGACACATAGCATATATGTTGTTCTCTCTTTTGCGTTATCACCCCTCTCATACGCGTTTTCCCGGCTTCCACAAGTCGCCTCAATGCTCTTGGCTTTCAAAGACTCTGATGTCAAACCGAAAAATGCTGCCTTGAAACCTGAATCAGCATTAACTCAATGCACCCTCCCCAGTTCCAAGCTGGGGAGGGTAAGAGACTCTGTTAGATATCCTTGATAAGTATTATACGTGCCACGTATTAACCGTTTGATTCATTTGTTGCTGCCGCCGCGTCCTCCTTGGCGCTTACATGACGCGCCAGGTCCCGCCGGGATTTCAACGGTTGCGTCAGCTGAGACGGAGAGAAGATGTGGTTTAGTTCTTCCTCCGACATCAATCCCCGCTCAAACACGATTTCCCTGACGCTCTTACCTGTAGCACGGGCTTCTTTTGCGATATCAGATGCTACCTGATATGTAAGATACGGAACAAGGGCTGTAACGATCCCTACGTTTCTCTCTACTGCCTGTCTACACTTATCCTCGTTGGCTTTGATTCCTACTATGCATCTTTCCGCAAAGGTATTTGCAGCATTACCCAGTATGTCTATGGACTGCAGCAGATTGAAGAGGAGTACAGGCATGAAAACATTAAGCTCCAGCTGGCCTGCTTGCGCAGCCATGGTCACAGTCAGATCGTTTCCGATTATCTGAAATGCCACTTGATTTACTACTTCAGGAATCACCGGGTTAACCTTCGCCGGCATTATCGATGAACCGGGCTGAACCGCAGGGAGGATGATTTCACCGATGCCTGCCATAGGCCCTGAAGCAAGGAGCCTTATATCATTTGCAATCTTGCACAGGTTAATCGCGCAAACCTTTAAGCAAGACGAAAGGTGCGCCAGAACATCCGCGTTTTGTGTTGCGTCGACGAGGTTTTCAGCTGTCCTCAACGGATACCCGGATATCTTGGCAAGCTCTGAACATGAAATGCGGATATACTCCATATCTGCGTTCAGTGCAGTCCCAACTGCTGTCCCGCCCAAGTTAATGACATTAAGGGCCTCAGCTGCTTGCTGGATTCTCTCTATATCACGTCGAATCGCTCCTGCCCATGCACTGAATTCTTGTCCCAAGGTTATGGGGACTGCGTCCTGTAGATGAGTCCGGCCCATCTTAATTACGTCTTTGAATTCTTCCGCTTTGCTCTCCATCGAAGAGGCAAGCTTGTCCAGGGCTTTTATAGTGTTCTCAAGTTCCATCTGTATGGCGATTCTCGCAGCTGTAGGCACAGCATCATTTGTAGATTGAGACCTGTTTACGTGGTTCAAGGGACTTACCAGCCGATCATCGCCTTTTTCGCCGCCTAATATCTCAATCGCTCTATTTGCTATTACTTCGTTGATGTTCATGTTTATGGAGGTACCTGCTCCGCCTTGAATAGGATCCACAATCACCTGATCGTGTAGCTTTCCTTCGATTAGTTCGTCTGAAGCAGCCATTATTGCAGCGCCGACTTCTTTAGGTATGTAACCGAGTTCCGTATTTGCCAGTGCAGCAGCCTTCTTTACCATTGCCATAGCTTTAATCAAAGCAGGGTGCAGCTTTAAGCCTGTTATTCTGAAGTTTTCAAAGCCACGGAGACTCTGGATTCCATAATACGCGTCCTTGGGAAGCTCTCTTTCACCGATAAGATCCCTTTCGATACGCACCTCACACCCTCGCCTCTCGCAACATCTGTTTCCATCATCCATTTTCATTTCAGACTACACTCCTCATCCACATATTTCAAACCAACAATTTGAAATCATGCTTACGGAAATTTTCTCAAAAGCCTTATCCCCCACAACATCGGTTCAATATGAACAGGTTCCTTGCCGCCACTTTGAAGTGCTTTTTCAAATAATTCCATAGCTACCTCCACCCGGGCAACAAGCATTGCCTCACCTGCCTCTTTACTCGCTTTTGCCGGACCTCCCATATACGGCTTCATATCGGGATCACTTACCCATGCTAAAGTATAGGCAAGGGGATCCTGAAGGTCCCGCCCAAGCTTGCGACCGCCCAGGGAATATATGAGCCTTCCCAGGAAAGCAACAAAAGCAGCTCCTCCACGGAGCGGAGGAGGCAAAGAAGGTTCTACTTCTTTGTAATTTCGTCTTACCTTCTCCGGACAGCATGCAAGCATAAGTGAAGTCTCATTAGTTCCGGCATGGCTATCCGGGCTGTCTCCGCATTCACCTGGCCCAAGCCCGGTACGCCGCATAAAATTCGGGTCATGCTGCACCATATAACGAAAGACCAGCCCAAAAGGGTCGATCAGGTAGAACCTGCGCTTTTTCCATAATTTTCTTGCAGCGGCCTCGATCGCCATTTGATGGCGGGGTCCACCGTGGTTATCTGCGATAAAGAGATAGCGGAATCCCTGTTTCGCGAGCCCTTCGCCGTACGCGGTGAGAATGCCTTCGAGATGCGTAGCGGGAACAGATAATGAGCCTGGAGCCGGCACTGCATCTGATCCTACATAAAGTGAAGGCAGTTTAACAAGGGTAAGCTCAGGATGGTTCTTTTTAAGTTCCGATACATAACGGTTTAGAAGCTCAGAGGCAATAAAGACATCTGTCCCTACCGGAAGATGCGGGCCATGAGCTTCAATAGGGCTTACACTCATCAAAAATACCGTCTTTTCCCTCTCCAAGGCCTCTATTTCCGGAAGGGAAAGCTCAACGTATTCCAGGACACCAATGCCATCGGTATGCTTCATTCGGACAGCACCCCCTGACACCATTGTCCCTAAAATGCGAACCATGTCAAATGCAACTAATACTTCGGCAATAAGCCGGAGATTCCTTTTTCTAAAATTCTTGATGCTCTGAATGAGTTGTGGTATCATAGGTATGCTCAGCGTCAAGATAAGCTGAACCAGGTGGGTCATTAGCTCAGATGGTAGAGCACCGGACTTTTAATCCGGGTGTCGTGGGTTCGAGTCCCGCATGACCCACCATTTTGTTTTGAAAAGAAAATCTAGGTCCGGCCTCGAGCGTCAGGGTAAGTCGTTAACATGCAATAGCAAGAGAAATGGTGCAATTTGGCAAATTACTATTGACTTTTTGTCCTCTTTGATCACATAATTAGGCATGAGTTAGACCCCGCCACGCCTCTTGATTGGTTTTCTAATCAATGCGTACCATGGCGGGGTTGCGATTCTGTGGAGACAAACATGAAGAAACCACTTAAACCCGCTACGACGTTTATGGAGCAAGTAAATAAGCTAGAGTCCAGAGGGTTGATTATCTCTGATCTACAAAAGGCGCTCGAGGTCCTATCTAGGCTTAACTACTACACTCTTACGGGTTACCTTCACAACTTTCGGAAGCCGAATAGCGATGATTATGTGGACGGCCTCTCTTTTGAACGGATCTTTGGCATCATTGAGTTTGACCGGCGCTTCCGAAATATTCTTATGTATGCTATTGAAACCATAGAGCATACCCTGAAAACTAAGATAGCCTACGAACTGGCTCACTCATTTGGACCGGACGGATACTTGAAATCCTCAAATTTTCGGAACCCAGCAATGCATCAGGAAACGATGCACCGGTTTGAGGAAATCGTAGCCAAACACAAGAAACTCCCTTTCGTTAGGCATCACTTAGTGAAATACGGGGGCGTAATGCCTATATGGGTTGCGATTGAACTTTTTACCCTCGGAATGTTAGAGGCTGTTTTCAAGAATCTACCGACAACATCCCAAAAAGCAATCGCCAAACAGTTTGGTACGGGAGCAAGGCAACTGACGAGTTGGATTGAGAATGTTAGATATTTGAGAAATCTGGTTGCCCATTACATGAGATTATATGACTTTCGTCTCCAAAAAACGCCTAAACAATGTAAGTACCACCACACCTTATACCATAATACGACTCATAGGGCTTTTGACATCGTCTACATTATGAAAGCCCTCTTCCTGGATGCTAAAGAGTGGGATGGATATGTCGTATTTGCACTGGACCGATTGTTTGTTGAGTACAGCGCATTCATCGATATATCTTGTCTAGGTTTTCCTTCAGATTGGAAAGCCCTACTATTGAAGGTTCACCCACAGGAGGAAGTCGCTGCAACAAAGGAATGACAACACAGACTTGATCCTTCAAAGAGACTATCAAGTGTCCGTCTCATCCATCAACACAGTTCTGCCGGTTCAGGAGCTTATCCAGTAGATCCTTTACACGCATATCTGCAGAATCTGTCTCTTGAGTATCAACACTTATATCGATGGTGAAAATAGAGCCTTCTTTCGCACCCTCAGGCAAATAGTTCAACGGCCAGAGAATTTGACACGTCTCGTCCGGCCGAATCAAGAGCACTGCCCAATCCCCTTCGATCCGGTCAAGCGTTACTTTAAGAGTCATGATGAACCCATCCCTTTATCCGAAAAATGCCTATGGGTTTACCGTCCACGTTTTCCCGTCACTTTGCAGGGCGAACGTACCGTGGGTCTCAGTCATCAATATCTTACAGCCCATGTAGATCAGCAGCCTGACAGTCTCCCAGTGCGGGAATCCGTAGATGTTGTCTCTAGCGGCACATATTACAGCGATCTCAGGCCTCACCATACTTATGAAATCACTTGATGAAGAGGTGGAGCTTCCGTGATGCGCAACTTTTAAGACCTGAGCCTCAGGGGCACTGCCTTTCCTTATCATCTCTTCTTCAACCAAAGCCTCGATATCTCCGGTAAGCAACAGTGTTGTATCGCCGAAAGATATATAGAGCACAACTGATGCATTATTTACCGATAGATTCTCTATATGAAACGGATCCCCTGCATCGGTGCGAGGCGGCCAGAGAACAGAGATCTTCACCGAGTCATCAAGGACGATTTCATCTCCTGCACGAGCGGAACGAAAAGAGATATCCTTATCATAGATAAGCCTTAGGTAGTCCTCATAAGTCTTAGATGAATGAGGCTTAGCTGAATCATATACGATATCCACAGGCAGCCTCTGCAAGACAGTGATAAGCCCGCCGATATGGTCTGCATGGGGATGCGTGGCTACCACAACGTCAATGCGTTGGATTCCTCTTTCTCTCAGAACCTCGACAACCTTATCCCCTGCGGCACGCTCACCACCGTCTACCAGCATCGTTTTTCCGGAAGGAGTCTCAATAAGAATAGAGTCTCCCTGGCCGACATCGATAAAAGTCGCAGTCAGAAGACCCGGTTCGGACTCTATGACTTGTTCATGGCTGTATCCCGAGCAACTTGCGATAGCTAAGAGATACGCAACTATCAAGCATATTACGGTTAGCTTTCTTAGCGGCTTCAACACCCTCGCCTCCTTCGAAGTCAGAGGCCTTAAACTCTTTGCACTAACTGCACAGGATATAGTTCCCGCACATCCGGGTTAATTCCTTTTTCCACTCTCTGCCTCCATAGATTTCATCCGATTGTATGAGGGAACAGGTTTCGCATCCGACGAACTCTATACTGCAATTAAGACATTGTCGATAAGGCAGATACACCGGGAAGACAAGAATCCAAAAGGTGATTTCGTATGGCGAATGCTGAAATAAGAACGGTAGTGCGGACAGTCAAACTGACAAAAGCCTTCGGCACAAATGTCGCCGTGGATTCACTGGACCTCGAAATCAGAACCGGAGAAATCCTGGGGTTTTTAGGGCCCAACGGGGCAGGCAAAACTACAGCAATTAGCATGATCCTCGGCCTCCTTCAACCTACTTCAGGCCATGTAGAGCTGTTCGGGAAAAAGGTAGACTGGGTCCAATCCGATGCCAGACAGCGCATAGGCACTCTGCTGGACGGGGTTGAATTATATCCCTATCTGTCAGCTAAGGAAAACCTCGAAGTGTTTCGGAAGGCTTTTGGGGGCATACCTGAGTGCCGCGTGAGCGAAGTCTTAGAGATCGTGGGGCTGATACCTCGCCTGAATGACAAGGTCTCTGGGTTTTCTCAAGGGATGAAGCAGCGCCTCGGGCTTGCCCTCGGCTTGCTGCCGGATCCTGACATATTGATCCTGGATGAACCGGCAAACGGGCTGGATCCTGAAGGTATCAAGGATCTTCGAGACCTGCTGAAAGGCCTTGCCAGGCAAGGCAAAGGAATCTTCCTATCCAGCCATCTCCTTAGCGAAGTGGAGCTTATCTGCGACAGAGTGGTTATACTCAGAAAAGGGAAAGTCGTAGCTCGGGGTACAGTTGAGGAACTGATAACTGACACAGCCAAAATAGAACTGGCAGTTAACCACCCCACGGAAGCGGAAGAGATCATTCTTGCTAAACCTGAAGTCCTTTCAGTCACTCGAACCGGCAACAAGCTTTCCGTTCAGTACGACCCCTCTGCAACAGATATAACCGGGATTTCCGGTTCTTCCAACGATCTCGACACCTGCCGGAAGCTAGCTCAGGAATTAAACCGAGACTTAGCTTCTCATGGGCTCTTTGTCTACGAACTTACCCCTCTCCGCGGGAATCTGGAAGAAGTATTCTTTGACGTGCTGGAGGAGGTAAAGTAATATGATGCAAATATCAGCAGAGCTAATAAAGGCAAGACGTCACAGGATGTTGCGGGCCCTTCTTGTTGTCATGGTCTTGGTCGAGCTTCTGATAATCGGCGGCATGCGGTACTGGGCAACCCATGCCCCGGATCCTGATGCCGACTCCGACAATGACCCTACCCAGGTTCGCGCATCCACGTCTTTTCCGGGAGTCATTCTTCCTACATTAACCTTTTCGGCTACATTCGGTACGATTTTCGCTGTTATTTTTGCGTCGCGCTTTGGAGGTGAGGAGTACAGCTTCGGAACGGCAAAGCAATTGATGTCAATGGGGGTCAACAGGTCTCGGTATGTGCTCAGGAAGATACTTTCTGCAACCTTCATCTCAGGGGTATTTATTGTTATTCCGGTTGTTGCTGCAAGCGCATTTACAATAGTAGTCTCGGCTCTCACCGGAGAACCTTTGTTATCAGAGCCTGTGACATTGTCGTTGATATCACAAATCATGAAAGGCTTGGGAATCGCATGGGTTTGTCTGGGGTTTTACTCAGGCCTTGCAGTTTTTCTTGCAATCGCCACAAGGCAATCTCAAACCGCAACAACGATTGCCATATTAATGATCCTGCTTGAAGCTAATATTGTAAACTCATTCGCTGAAAAGTTCTCTGTTATCCGGAGAGTCACCCCTTATTCCATAGGCAGATGCGCTAATATCGCAGCATCCTTAATCGAAAGAAATGAAGAAGTGCTGGGGATTATCTCTACCCGGGACATCACAAATGCCTTCATCACTCTTGGGGTGTGGTTTGCGCTCTTTTCAGTGTGCGCTATATGGATATTCAGAAAACAGGAACTTGGCGTTGATCGAGTGTAGTCCATCAGGCCTCTTTCAGCTGTTCCTCGGTTTTCGGAGGCTTGCAATAGGCCTTTCCCAATCGCCTTCAGGAAGGCCAAATAGTTTGACCGCATTAAGAGTGGTAGCCTCTGCCACTTCCTGAAAGGTAACACCCTTTAAGTAGGCAAGGGCTTTTGCCACATACACTACGTATGCAGGCTCGTTTCTTTTGCCTCTGTAGGGCACCGGGGTAAGGTAGGGGGCATCTGTCTCCAGGACAATCCGCTCCATAGGCAAGGCTTTGATAGTCTCGCCAAGAGCCTGGGAATTCGCGAAAGTCAAAATGCCTCCGACAGAGATATAGAATCCCATGTCAAGGCAGTCCTTCGCTACTTTGAGATCCCCTGAAAAACAGTGTATGACGCCGCCGACGTCTCCAGCATGTTCGGATTTTAATATGCTTACGACATCTTCGTAAGCCTCTCTGACGTGAACAACTATGGGAAGCTCTAGCTCCCTTGCGAGACTTATCTGGCGTGCAAATACCCGGCGCTGCAAATCGCGAGGCGAGAAATCATAATGGTAGTCAAGGCCGATCTCACCGATGGCAACGACCCTTTTATCATGAGCAAGAACCTTGATCTCATGGAGTACGCGGTCTGACACTGAGTCAGCGTCATGGGGGTGGACACCTACGGTCGCCATAACACCCGGGTAACGCCGGGCAAACTCCACTGCTTGCCTGGAACTCACGAGATCAGCGCCGATAGTGACAATCCACCCTACATGAGCCTCTTTAGCCCTTTCCATCACCTGTTCCACGTCATCTTTGAACCGTCTGTGGTCAAGATGGGCATGGGTATCTATGAGAAATGCGGGAGGTCCTCCAACAGTCGAGCTCAATTCCTAGTAACCTGCCTAACTGACTTTTGATCCGTTTGGCACCGGCTTATCAACGGTAATGAGAGTAAGCTCTTTGCGGTCTTCGGTAAAACCTGCAAGGAGCATGCCTCTAGACTCAACACCTCTTACCTTGGCAGGCTCCAGATTGGCCACTACCACAATGTGTTTACCTACAAGTTCGTCGGCAGCGTAATACTGAGCAATACCTGCAACAATTTGACGCTTCTCCGTTCCGAGGTCAATCTCCAGCCTGACAAGCTTATCTGTGCCTTCCACTCTCTCAGCTTCAACAATCTCAGCTACCCTAAGATCGAGCTTAGCAAAATCATTAATGGAGATTAAGTCTTTCACGTCTGCCTCTCCTTTCTTTGCTTCTTCTTTCTCTGCAGATCGCAAGTTTTTCTCCGGTGAATCCGCTTTCTTTGCCTTGCCTTCCTTCTTCTTCTCTTTCGCGAGCTCTGCCAGGCGAAACTCTCCAGTTGCAAAATCCGAAGTCTCCATATCAAGCCTGGGGAAGAGCGGGCCTGTCTTTGTCACTTTGATCCCGGGCAGCAAGTTCGCTACCTCAAGATTCTCATCCCACCGGACATCCTCAGGCTTGCCGGGCAGGCCTAAGACATACCAGATCTTCCTTGAAGCCTCAGGGATGAACGGGGAAAGCATGACTACCCCTTTGGCAATGGCTTCCACGAGATTCAGCATGACCGTAGCAAGTCGCTCTTTCTTTCCTTCACGAGCCAGCACCCAGGGGGCAGCATCCTCAATGTATTTGTTGGCTGCCGTAATCAGGGTCCATATATCACCAAGGGCAGAAGTAAGGTCGAGCTCCTCCATTTTCTTATGGGCATTCCGGACTGCGCTTTGTCCAACCTCTCTGAGCTCGTCATCTAATGGTTCACTTACCCCGGTAGGAGAAGGAACTTGCCCTTTGAAGTACTTGTCCACCATTGAAATCGTTCGATTGACCAAGTTCCCCAGGTCATTTGCCAGGTCAGAATTGTAGGCCTCTGCCAAGCCTTCAAAAGAGAAGTCTCCGTCCTGACCGTGAGGAACAGCCTTCATAAGGTAATACCTGAGGGAATCCGCGCCTAGACTGTCTACCACCTTAAGCGGATCTACCACTACTCCCTCAGACTTTGACATCTTCGCACCTTTGAATGTGACAAATCCGTGGCCGAATACAGTCTTGGGAAGGGGTATATCTGCTGCCATAAGGGTTGCAGGCCAGATCACACAGTGGAACCAGGTGATGTCTTTGCCTATGTAGTGGAGGTCTGCAGGCCACCGCTTGCCGAACTCATCTCGCCCAGGCACATACCCTGCACCTGTCAAGTAGTTGATGAGAGCGTCAAACCACACGTAAACGACTTGGCTATCATCGATTTCCTTAGGGAATGGAACGCCCCAGGTCAGTGTCGATCTGGATACGCTTACATCCTGGAGGCCTTCCTTAATCCGGTTCACTACTTCATTTCTCCTGGATGCAGGAAGGATAAACTCAGGATTCTCCCTGATGTGCTTCAGCAAAGGCTCCTGGAATTTAGACAACGCGAAGAAGTAGTTGGTCTCCTCCACCCATTCCAGTTCCCGACTGGGGTGCAAAGGACACTTGCCTTCAACTATGTCGCTTTCTTCTATAAACCTCTCGCATGAGACGCAGTAGTATCCGGAGTACGTCCCTTTATCTATGTAGCCTCTTTCATTTAACCGCCTGACGACATCTTGAACAGTGGCAACATGGTCCCGATCAGTCGTCCTGATGAACCTGTCATAACTGATGTTCAGCTTATCCCATGCGCTCTTAAAGCGTCCTGCCATGATGTCGCAGAATTCTTTAGGAGAAAGCCCTTCAGCTTCGGCCTGTCTCGCCACATTAAGACTGTGTTCATCCGTACCTGTGAGGAAAAAGGTATCGTATCCTGCCAACCTCTTAAACCTGGCAATTACATCTGCTCCAATTTTTTCATAAGCATGCCCCAGATGTGGGTTGCCGTTCACATAATCTATCGCAGTTGTAATGTAGAATTTGGCCAATGGGAACACCCCCGTCTACTACCATGTACACATTTTGTTCATTAACCATAAGCAGGCTTGCATTGACCTCAATATATCGCTGCTGCTTATTACTGTCAAGCAAGGACACTTTTTGCTTGAAGGTGTACTATATAAGTAAGTAGATATAGCTTCAGGACACCTTAAGAATTTATATAATTTTGGACAATTGTATTTCTTCTGGAATATTCGCCACTAATTATCAATATAACCTTGACTTGCCTTGGAAAATAAAGTATAGTTGGAGCGTAGACTTTCCAAGTCCGCCAAGCTAAAGGACTGGAAAAGGAGGGAGCTGCTACTATGAAATCAACAGGAATCGTTCGAAAAGTCGATGAACTAGGTCGCGTTGTAATCCCTATAGAACTGCGCAGGACCCTACAGATTGAAGAGAAAGATGCTCTTGAGATCTATGTTGATGGCGAGAGGATTATTCTCAAGAAGTATCAACCTGCATGCATTTTCTGTGGAAATGCTGCCAACATCAAGATTTTCAGGGATAAGAACATCTGCAGGGACTGCCTGGATGAAATGAAAGCCTTGGTGTGACCAAGGGTTATCCCCAAGTCACAAATCGACTTATCAGGGCATCATTAATCTACTGATGATGCCCTTTTTTTGTTCCCTTCTTCCGGATCCTTTGCCCCGACGACTATAGTTATCTCGCCCTTTACCGTCCTTTGTGAGAATTCTTCCAAAAGCTCCCCAAGGGTTCCTTTAATCACTTCTTCATGCAACTTCGTAAGCTCCCTGGCAACAGCCGCCTTCCTCGTCCCTCCGACGACAGATACTAAGTCAGACAGAGTCCTTACCAACCTGTAAGGAGATTCATAGATTACTGAAACTCGCGCATCCTTTGCTATATCTTCCAGTACCTCATTACGCTTCTTGCCTTTTCGCGGCAGAAAGCCGAGAAATGTAAACCGATCACCTGAAAACCCGGATATTGAGAGAGCAGCCGTAACTGCAGACGGCCCCGGAACTGACACTACTTGGATGGCATCCGAGAGAGCCGAGTCAACCAGATAGGCGCCAGGATCCGAGATCCCCGGCATCCCCGCATCTGTCACCAGGGCCACGTTCTTTCCCTCTTTCATCATCTCAATGAGCTGCGGTGTTCTGGAAAACTTATTATGCTCATGATAGCTGATGATTCTTGTAGCAATCTCATAGTGCGAAAGCAGCTTTTGTGTCCTGCGCGTATCCTCGGCAGCTATAAGATCCACCGAACGAAGTACATCCAAAGCACGGATGGTGATATCTCCGAGGTTGCCTATAGGGGTCCCGCAGACATAGAGAGTCCCACCGGACGTCATTGATATCACCTTCCGCCGGCTTCTTTAAGGTTTTCAGAATGTGTAGAAATACTATCTGACTTCTGCCTGGGCTTAGACGGCGACTTCGTATTCCTCCTACGCCTTCTCTTGGATTTCGTTCCGGAAGGATTCTTATCTTTTTTCTTACCCGATGCCTTTTGGTTATCTGATGACGGCCTCTCGCGGTCAGCCGGCTTGGCCTTAGTCCTTACACTTCTGACTCTTGGCCTTACCCGTTTCTCAGCAAGGTTTTCATCAGAGTCTTCTTGCTTTACCGCATTCGGCTTGAGCCGTTTTTGCTTTTTCTTCCTCCGGCTGCGCCTGCTGCGCTTCTTTGATTTCGCAGATTTCTTCTTCGAAGGCTCCCCTTCCACATCCGGCTCTATGGCATCTTCGTCAGGCTGACCTTCTTGTCTCTCGTTCTCTTCGGCTAGTCCGCCGCTGACATATACTATATCTTCATCTCCAAAGCAAACTAACTCGCTGTCCTCATAAGCCGTGACATCAATCCCTGTGCCGCTTTCAAGCTCAATGGGATAGGCTCCATCACCGGTTTCCTTCTTGCGGACATTGACATTTACTATCGTGCCGTCATCCAGCTTTACTGAAGCTATCCCTGAAAGGACATTCAAATCGACGATTTTCCCAACGCCTGATTTCGTTTCAAGCTCGCTGCCTACAGCAGGCAGATCCTTACGCAGCTCCTGATATGCTTCGTGCTCATAACGGAGACAGCACATTAGACGGCCGCACATCCCCGAAATCTTGGAGGGGTTTAAGGATAGGTTCTGGTCTTTCGCCATCCTGATCGATACAGGTTCGAAATCCTCCAAAAAGGTGACGCAGCACAAAGGCCTCCCGCAGGTTCCCAGCCCGCCTACCATCTTGGCTTCGTCCCTTACGCCTATTTGACGAAGTTCAATACGGGTCTTGAAGACTCCGGCCAAGTCCTTCACAAGCTCCCTGAAATCGACTCTGCCTTCTGAAGTGAAGAAGAAGATTATTTTGCTGTTATCGAAGGTATATTCAACATTCACAAGCTTCATAGGCAAGGCGTGAGCTTCGATCTTACTCAGCGCAATGTCGAACGCTTTTTTCTCTTTTTCCTTGTTTTCCAAGACTTTGGCCTCATCTTCAGATGTGGCTTTCCTGATAACTTGCTTCAAGGGAGGCGTTATATTGTCCTGAGATACCATCTTGGCATCTCCCACAACCTCACCGAATTCCAACCCTCGCACTGTTTCGACGACTACCTTGTCGCCGTCTTTTAACTCTAGGTCTCCCGGGTCGAAGTAGTAGACCTTACCTGCGTTCTTGAATCTGACTCCCACAACTTTTACCATAACCTACAAAGCCTCTCTTTAGAGTCGATAGAGTCTGTGTCCATTGGGCTACTTTTCTGAACACGCTCTTCGCCTTAAATCAAACAACAAAGCTTCCAGGATAAGCCGAATATTGGCATTCTGCCTGACCCATTTCCTGTACTTTTCAATACATTCAATTATCTCAATGAGATCACGGGCCTCATATAGCTTACCATCATCGGAGAGCTCCCCTATTATATCGCTCCTACTCTCTTTCAAATCGTAAGATACGAGGTTTGTGTCACCGGTCACCTTATATACTAAGACATCCCGAAACCATCCGGCTGCAGCAACTAACGCCTTTTCCAACTCGTCTCTTGCCTTTCCTTGCCCTTCCTGATTTAGCAGCTTCTCTATGGCCTCAGCCTCATCTAAGACCTCATGGGATGAACACAAACGGATTTTACGCAACTTATTTATGATAGCAGAAAAGTCCCTGCACTTTTGGCTTTCCGTGAGATTTACGCGGATAAGCTGGCATCTTGATCTGACGGTAGGCAACAGCCCTTGAGGATTTCCCGCAACAAGGATAAAGACTACATTTTTCGGAGGCTCCTCAAGTATCTTCAAGAAGCTGTTCTGTGCTTCTTGAGTCATTTTCTCTGCGTTCTCCAAGATCGTTACGCGAAAACCCTTTTCGTACCTGGGCTTGAAAGACATATCATGAGAGATACCGCGAATCTGGTTAATCTTTATGGATAATCCGTCAGGAGATATTACCCTGACATCAGGATGGTTGCCTTCTTGAATTAATTTGCAGGAAAGACACTTACCGCAGGCAGCGTCACCTTCAGGCGACTCACAATTCAGCCTGGCAGCAAAGGCCAGTGCACCTGACGCCTCTGCGGTTGCGCTGTGATCGCCTGATGCAAAACCAGTATCCCTTACAACGAAAAGATACGCATGGGAAATTCGTCCTGTTTCCAATGAACCGGCAAGGACCTTATTCATACCGTTTCACACTCTTTCAAAACGGTCAACATCAAGAACAAAAATGGTTGCTCCGCCAATAGGGACTTCCACCGGCTGTCCGATAAATGATTCAGTCGAGCGTCCCACAACTGTTATAGGAGGCATCATCTTCGTCCTGCTTCTACACGTAGACTTCACAATGTCAACTACATCATCAACCTCATGATCCTGGACGCCGATGAGCAGGGTAGTGTTACCCTGTCTTAGGAAGCCTCCTGTAGTAGCAAGCTTTGTCGCCCGAAATCCCCTATCGATTAACACGTCCATAAGTGCACCGGAATCCTGGTCCTGCACTACGGCAATAACCAGTTTCATAGCGGGACCTCCTTCCTGGTTGGTCTTCCGTTGTACTACTGTTCAGCTAATGTTCAGCTAACCTTTGTAATACACCACTCTTCTGTTAGGCTCTTGCCCTATACTGACTGATTTCACATTATACCTGCTTGCCAGTTCATGTTGGAGCCTACGCAGATAAGAGTTTTGCGGATTCAATTCAACAGGGCCGTCAAATTCCCAGACCCTGGAAATGGCGTCCTCCGCCTCTTTTAAGGCTTCCTCCTCGCCGGAAGCCCGATCTTTGTCAAATGCCTGCCTCAGGAAGTTGGTGATTTGAGCCACTGTATTACTGCGAATGATATAGACCGGCAGGCCCTGTTTTTCCGCTTCTCTGATAGTCTTAGGCATTTTCCTATACTGGCCCTTCAGGGTCAGGACAATATCTGCCTGTCCTAAGTCTTTGGTAATGACTACAGGAAAACCTGTATCACGAATAGCGCTCTCAATCCGTTTTCTGCTGACTGCGAAAGGGAAAAGCCTGAGGACATTCCCATACTTCCTAGGGATCATGTCAGGAGAAATCCATACCGTTTCGGAATCTCCTTCAACATTAAAGCCGTACCTTTCCGATTCATCAGAAGGTATAACGGCTCCGTCATTTAATCTCTCTTTCTCAATGACTTTTATCTCCCCGTCTACAGAGCGACGCCTGATCTCCGGCCTCGGAGGAATCCCTCTGAGGAGAAGATCCACTGTCTTCGCTACATCATGGTGGATAGCGTATCCATCGCGATCAAGGATTTCAATGACAACATCAAATGTAGGCGGAGCCTTCCTTTCAAGCACCGTCTTTTGCGTGCCCCTTTTACGAGCCTCTTCATCGCCAAGGGTGACAGCCTGTATGCCTCCTACTAAATCAGACAAAGTAGGGTTTAAGACGAGGTTCTCCAGGGTATTGCCGTGAGCGGTGCCGATAAGTTGCACACCGCGTTCAGCTATGGTCCTTGCAGCCTGAGCTTCTGCCTCTGTCCCTATTTCGTCAATGACAATCACTTCAGGCATGTGGTTTTCCACTGCTTCAATCATTACATCAGCCTGCCGTTGAGGTGTAGGAACCTGCATCCTGCGAGCACGGCCGATAGCCGGATGGGGGATATCTCCGTCCCCGGCTATTTCATTTGAAGTATCCACAATGACGACACGCTTGTGGAACTCATCACTGAGCACGCGGGCGACTTCTCGGAGGAGCGTTGTCTTGCCTACTCCGGGTTTTCCCAGAAGCAATATGCTTTTTTCTTGCTCTACTACGTCGCGGACGACATCGATTGTGCCGTATACCGCCCTGCCGATTCTGCACGTAAGACCTATGATATCACCGTAGCGGTTACGTATCCCTGAAATTCTATGCAGAGTCCGCTCGATGCCGGCTCTGTTATCGTGTCCGAAAGCTCCTACGCGCTTTGTTATAAACTCTATATCCTCACGTTTAATAGGGTTTTTGTCCAAATATACGAATCTGCCTCCCTGGAACCTGGCTTCCGGCAGCCTTCCAAGGTCAAGGACGATCTCGAGAAGATCGTCCAAACCTCCCATACCCTCAAGTTCATCTCTGAGTCGTGGCGGCAGCACTTCCAGTAGTTCATCGAGATTATCAGTTATCTCTCGTCGAGTCACAATCTGGCCGCATGAGCTATTTTTTTTGCTCATCCCAGGCGGCCATTCCCTCCTTTCCATACATAGCAAGGGTTGTTTCTGCCTGAATCGCTCAGTACATTAGCTTACCCATGTACTACCTACCGGACAACTAGGACACAATCATCTTTGACGCCGTGGAATTGCACCCCACACGATGCAGCATGGATCATGAAATCCGTCATGCGGCCTGTGATTTCCTGGCCGGGGCACACAAGGATGATGCCGGGCGGATAAGCGACAACGGTATCTGCAGATACTCTGCCTACAGCTCTTTCTAACTCGACCTGCTCCCACGTGGCGAACATGGCTTCCCGCGGCGTCATTACTTGCTTCGGCGTTTCTTCAAGCACAGAGCTGAAATCCGGGAGGACAGGTTCTATGCCGCGTCCCTCACACCTTTTGTCGCTTTTCGTACACGTTTTGCCGCTTGTAGCACATCCTTCAGCTATGATCCTTTCATGCCTTTTGTCTTCGGTGATGGCAATCTCACGGATAGCGTCTGCGAAAGCTAAGATCTCCTGTTCATTATCTACCATGGTGAGGACGGCGATTATGTTCACAATATCTGCAAACTCTACCTCTGTCCGGCATTTCTCTCTAAGCGTCCTAGCGACTTCAAACCCTGTCATATGGATGCTGTCTAAAGATACCACAAGCTTCGTGGGATCATGCCTGAACCCTTTTCCCACCACATCCTCTTCAGTAAGACACCTGACTCCGGCGCTTCGGTTAAGTCTCGACTGGGCCTTTCGAGCTGCGTGGATTACCCGGCCAAGGAGTTCATGTCCCTTGGTGGCTGCTATCTTCCGGGCTATGTCAAGGGATGCCATGAGTATATATGACGGGCTTGCAGTCTCAATAACCTTGAGAGCCCGGGAGATGTCCTCATCCGGCACCCTGCCGCCTGTGCGATGTAGAAGCGATGCCTGCGTCATGGCAGGCAAGGTCTTATGAGCCCCTGATATCACGAGATCCGCTCCGACTTCAAGCCCGGAAAGCGGCAAATCATCGTGAAAAGGCAAATGGGCCCCGTGAGCTTCGTCTATTATTGCTATTTTATCATAGTCATGGATTAGAGCCACCAAAAGGTCGACTCTTGGAGAGATGCCGTAGTAGTTGGGATTTGTGAAAACAACAGCACGCACATCAGGGTGCTTGTCCAAGACATGCTTAAGGGAGTCCGGGGTAGGCCCCAGGGGAATCTGAAACTCCTTGTCCACCTCTACATCAATATAAACAGGATAAGCCCCGGCAAGTATCAAACCCCCGATGACAGCCTTATGGACGTCGCGAGATACGGCGATCTTGCAGCCAGGCCCTGACACGGCAAGGATTGCACTTTGAATGGCGCACGTGGAACCGTTTACGATGAAGAAAGTCTCATCTGCGCCAAAGGCACGGGCCGCCAGATGCTGGGCTTCTTTGATTGCCCCTTCCGGGGCGTGCAGATCGTCTAAACCCGGTAGCTCAGTTACGTCTCCCAGGAGGCTGTGAGCTATCAATCGTTCTACCTGATCTGAACCTGTGATAACAGGTTTTCCACCGCCTTTGTGACCGGGAACATGAAACCTTTTAGTATCTTTATCTATATATTCTTTGATCGCTCTGATAATAGGGGTGGCATGCTGACCGGTTCCGTCGACGCCACATCCTGTTCCATCGCGCAGCTGTATCTCCTCCTTAGATGAAAAACAGCTCTTTCTCCCACTTTAAGTGATTCTATGACTTTTGCGGCTTTTCTTATCGTAGCCGAAAGCTCTTACACGTCTTGTGATAAACACGATGTTTCCGCATTTAACAGGATCCTTATCAAGGAATACGGATTTGCCTCCTCGGAACCCGGCTTCAAGTCGCCGTCTGGTAAAAAAAGCTCTTTGGTTCTCTCTGATCCTTAAATCAAAAAGCTCTTCCATTCTCTCGGGTCTTTTCTTTTACTACGGCCTTCCTAATTAGCCTTAGTTTTCACTGCACAGAAACTCAGCAAGTACAGGCCTCCAGAGCTCTTTTAGCCTCTCTGCAATTACAGGGTATTCTTCGTCCGATATGTCAATCTTAGAAATGGTTTCCATGCACTTAAAGCATAAGACTCTGCCAAGGACAGTGACCCCGGCGGATTCTGATTCTGAAACCCTTCCGCAGATCAGGCAGAACTCACCGGCTGCCTCCGGCCGGTTGCGGGCTACCTTCTTTGTCCTGGGGGTATTGCTATCGTGATCGTTTTCCGAACACACTCATTATCACCGCCTGAACATGCACAAGCTACTTAAGCCCGGCTCCGTTATACTTCGCATTATTGGACATACTTCCTGCCATTTTTGGCATTTCTCCGTCCACAATATGAATAAAGACACAGTTTGTTACATCCACATCGTGAGGCAGATAATATGCTAACAGGTAGTCAATGACAAAATCACCGGATTCGGCCTAATCCATCCACGATATGAATAAAGATACGTTTTGTTACAGCTTGAGGGGAGCACTATGCTGACTGCTGACAGAAGGCAAAGGCAGGGATACGCACAGCTTCACTGAGAAGACTGCACCAGGCTTATCGCCCGGCGCAGTTTTTCGAACCCTCAGTTTTCAGAGCCCTCAGTTCTCCGGTGAAAGCTACAGACATTTCTTGAGAACTCAGTTCTTAGTAAAATACCTTCTTCGATGACAACCAATCATGCACCAAGTTGAGAGTCTCGCCAAACCTCTGGAAGTGGACAACCTCTCTTTGCCGCAAGAATCTCAATGTATCTGTAACGTCCGGGTCGTCTGAAACATTGATGAGATACTCATATGTGGCACGGGCCTTCTGTTCGGCTGCCATGTTTTCGTGGAGATCTGCAATAGGATCCCCTTTCGACTGGATATATGCAGCAGTCCAGGGAACACCTTCCGCATTCACGAAATAAACACTTTTGTCATGATCAACATAATACGGATCCAGGCCTGCAGCTTTTATCTGCTCTACTGTGGCGTTGCGTATCAAGTTATAGACTAAGGTTGCGACAATTTCCATGTGTGCAAGTTCTTCTGTGCCGATATCGGTCAAAACTGCTTTCGCTTGGGGTGTCGGCATGCTATACCGCTGCGTCAGATACCTCAAGGACGCAGCCAGTTCTCCGTCGGGCCCGCCGTATTGAGTAATGATGACTTTTGCAAGTCGAGGATTGGTGCTGGATACTCTTACAGGGTATTCAAGCTTCTTTTCGTATATCCACATTGCTTTCACTCCTCTCCGTAAAGCTCAAAGCCTTTGAAGTTGATTTCCCACGGCCACGGGCTCTCAATCCAGCGCCAAGTATCCCCTTGATTCCGCCCGAATCCGAAATTCATGAGCGGGCCGTACCTGGCTTCAAATTCTGTTTTGGCCTTCATAAGCTCCTGGGATACTTTCTCAAAATCCGCAAGGGCACATCTATCCTCAGGATGCGTATCCAAGAACAAATTGAGCTCAATAGCGGCAAACTCCAGCTCCATAATTCTTAACAGAGCACTCTGTCTCTTATTCATCGTAATCACTCCGTTCGAGGCCTTCAGCAAATCGTACACCTTTATCAGGCTTGTACGGCCTGACCAGCTCCTGAAAGATCGTGCCTTTCCGCAAGCCTTCCTGAGGGCTGAAGATTTTCTGATAACGCTGGGGTATTATATACGCTCTGGCAAGCTCCCACCCGTTCATCCCGCCGGATATCTCGGTTTTGGGGCTTTCCTGAGACTTGTTTGCGTCTTCTGCCATTCTTATTACCTCCCGAATCGCGTTGACAGATGCGAATTATCCTCTTGTGACAGTTTATTCAGGGATGTCCATGAGGGTTAGTCACATATCTCCATTACTTTGAGGGATTTTCCGGATTAGGGATTGACAGGAAACAGAATATTTTATATTATTTACACGGGAACGTATGTTTGGAGGTGTGGAGGATGTCTGCCATGATGGCAGCACTGTTCACCGAAAATACATATCCTTTGGAGAAAAGGTTAAGTAAAGTGTCCCGCCCTAAGGCGGTGAAGGCATTTGTACGCATTCTCCGTGCTGAAAACAATGCAGGCATCAAAGCGACTATAGCCCTTGCCTCAGATAAAGGGGAACCTATTCGGGAAATGCGATATGACTTCTCCAAGGTCTCATTGGAGGAAGCAGGTCTTCGAGCTGCATTAGAATCGCTTAAGATCGCAAGAAGGAATCGGGTAAAACATATAGTAATCTTTGTTGACAATGAACGCGTTGTTTCGATTGCGAACGGAACTGAAATTCCCCCTGCTGAGCTTATCAGCCTCACATTACAGGTAAGGGCACTCTGCCATTCATTTGAGTCTGCTGTTATCAGATACAGTGCTGAAGGAATGGCCGAGAGCCTGTCCCATTCGCATGAGCCGCGCTAGAAGGGCAGTTGAATCATGTTTTATATGGACCAAAAGTGTTTTGCATGCGGAAAAGAGAATCCAATTGGCCTTAAGCTCAGGTTCGAGCTGGATGAAGAAGGACGATCGATTACCACATACATGCCTCCCCACGAATTCCAGGGCTTTTCCAAGATCCTCCACGGCGGGATCATTTGCACGCTTCTTGACGAAGCCATGGCATGGGCCATGCTTCTCCACGGCTACCTAGGAGCCACAGCGTCAATAAGAGTGAGGTTCCGGAAACCCATCCCTACGGGGCAAGAAGTCAAAGTGATAGGGGAAGTCCTCGACAAAGGACCAAGGTCATGGACTTTAGCATCTTACATTGTAAATGAACACGGACAAGTGCTTGCCGAGGCGGAAGGCGCGTTTGCAGTGCTTTCTGAAACACCTCCCGAAAAACCAGTATGTGAATAGACTCCCATGGTCGAAAAACGGCCACCGATCTGCTCTTTGGTGGCAGTTTTTCGACCACAGTTTTGAGCGTAAGCTCTAAAATGGTAGAGTCTCGCCCACCAGGAGGCCTAAAGGTGGAAGGTTTTCTACCATGATCAGGCGTTAAGGTGGTAGGATATCGACCACCACGCCTCCCATAATCTTACAAATCACGGTTTGGTGGTCGAAACTCGCCCACATTTTCTGAAAAGGTGGGCGAAAAACTGCCACATTTTCCAAAAAAGTGGTAGAGAATCTACCACCTGAGCCCCAAAAAGGTCCCAAAATCCGCTTGAAGCCTGAAAATGTGGTCGATTCTCTACCACCTGAGGCGGTTTGGGTGGTTCAAAATCTCCCATTTATGAGCGTTTGCTCGAAAAAATCCAAAAGTGTGGTCGAGATTGAACCACCTCTTTAAGGAAAGATGGCTGGAAATCGACCATTAATGAGCATTTGCTCCAAATAATCTGAGAGGATGGCTAAATCGAATCATCTCTTTTATGAAAGGTAGTTGAGAATCAGCCATTTATGAGCGTTTGCTCTGAAAAACCGGAGAGGATGGGCGCAATTGAAGCACCTCCTTAAGAGGATAAGCGAAGTCGAACCACCTCTTTAAGGAAAGATGGTCGAATCTCAGGAAAGATGCTCGAAAACAGACCATTTATGAGCGTTTGCTCGCAAAACCTCCAAAGGGAGTCGGATTTGAACCCGCGTTTCACAAAAGAGTGGTTGAAAACCTCGCGGCCAGTTGCTTGCCAAGAATCGAAAGGAAAGAAGAAGGGCTTAATGCGCGCTTAATCTCGGGAAGTGCTTCAAGAGCAGCCTCCTCACCACACTCAATGATACGCTTTGCTTGCCAAAACTCGATTCCTGAGGCAAATGAGACATTGGGTTCAATAGAGATCCTTGCAAGAGACTTGTTTGTTTCATACAATCTCTGCTGCATGATGTCAAAAGCATTGAGAAATATGTCAATGGTAGTGGGTCTTTGTGCCTGCTTATGTTCGACTTTTGGAATGACGCTGACAGCCACAGGGACAGCCTTCGGATCAAGTGACGCCAAGACATTTACAGGTACAGGATTCGTTACCCCTCCGTCCACAAGAATCCTGTCCTCTACCTGGACCGGCACGAACACCACTGGAACAGAGATACTTGCGCGAATAGCATCAACCAGGTCCCCTGTCCCTTTAAAGACGACTTCCTCCCCGCTACGTATATCCGTTGCTACTATCGCCACAGGTATATCGAGATCCCCCAGGTCTCTATGCCCGACGAAAGAGCGGAGCATTTCCTCTATTCTCTTGCCCAGTATCAGGCCTTTAAGAGATGGTATCGGATCCAGGTAGGTAAGGACCGTTCGTCTTGTAGCTGAAAGAGCAATCTTCTCCATTTCTTCCAGAGGCATACCTGCAGCATAAAGCCCTCCTATCAAAGCCCCCATACTCGCGCCGGAAATCGCGTTTATCGGAATCCCTTCCCTCTCGAGAACCTTAAGCACTCCGATATGCGCAAGCCCTCTTGCAGATCCGGATCCCAAGGCCAGGCCGATGCTACGTTTGTACTGATTAGCCATTCTTTCACCTTCCCGGTCAACCCAAAATCTTCTCCAACGGATAGCTGACCTGATAGCTGATGTCTCATCCGATAGCTGATCTGATAGCTGGTGTCTCATCCGATAGCTGGTCTGATAGCTCATGCGATAACTCCTGTGATAGCTCATCTGATAGCTCATTCAATGGTTCATGTGATACGCAATAGTTCATGTGATAGTTCATGCAATAGTCCATGCGATAGTTCACGTGATATTTCATCTGGTAGCTCATGTGATAGCTCATCTAACTCCGAAAAATGTAAGATCTCCCCTGTACTCTTGCCATTCAACAGATACATCCTCAACTCTCGACCAAGGGGAACCCTTTTCTAAGAGTCTCAGGTATTGCAGTATATTAGTTCTTTCCCCTTCTGCGACTACTTCCACGCGGCCGTCATTTAGGTTTTTGACCCAGCCGCAAATCCTGAGAGCGTTTGCATATCGCCGGGCAAAGCTCCTGAAACCAACTCCTTGGACGCGACCGGAGATTAGCACCTTTACCCTGGCATAATCAGAGCCGGTGCCACTTTTTGACCCTGTCATAACAGGCGTGCCTCCTGCTTCTTCAATCCACTCCATATTGTAACGCTGTTTCCACAATATATTGCCGAATAATTCAACGCATCCGTGATTATAACCTTCCGACTCGGGGCATGATTATAGTTGCCGACGGTTTCACGGCATTGTAGAAGGGAATATGACGTGAGTCGTATTCTTAAGGAGGACATAATCTTCAACTTGTTGGATGAATTTGTCCTCTCACTTCGTGAATGCCGTCACCGTCGGCCCGTGAAGTTGTGTGGTGTGTCAGTGTTGTGTCAGTTGTGTCCGTTGTATCAGTTGTGTCAGTTATGTCAGTGTACCAAATTCGGAATGTGTTGATTTTGTGACGTACCAATGTATCCATGACGAAGTACAGAGGTGAAGAAGCGCAGCACAATTCGATGACACGAACAGATAGCGAGCTGCCGGGCATATGCGTGGCAGCTCGCTACTTTTGAGAAACAAAACCCACACATGAAAAACAAAAATCACAAAAAAATGGTCGGAGCGGCGAGACTTGAACTCGCGACCTCCTGAACCCCATTCAGGCGCGCTAGCCAAACTGCGCCACGCCCCGACCAAACTTGATGAAACATTTTCTTGAGCAAATGTATTATATCAAACGGAAACAGCGTGTGCAACCCATTCGGGTTTTCAAATCACTACTGCGATTCACTGCTACGATCCACTGCTACAATCCTCTACTGCGACCCACTGCTGCGATTCGGCCTCCGATCACCCTACCCTAGCCGGTGTGAGCGGCCCTTTCCAACTGCTCATGCCTTCTGCTGAGATATAAGTAAAGTGCCCCTACAAAAGCTGCTCCTCCCACCAGGTTGCCCAGGCTGACCGGAACAAGGTTCTCAAGCAGGAAAGACTTCCAAGTTACGACCGAAGTAGGCCCCACTACAAAAAGGCTTGCAGGTATCGTAAACATGTTCGCTACGCTGTTTTCCATCCCGAGAATAACAAAGGTCATGATGGGGAGATGGCAAGCTATGGCTTTGTCGACTATGGTATGGCTTTTCGTAGCCATCCACACTGCAAGGCAGCCCATCCAATTAGCACCGACACCTCTCCAGAACGCACACGTGAAAGTGTAGCTGCATTTCCCACCGGCCAGTGCCTCCAAATAAGTCATCCACGGCTCGCTCGCGAGTATACCGCCTACACGCCCAAAAAGGTATGCTACTGCAATACCTCCCAAGAAATTACCGATCCACACCAACAACCAATTCCTCGCCAAATCCTGAAGCCGGATTTCGCGCCTGAGATAAGACACTGTCATGAACATAGCGTTCCCTGTAAAAAGCTCGCCGCCTGCGATAACTGAATAGACCATGCCGACAGGGAACACCACCGCATATGTGAATTTTTGAAGCCCCGGCACTCCCTGAGGCCACGGGGCTCCTGTACTTGTCATTAACGCAATAAAAGCCCCAAAAGCGATGTAGGCCCCCGCCAGGAAGCTGGACACCAAAATAACATCCACCGGGAGCCGAGATTTGGTTTTGCCTGACGCAGAGATAGATTCTACAGTCTCATGCAGGCCCAATAAGCCCATCGTAATCCTCACCTTTCATTACTACGACTAATTTCTGCAATATAGTGAGGATTCGATGAGAATCAGCAATTATCCTCCTATCTAACTGCCTCTTTCAAGGATTTGCCTGCTTTGAACACAGGAGCCTTTCTGGCTCCGATATGGATTGCTGCTCCGGTCCTCGGATCGCGCCCGGTTCTGGCTGCTCTCTGCCGTACTTCGAAGCTGCCAAAGCCGACCAACGTCACCTTTTCACCTGCCGCAAGGGCCTCAGTTACCGTGTCAAGGACCGCATCAACAGCTTTGGCTGAATCCTTCTTTGTAAAACCTGTTCTAGCTGCGACTCTCTCCACCAACTCCGTCTTCGTCATGTACTTAACCCCCTTTCGGAGGTATAATGCCCACAACGAAGAGGATTTATGACGTTTAGCCCATCAGAATCCTACAGAATGATGCAGATAAGCCCTCCGCTTCCCTCATTGACGATTTTCTGAAGCGTCTCCTGGAGCTTCTGCTGGGCATTCTCAGGCATACGGTAGAGCTTGCTCTCTATGCCCTCTTTAACAAGCTCATGTAGGGACTTCCCGAGGAAATCAGTTGCCCAAATCCGTTCAGGATCTTTCTCGAACTCATCAGACAGCCTCCTGACGAGTTCCTCCCCTTGTCTCTCCGTACCTACGTATGTTGTCACCTCTGTCTCGATATTTGCGCGAATCATGTGAATGGACGGGGCAGCTGCCCTCAGCCTAACTCCGAACCTGCTTCCTTGCCTGATAAGCTCAGGCTCCTCAAGTTCCAATTCGTCCAGGAGAGGCATGACGATTCCGTAACCCAGCTCCTCTGCATCCCTGAGGCCGTCCGCCACCTTGTCGTACTCTCTCTTTGCCACTGAAAGCTCTCTCATCAGTCTGAGGAGGTGATGGTCACCTTCAACCTCAAGTCCGCTTATTTCACGGATAACCTGGAAGAAAACCTCTCTTGGAGTGTCAAGATCGATGACTACCTGCCCTGTACCTAAATCCATAGTGGTCAGATCCGCTCGGGATATGAAATCCTCGGCTGTAAAGCTTCTTACAGTATCTGAAATATCCCGGATTCTCTTGACTTCCTTTACAGCTGAAACCACAACACTCTGAAACTGCTGTCTGAGCCAGTGCTCTTCTGAAATCTCACTGAGCCAGACAGGCAACCGCACACTCACTTCGCGCACAGGGAACTCATACAGCACTTCGCGCAGAATACGGAGAACATCTTCCATATCCATCCTAAGACAGTCCATGGGAATTACAGGCACTCCGTACCTCTCTGTGAGTTCCTTCGCAAGGTCCACTGTTTCTTGTGCCCAGGGATGCGTTGAGTTAAGGACGGCAGCAAAAGGTTTCCCGAGGTCACGCAGTTCTTCGATAACTCGCTCCTCCGCAGGAACGTAACTCCTTCTTGGGATATCTGTTATGCTTCCGTCTGTGAGGATAACAAGGCCTATTGTGGAGTGGTCGGAGATGACTTTTCTTGTTCCGAACTCAGCTGCTTCTTCAAAAGGTACCTCATAGTCGAACCATGGGGTCATAACCATACGAGGTCCGTCGTCCTCTTCGTACCCTAGGGCCCCTTCTACAGAGTACCCTACACAATCCACTAACCTGACTCTGACGTTGATATTGTCTTGAATCGTTACGGACACAGCTTCGCTGGGAACAAACTTCGGCTCAGTCGTCATGATGGTCCTGCCTGCACCGCTTTGAGGCAACTCATCCACTGATCTCTCTTTATCGAACACATCATCGATGTTGGGAATGACCAGGAGGTCCATGAACCGCTTTATAAACGTGGACTTCCCAGTCCTCACCGGGCCGACGACTCCGATATAAACGTCACCGTCGGTCCTTGTTGCCATGTCTTGGAAGATATCAAATCTTTCCATATCCGGTCCCTCCCCCTGGATCCCATACACATACGGCTTTCAGAATAATGTATATGAGTGGGAGAGACAAATATTCGTCTTGTCACTCTCCTTTTATCAGAGTCATTGCCTCAGCCCTTGCAGCTGCATCCTTTCGGAAAAGGCCTCTCACAGCCGAAGTTACCGCGTAACTTCCGGGCTTGTTTATTCCCCGCATTGACATACATAGATGCTCTGCTTCTACCACTACAACTACACCGTGGGGTTTCAACTCTTGAAAAACCATGTCTGCCACTTCACTGGTCAGCCTCTCTTGCAGTTGAGGCCTTCTGGCAAGGATTTCCACGACCCTTGCAAGTTTGCTGAGGCCCACAACGCGACCGCCTTTCGGAAGATACGCAACATGAGCTTTGCCATGGAAGGGAAGCAAGTGGTGCTCACACATGGAGTAAAAGGGAATATCCTTAATTATGACCATCTCTTCATAGTCTTCGTTAAAGACAGAGGTCAACTCTTTCCTCGGATCCTGCTCCAATCCGCTGAATATCTCCTGAAACATTCTGGCGATCCTAAGAGGAGTGTCTCTCAGCCCCTCTCGTTCGGGGTCTTCTCCGATTGCTTCAAGGATATCTCTGACTGCCTTCATGATTCGTACCTCATCCAATTTACATCTGTCCCTCCTGTCAGCACAGCAACTTATTGCAGATGTTGAAAAGACTCAAATACCGTTGCCATTGCCACATATCGTTAATACCGAGTATCGGCACCCATAGTTCAAGACATTGACACAATTGTATTACAAACGCCCTTCACCGCAAAAGCCTACATGTTTAAGTCTCCATCGTCAAGTATCCGTGCAAGGAGAAGAGCAATAGTGTGGATATCCATTGCATTGTGTTCGAGAATAGGACGGATCAGTGTTGAACTGGGATTTACCGCGAATCTATGGTATACCTCAGGTATCATGTACCCCGGAATATCATCACCGCGCTCATATCCAAGGGCATAAGACGCAACCGTTGTAAGCTTGCAATTGGGAAGCACGTCCCTGAAAAGCCTTCTCGCAGCTGGAAGAAGGTCAAAGTGGAAACGCTCCTCGGGACAAGACATGCTGTAGTAGGCCATGCGCTCTCGGATGTACGGCATATCGAACCTAAGTCCGTTGTAAGTTACAATAACACAGGCGCCCTCCAACTCTTGCTTCACTGCAGCAAGAACCGCGATCTCCTCCTCATATGACCTGGCGAGGAACTGCCTTAGAAGCATTTCACCGTTCTCCTGCTGTCGCATTATGCCGACTAGAAAAAGCGGGAAAGTGCTATAAAGGCCGCAAGTTTCAATGTCGAGAAATACCATCTCACAAGGGGAGTACAGTGTGACGACTTGCCGGTCAGACGCCTTAGTTCCTGAAAGAAACCTTGCATCTCTTTCCCGGACAGCATCTAGAATCGCTTTCGCCTGGTCTCCCCAGCGCACGTGGGAACAAAGGCTCTCTATGTCTTCATAGCCTTCGCTTTTCAGCTTGCTTTCAGTTACAGGGCCTACTCCCCATATCACCTGGAGATCATTAAGAAGCGCGCACTTTTCCGAAGGGCGCGGAAAATCAACCCTAGGAAAAATGCGCTCCTCGATGTAGTAGTCGCCTTCTCCGAACAGCTGATACGTGGGAACAAAGGATGCTTCCGATGCCAATCGGGGTTCCCCCTTACCCCATTCAATCAGTTGGTTTTCGTATGCACCCGGAACAGTATCTCTGTCTCGCTGTTGCCGGGCACCCTTACCTCAAACACTGCGGTATTAGCATCACGTTTTTCAAAGGTGAAGGGACTTGAAATGGTCCAATCGCCGTACAGCTTCTCTACAACAGCTACATCAATGGCTTCGTCTTTTCGATTTCGCACCTTGATGCAATACGCTTCCTCGCGAGCATTCTCACCGAGCTTGTAATCGGTTACTATACGCTCGCCCACCACGTCAAAGGAGTCACCTACGTAAAGCCTGATCATTTCATCCTTAGGTGTATGGGAAATCCTGTCCTCCCCGATAAAGTCCATGCTCCCGTCGGACAGGGCCTTATACACGCGCACCCTTCCTGCAGGCAAAGGCATTCCAAGACCTGATTCTTCAGTATTTGCAAACTCAAGGATAGTCTTGGCATTCCTTGTCTCGCTTTGACCAGGATAAAGGCTGCTGTCATATGGATAGCGATACCCGGAGCTCTCCAAAACATACAGCTTTCTCGTGGATACCTTTGGAGACTCCAGAAGCTGCACCTGCTTTAACTGATTATCGGCAACAGTCGTAGTTCCGGGTAGTGTGTATGCGTGGTACTCGAATCCCGCCTGCTCTTCCAAAAACATTACGGTGTCAGCCGCCTCAGACAGCATCATTGTCTTTGCAGCACTCCGGGTAGGAAGAGGTGCGGGGAGAGTGTGTATATCCCCTGCTATTAGCTTCACTTTCGCATTGCGGTAAGTAGCTCCGCTTTTGTTGTTCAATGTAACCCAGCCTGTCAGCGCGCACGACTGGTCTTTATCATCCAGGACACATACGTAATCTGCTGACCAGCTAAGGCCTGCGGTAAGGTAAGCTATCTCAACTTCATGCCTTTCGGTCCACTTCGCTTCAGCATGCCATACCAATGTCGGACGGGTAATCAAGTCTAAAGGTAACGGAGGGAGTTCTACAGCACCCGGCGGGTCGATTATGATCCTTCCGTCGATCTCAACTATCAGCCTGCCTTGTCCGTCTACTGACAGGAGCTTCGCAGACACTCGCATACCATCTGAGATCAGCCAGATCTCCTCTCCGATGTACCTCTCCAAGAGACTCTGCCTGTTGACCACAGCATAGTCAAAATTGTGCTCAACAGTCTTGATATCCCCGGGACGTGTAAGCGACTTAAATGAAACAGATGTAGGATCTATATTGGTAGCCAGTCCTGAAAGCTCCACAAGATTCAAGCCTCTTGCGAACTGAATGTACCGAGTATCCCTCACCAGCGCGATGTCGCTGTTATAGACAGTCAGAGACAGGTCTTTCCTCTGATCTGTTCCTACTTCAAGTTTAACACCTTCTGTGGATTCACTTCCCCCTGCGAATACTGCATAGCACGGTGCAATCGTAAAGGAAGCTATGATGACAAGCATCAGCGCAAACATAACACGACGCATCAAAATCCCTCCCCAAGACTTGGAGGCTTTAGCCTAAGTATAGATTCATCACTTCTCCTGTGTTTCCTACTGATCCCCGCGCCCGGTGATCGCAACGAAAGAGGTCTACATCTTTGGTGATCGGCGTTGCACTTGCGGCACCCGGGGAATCGTCTGCCGGTGTTTGCAATGAAAGGTGTTCGAATCCTCGGTGGCAGGTGCTTCACCAGGCGACGGCTGCCCTAGCGGGGTCGCCTCTACAGAGTCTCACCGGTATACTGACGGTCCGATTTTGCCGCCTCTCGCTGCAGTCCCCGGCCACAGGAGATATATGCATCTCACTGGCAATAGACTTCTACAAAGTCTGGAACTATCCTGCTAGAGACATATATCTCCAAGATACAAGAAAGGGAACAGAGACCCTGTTCCCCATTGCATTCGCTATGTATTTTAGGGATTGCGCCTTCAATGCAACCCTACCCAGGGGAGATCTTCTTGATATTGTGCTCTTCGAAGATCCCCCTTTTCACCTCTGACGTCAAAGCCCGGCGGGCCTGAAATTTATCGCGTATATAATCCACCGCGACAATGGGATCTACCGTATCCCCGCATGTAAATACATCGACCGCAGCATATCCGACCTCTGGCCATGTGTGAACAGAAAGATGAGATTCGGATATTACCACTACACCGCTGACCCCTTGGGGGCTGAATTTGTGGAACGCCACCTCGCGGATTTCAGCTCCTGCTTTTAAAGCAGCGTCTACCATAACTTCTTCAACAAGTTCAACATCGTCCAGGACCTTAGGGTCACAGTCGTACGCCTCGATAAGGATATGGCTCCCCAGAATGTTTTCCATTCAAAGTCCCGCCTCCCTTCAAATCGCTCCTTTCCTGTCCGATAGTAATTCGGCTAAGACAATACTAGCAAATCTCGAAGAAAAGTCAATATTTCCAGCGTATAAGCGTGAAAACCTCCAATTGGCTCCGCGGAGATTTACTTATCTTGACTAATAAGGAGGTTTTAACAGATTTCTCTTCCTCAGCGCAGTAAGGCCTGAAAGCACCGCAACTTCCACATGGTGACGCAAAAGACCCCCTTGCATGTACATGATGTAAGGAGGACATATAGGAGCATCTACAGTCAGCTCTGAAGAACTGCCTTGAATAAAAGTCCCGCCCGCCATAACCACATTATGAGCATATCCGGGAAGGGGTGATGGGATGGGCTTATATAAGGCGTTTACAGGGCTTGCCTCATGAAATCCCTGGCAGAATGTGAGGAGCCTCTCTTCATCCCCCATCATCACTGCAAGCACATTATCGGAACGAGTCTCATCTTCGTCAGGGAGAACTCGGTATCCCAAAGACCGGAACACGCGTCCTGCGATGCACGTACCTGCCAAAGACTCTGCAACCATCTGGGGGGCAAGGAACAACCCTTGAAGCATAAGGCGGGCTGTATTGAGACTTGGTCCGATTTCACCGCCGACTCCGGGAGCCGTCAATCTCGTAGAAACGCGTTCCACCAGGTCCCTCCTGCCTACAATGTATCCTCCTGTAGGAGCAATGCCACCGCCTGGGTTCTTGATGAGGGACCCGGCAGCGATATCCGCTCCTACTTCCGTAGGCTCGACTGTCTCTGTAAACTCGCCGTAGCAGTTGTCTACCATTACGATTACATCATTATTCCGTGCCTTCACTGCCTTTGCGATTTCAGAGATCGTCTTGCATGACACAGACCGTTGCCAAGAGTATCCTCTGGACCGTTGTATGAAAACTACCTTCGTGCGGCCGGTCACTGAGTTTGCAATCGACTCTGCATCAAAGTCGCCTCTCTCGGCTTTAGACACCACCTGCCATGTGATGCCAAGTTCTGCAAGGCAGCCGGGGATATGCTTGTCCATCCCGACAACAGTCTGCAAGGTATCATAAGGCTTTCCGGTGGCAAAAAGGATCTCATCCCCGGGAAGGAGAAGCCCGAAAAGGCACAAGGACAGGGCCTGGGTTCCTGAAGCGATTTGCTGGCGCACAAGTGCGCTTTCTGTCCCGAAAACCTTGGCGTATACTTCTTCTGTGACTTCCCTTCCCCGATCGTCATATCCGTACCCGGTAGCCCCTGCAAAGTCCTGGTCGCTTATACCTGCTGACCTGAAAGCCCTGAGCACCTTCATGAAGTTGTATTTCAGCTTGTTATCGATACGGAGAAGGTTGTCCCTTTCCAAATCGCGGCTTGCGTCAAATAGCCTTTTGAGTTCAGGGTCGAGATCAAAACTCGTTTCGCAATACAATGTGTTGTTACTCCTTTCAAAGATAAGTAGCAGCAGAAGACACTCTACATCTTCATTTATTCGCCGGACGGCGCAGGAGTCCTATCATCCGGAGCGCGTTGTCTCTTTACTCCCGCTCCGCATATCATGCACCTGCCCTTTTCCAAGGTAGCACGGCGCATCTCAATAGGTGCAAATACCGCGCCTTCTCTGAACCCTTCAACCTTGCCTTGCCTGTGGCCTACTATGTACCCGATGAGGAAGGCAACTATGAGCAGCAGCAACCAACCTTCAATCGCCATCGGCCTTCCCCCTATATGTACTGCTGATAAAGTCAGCCATTACTGCAGTTACAGGAGCGCATACAGCAACAAGGGCTGTGGTACGAGCATCGATTATCAGGGCTGCAACAACAATGGCAAGAGACAACAGGACAAGCTGCGTTTTCCCTATCACGCGCACCAGATTAGTAGACGGCCCTGTCGTATCACGAGAATAGTCAATGATGTCGTCTACGAAATCAACAGCTGTCATCAGCAGCAGGCTGACAAGTGTCTGGGCCCATCCGAATATACCCCATGAAGCAATGAGTACGATTACCGATTCTATCCAGGCGCTGAGCCCTAAAGGAAGCATCTCTGAAGGATCTTTCAACATGCCGACAGCATAAGCTGAAAGGATTAGGGGCGCAGCCAGCTTCAAGTTGATGCTGCACGCAAAAACCGCAAAGACCAGACTATAGACTACGCTTCCCGCACCGAGAGCATCCACAAGGGAAGGGCTGCCTGACGCTATGTCGATGGCATAGTCCAGAAAATCGTCGAGAAGCTTGATTGTAACTCCCGCAAGGAACACTGCAAGGAGATCCAAAAGGAGCCTAGAGGTTAAGAAGGACATGTCGCCTTACCTCCTTGAGGCCTTCTTTCGTAGCCGCTGAAACAGGGAGCACCTTGTATCCTGTGAACAACCTCCTTATCCTGGCGAGGCCTCGCTTTGCACCGGGCAGATCCATCTTATTGGCTACGATACAGTACCCGCCTCTCGGCCCTGCGAAAGCTGCCAGCTGCATATCTAAGTCAGCGTCTTCCGGATCAGAGGATTTATCTACGCTTCCCATGAGATGGGCATCTATCACATGGATCATAATCTGTGCTCCGCCAACGGCAGACAAGGTCTGAGCCATGGCTTTTCGAGTCAGAGGGTCATCATGGATAGCGTCAATGAGGCCTGTAGTATCCACAAGCTCCACTTTTTTCTTGCCTTTTCCGGCCCTGAACTCAAGGACAAGCGATTGCAGGCATTTTGTTTGGTGAGGCAAAGTCCCTACGAGTTCCCGTATGGCAATGTCTATCGGATACTTCCTGGAATATCTGACACCTCCGGGGTCTTGAAAGGTTATCTCAACATCTTTGGCTTTCATATGGTCAGCAAGGGCCAGGACTAGAAGAGTCTTGCCTACGTTTGGTTTACCCAACACGATGCACCGCTTCATTGCTATCTTCTATGTCTTCCCTTCGAATCAACATCAGTTCTTCCCGGGTCAATTGTTTCCTTTCTACAAGCCTGAGCGCCTGACGCCTTATTGCACGCTCAATAAGGTTTCTGACGAGGCGGGCATTGCCTGAGTGCTGACTCCTGGTTCCCAGATATCTGCTGAGCACAGCTTCGAGTCTGGCCCTGGCTGCAATATCCAGCCTGTAGTCCCTCTTTTTCAGCATTAGATCTGCAATAAGCATCAATTCTTCTACTGTATAATCGGGAAACTCAATGTGGATGGGAAAGCGCGAACGTATGCCCGGATTTGATTGGACAAATCGCGCCATCTCTTCTCGATATCCGGCCAGTATCACTATGAATCTGTCTCTGTAGTCCTCCATGGCTTTGATCAGAGTAGAGATTGACTCCTTGCCAAAATCCTTCTCCCCTCCTGAAGCCAGGGAATACGCCTCATCAATAAAGAGTATGCCGCCTAAGGCTTTCTTAATCTGGTCCCGGGTTTTTTGGGCAGTATGGCCTATGTACTCTCCGACAAGGTCTGCCCGCTCTCTCTCCACAAGATGGCCTTTTTCCAAAACACCCATTTCACGAAAGATCTTTCCTATCAGGCGGGCGCAAGTGGTCTTCCCTGTACCCGGATTACCGCTAAATACCATATGCAAGACCAATGATTCTGATGCAAGTTGGCGGGTTTCTCTGATCCGCTGGATCCGGACGTACGCTACCAGCTCGCGGATTAAGGCCTTAACCTGGTTGAGGCCTATCAGGCTGTCCAGTTCGGCGAGGGCATCATTCAGCCTCCACTCGCCGGCGTCAGGGGTTTGGACATCTATCTGTCTCTTCCGGGCATAGGGATCAGAAGACGTCCTTAACGCTTGTATAGCTTCTACCGGGCTCAGCCGACCCTCTTCCAGGCCGACAAGTACAAGGTTGGGGTTTCGTCGTTCAAAAGCAGACATGGCCCTGGCCCTCCCTCGGTAAATGGGATTGAGGCATGCATGATAGGGATCAGGACCATATATCGTATGCAGATTGTGGAACAACTGTCACAATCTTAAAAACCGGAGCACGTTGACTCAGTCTTGGTCACAGAGCGGTTCGAGACAAACAGGCGTGCCTATGGATAAAGACAGGATATACGTCAAGGCAGCTTTATCCAAGACCTCGCACCTTCCTAAGGCCTCTTCGAGGTTTTCCCCTACACACAGGATCCCGTGGTTAGCCATGATAACTCCGGTATTATCGCCAAGTGCACGGACTGTATTCTCGGCAAGTTCGATGGTCCCCGGTTTCCCGTATTCTGCGACCTTAACCTCGTCTTTGAATGCGTATGTACACGCGTCGATAATGAGAGGAAGCGGCTTACGCAACGCTGCAAGGACAGACGCAACCGGCGGATGTGCATGGACTATGGCGCTGACATCAGGGCGCGCCAGGTAAACCTTTCTATGCAGGTGATACTCGATAGACGGGACGTTGCGCCCTTCGTAGGAAGCGTCTTCCAGGTTAACTACAACTACATCCTCAGGCACCAAAGTCTCGTACGGGAGGCTGCTGGGGGTAATCAGAAACCTATTAGAATCAGGACACCTGACACTGACATTGCCCCCTGTGCCTACTGTGAGTCCCTTCTCCAGCATTGACCTGGCTGTCTCGACAACTTCATTTCTAAGAGCTTCGTATTGCATTTCGTTTACCTCCTAAATACCAAAGACAAAAATATGCACAGCCGATTCAAGCAAGAACTGAACCGGCTGCACACGGATAAACCGGGTACATCCACTAGCCGTCCACGATAACGTCCAATGCAGCCATTATTAGCTTTTGCAAACGGACTTTGGCCTGGCCGAAAACCTCATAGACTTCCTCATGGCTGACCTTGCCAGGCGCCATCCCGGCACCGTAGTTTGTTACAACTGCTACAGTGGCGTAGTCAATGTCCAGTTCTCTTGCGAGGACAACTTCAGGGACGACTGTCATTCCCACAACATCCCCGCCTAAAAGGCGCATCATTGAAATCTCGGCAGCAGTCTCGAACCTGGGTCCTTCCAAACACACATACGTCCCGTACGGATGGATGTGGATATCCCTTTCTTTAGCCGCCGTTAGAATCTTCTCCCTGAGGAAGCCTGAAAAAGGCTCTGTAACGTCAACGTGTTTGAAATTAGGATCTACCTCGTTAAAGAATGTCCCAACCCTTTGCCTTGTAAAGTCTATGAACTGGGATAGGAGTACAAACTCACCCGGCGCGAGCAGCATATGTAATGAACCGACGGCTGCAGTCGTCATAATGTAGTCAACACCCAGATCCTTCATGGCCTTTAAGTTCGCTCTGTAATTAACTAAGTGAGGAGGAATTGAATGGGATGCCCCGTGCCTTGCCATAAAGACTATTTCGTCGCCTTTGTATTCTGCAATGGAGATGCGAGCTGTGCCATACTCGTTGGTAACGGCCTCTTCCTGAATCACAGGCAAACCCTCAAGCTTATAGAATCCGGACCCTCCTATTATGCCAATCTTTGCCATAGGCCAGCCTCCTTTCCATATTCTGTTTCGCTCTACCTTTTACACTTTCCTGCCAATTGCTTCTAAAGGAATTCACGCATAGCTTCATTGGAAAGCATCAAACCGCGTTTTGTAAGCCGCAGCCGTGTCCCATCCCATTCAAGCAGCCCTAAGGCCACTCCTTTTCCAATAGCCTCTCCGAAGGCATCATCAATGGATACTCCGAAACGGTTCGAGAATTCGCTATCGCACACTCCGTCAACCATCCGTAGGCCCATAATCATTACAGTTGACATCTCGTCTGCCTTAGAGAAGGCCTCTCTTTCTGAAACCGCTGAACCCCGGCTGAAGATAGAATTTGCGTAGTCCACAGGATCCGAAAGGTTGCTCCACCTTTCTCCGTTTACATATGAGTGGGCACCTGCCCCAAGGCCGATATAGGGCTCAAACTTCCAGTAGATGGTGTTGTGGCGTGATTCGTACCCCGGCATAGCGAAATTGGATATCTCATAATGCTTGTAACCTGCCTGCTCCAACCTGTCTTTAGCAAGGTAGTACATGTCTATCTGGAGATCTTCGTCACAAGGGGCTTCAAACCCCGACTTCACTCTGTGCCACAGTAGAGTATCTTCTTCAAGCATAAGTCCGTAGGCAGAGACGTGTTCAGGCCTTAAGGCCAGCACCCGGTCGAGGGTTTTGTTCCAGTCTCTCACCGTCTGGCCTGGGATTCCGTATATGAGGTCCATATTGATATTGCGGAACCCGGCAGCCCTGGCACGCCGAAACGCCAGGACAAAATCATACGCGCTGTGGGAACGCCCCAGCTTCTTGAGGAGCAAGTCATCAAGTGACTGTACTCCTATGCTAAGGCGCGTCACCCCGATATCTTTGAGACAGCGGAGCTTCTCATAATCCAGCGTCTCCGGATTGGCCTCTACCGTTATTTCTATGTCGTGCGCCACATGGAACGATTTGAGGATCTCGGTAATAAGTCGCACCAGGGATTTCTCAGAAAGAGACGTGGGAGTTCCTCCTCCGAGGTAAAGGGTGACTGCCTCTCCTCCCAGGCCTCTTACGCAAGCAGACCGGATCTCCGCCTCCTTAATCAGCGCTTCCAGGTACCTGCCGGAAACCCCCTCCGCATCATGGAAGGAGCTCAAGGGATAGGAGTTGAAGCCACAGTAATCGCACTTCTTGGTGCAGAAAGGAATGTGGACATATATGCCTAATCTACTTTGAGGACAGCCATGAACGCTTCCTGGGGAATCTCCACATTCCCCAACTGCTTCATGCGCTTTTTCCCTCTCTTTTGCCTCTCCAGAAGTTTTCTCTTTCGTGAGACATCCCCTCCATAGCACTTTTCAAGCACATTCTTGCGAACCGCCCTCACGGTCTCCCTGGCAATCACTTGAGACCCGATGGCAGCTTGGATCGGCACATCAAAAAGCTGCCTTGGAATGATCTCTCTCAACTTCTCCACCAGCTGCTTTCCGCGCTCCTGGGCCTTCTCCCTGTGGACCATGCTGGAAAGCGCATCTACAGGCTGGTTGTTGAGGAGGATATCCAGCTTCACAAGGTCGGACTCTGCATGCCCGATGTATTCATAATCCAAAGATGCATATCCCCTGGTCCGTGATTTCAGCCGGTCGAAGAAATCCAGGAGGATTTCAGAAAGAGGCAATTCGTAAGTAAGCCTGACGCGGTTTTCACTCAAATACTCCATATCCTTGTACTCGCCGCGCCTTTCCTGACAGACCTCCATTACAGGCCCGATATAGTCGGAAGGGGTGATGATTGTAGCCTTCACAAAGGGTTCTTCAATGACCTGGATCTTCGTGCTTTGAGGCAACTTAGACGGGTTGTCGATTTCAACAACTTCTCCGGACGTTAGCCTGACCCGATATATCACACTGGGCGCTGTTGTTATCAAGCTAAGATCGAATTCCCGCTCAAGGCGCTCCTGGACTATTTCCATGTGCAAAAGCCCGAGAAAACCACACCTGAAACCGAAACCCAAAGCCACAGACGTCTCAGGCTCAAACACGAGAGAAGCATCGTTTAACTTGAGCTTGGTTAGTGCGTCACGAAGATTCTCATACTGACCTGCCTCTACAGGATAAAGCCCGCAAAACACCATAGGCCTTACCTTCCGGTATCCGGGAAGAGGCTCTTCTGCAGGAGACGCGGCAGAAGTAATCGTATCGCCAACGCGCATGTCCTGGACGTTCTTTACCCCTGCCGCTACGTACCCAACTTCGCCTCCGGACAAATACTCAGTCTCATCCATATCCGGTTTGAAAACGCCTACCTCCATTACCTCGAATTCTTTACCCGTTGCCGTCAGCTTTATTGGCATCCCCGGCGCAATATGGCCGTCTACAATCCTTATATATGCTATGACTCCCTTATAGGGATCAAAGTGTGAATCAAATATCAACGCCCTCAATGGAGCCTCTTTATTTCCGCTGGGAGGAGGGATCCTGTCTACAATAGCCTCCAACACCTCTTGTACACCGTCCCCGGTTTTCGCTGAAACAAATATGAACTCATCCCTGGCAAATCCGATAGCATCTTGAAGCTCCCTAACAACCTTTTCCGGATCTGCATTAGGTAAATCTATCTTGTTAATCACAGGGATTATCACAAGGTCATTCTCAATCGCAAGATAGAGATTGGCGAGGGTCTGGGCTTCAATTCCCTGGGATGCGTCAACGACAAGAACAGCGCCTTCGCACGCGGCAAGGCTGCGAGAAACCTCATAGCTGAAGTCTACATGCCCCGGAGTATCGATAAGGTTAAAGACATAGTCCTTTCCTTCAGAAGACTTGTATTCGAGCCGGACTGCCTTGGCCTTAATAGTGATTCCCCGTTCCCGCTCAAGGTCCATGCTGTCAAGGACCTGTTCAGTCATTCCGCGCTGAGAAATGGATGATGTAGCTTCCAGTATCCTGTCTGCAAGCGTAGACTTTCCATGATCTATATGGGCAATTATGCAGAAATTCCTTACGTTGGAATTCTCCAATAAATATCGCACCTCCGTATTATGAGACAGATGCGGCCAAAGCTTATCCCGGCCACATCCGCGGTTTATTATACCACCATCGTGGGGCTGAAACAATTTAGCCCGGGTTCAGTCTGTATCTTAAGAGGTGCTAATCCTCGGGAAGGTTTGACAAGCCCTGTGAAAGGGTCTAATATATAAGCAAACGGTAATATGTATTTTATTGCTAAGCCTACCAGTATAATCTTGGTTAGCATAAGATTTACTGTCAGTAGAGTGCTAATCATTGGTCACCGAAAGGGAGGTGAAGCCTATACCACGGTCGAAAGATTCGATCCGGGCATTTCGTGCTCTCGGTCAAGAAACGCGTTTTAGGATCCTGGACCTGGTTTCGTCCAATGTCCATAGTGTCAAGGAACTGGAGGAGCGTCGCGGCATCAGCCAATCTGCCGTCTCTCAACAACTCAAGATACTCCACGAAGCAGGCCTGGTCAGGCTGCGTCGCGAAGGCAAGTACACTCTTTGCAGCATTAATCACTCTCCCCTGGAAGAAGTACGCAACCTTCTTAACAGGCTCCTTGACAGAAGGCACATGTTCAGTATGTAGCAGGGAATTGACGGGTTTTCATTGCTTGCTGACGGTTGAGGGCCGCAGACAAGGGAGGTAGTAACTATGGCGTTTGAAGGCGCAAAAGCCATGCTTGGTGAGGCCGTAGTCAAGCAGTTGCTCAGGTACTTGACAAACAAACCTGAGGAGAACCTTGTTAAGATTCTCCAGTGGGGGGAAACCCTTGCGCGGGAACCTATGCACAAACAATACGCGCGTTCATGGATTAATGCCATGAAAGATGAAAACAACAACTGGCGTAAACTGGCTGTCAGAACCCTCAAGCAGGTTTCTCCCACTGTCCGCGATAAAACCGGCATCAATTTCTTCATACACGCCGGCTTGCTGGCGCCCACTTACCGCAGGCGCAGCGAGGAGAAGTACGGTGTCCATATACCCTGGGCAATGTTGATTGACCCCACAGGCAAGTGCAACCTCAGGTGTAAAGGCTGCTGGGCAGCTGAGTATGACGTTACAAAAGACATGGATTATAGTACTTTGGATAGGGTTATCGGTGAAGCTCAAGACCTCGGCATCCGTTTCATAGTGGTCTCAGGCGGTGAGCCTACTATCAGAAAAGATGATCTTATGGCTCTGGCGAAGAAATATGATGAGCTGGTATTTCACGTCTTCACGAACGGCACCTTGATTGACAGGGAAACAGCACAGGAATTCGCTGACATCGGCAATTTGACGTTTGCCATAAGCATTGAAGGCTTCGAAGATGAGACTGACGCAAGGCGCGGCAAAGGAGTCTTCAAAAAGGTTATGCAAGCCATGGATAACCTGCGTGAGGCCGGTGTTGTCTTCGGGTTTTCCGCTACATATAACCGGGAAAACACAAACACAATCGGCAGCGATGAATTCATAGATTTAATGATCGATAAAGGCTGTATCTTCGGCTGGCTCTTTACCTACGTTCCGGTTGGCGGCGAAGCTGACCTTGAATATATGGCAACCCCTGAACAAAGGGCTTACATGTATGAGACGGTTAACAGATGGCGTTCGGAAAAACCGATTTTCATCGCAGATTTCTGGAATGACGGCGCAGCTACCGGAGGATGCATTGCAGGAGGACGGTGCTACTTCCACATCAATGCCACAGGTGAAGTAGAGCCATGTGCATTCATCCATTATGCAAACATGAACATCAAAGATACAACTCTGTTGGAAGCATTGAAATCACCCCTCTTCAAGGCATATCAAGAATCAATACCTTTTAACGAAAACCCCTTAAGGCCTTGTCCCATGATTGACAATCCTGAAAAACTCCAGAGAATAGTTGAGGAAACAGGTGCGTATCCCACCCAGGTTAACAATCTGACTGCAGCTGCTCTCTGTCAGCCTCTTCATGGGTACGCAAAAGCATGGGGCGAAGTGGCAGACGGTATCTGGGAGAAGAATAGTGCGAAAAAAACGGAAACGGATAAATGACATCATCCCACATAGCAAGATAAATGCAGCCTGCAGACACGTATCAGGTGTCTCCAGGCTGTTTTCCATCTTGAACCCAAGGCGATTTCCGGACTCTACCTTACCTCTTAGAAGTCCAGCCCGAAAGCGGGCACAACTGAGCCCGGGTAGTTCTCTTCTATGAACTTCGCTACCTGCTCCGAGGTTAAAGCCATTGCAAGCTCTCTGAGGGCTTCATTGTCTATGTCTTTTGCCCTTACAGCCAAGACATTCACGTACGGTGAATTGGCATCCTCTATTATAAGAGCGTCGCGAGTCGGAACAAGCCCTGCCTCAAGGGCGTAATTGGAGTTGATTATTGCAAGATCCAGGTCCTCAAGGGATCTTGGAAGCTGTGCTGCCTCAAGCTCAATGATTTGCAGGTTCTTGGGATTTGAGATTATATCGTACTTGGTTGCAGTGATGCCAGCTTCATCATCAAGCTCGATTACACCTGCCCTCTCCAGAAGCAGGAGCGCCCTTCCCCCGTTCGTCGGGTCATTGGGAATCCCCACTTTAGCCCTGTTTGTCAGGTCCTCAAGGTCTTTGACCTTCTTTGAATACGCTCCCATAGGCTCAATGTGGACTCTGGCCATATAAGTGATATCAAGCCGCCTGGCTGAGGCAAATTCCTCCAGGTACGGGATGTGCTGGAAATAGTTGGCGTCAATATCCCCGTCATTTAACGCGAGGTTAGGGGTAACGTAATCAGTAAACTCGATGACTTTCAGGGAAATCCCTTTCTCCTTTAAAATAGGCTTTACAACCTCAAGGATTTCTGAGTGTGGGACAGGTGTCGCACCTACCTTCAGTTCTACGGGTGCCAATGCCTGACTGCTCGCTCCTCCGACCCACAGAACCAGCGTTGCAACTAGAAATGCGATAAGAGTCTTCTTCATACTTGTTTCCTCCTCTTCTTCTTTAACTTCGCCTCTTCTCTACCCTTCTTGCCAGTGTGCCGCCGAACATCTGAACTCCCTGCACCAAGAGGACGAGGATGACTACTGTTGCGAACATCACATCTCCTCGAAACCTCTGGTAACCGTACCGCACCGCAAGGTCCCCCAATCCGCCGCCGCCTATGGCCCCTGCCATAGTGGAATAGCCGATCAGGTTTATTGCTGTGATTGTCACCCCTGATATAAGTGAAGGCATTGCTTCCGGAATGAGCACCTTCGATATTATCTCCCAGGGAGATGCACCCATTGCCTGAGCTGCCTCGATGACACCCTGATCAACCTCGCGAAGCGAGGTTTCAACCATTCTTGCCACAAAGGGAATGGCAGCTACGGTCAGAGGGACGATTGCAGCAGTGGTACCGATGGAAGTGCCTGTCAAGAGCCGTGTAAAAGGCATTATCGCAACCATCAAGATCACAAAAGGAATCGATCTTCCGATATTGACGACGACTCCAAACACCTGGTTAACGCCGGGATTCTCAAGAATACCCTTTCGTTCCGTAGTTACGAGGACCACCCCTATGGGCAATCCGAATACAACTGCCAGTGCACAGGAGACTCCCACCATGTAAAGGGTTTCACCTAGACTGCCTGCGATAATCTGAACAAAACGATGGTCAAACACTTCATGCCCTACCTTCCGTTTACCTTAGCCAAGAAATCACTGACATCATCGATGACCTCAACAGAGACGCCGATCCGTTCCAGGAAATCCAGGGATTTTTCCACTGAATCATCGTCACCGGAAAGCTCCACCAACATTACACCGAACGGGGCTGACCTGATATGATCGATCTGAGCGGTAAGGATATTTATATCCACCCCGAAATCGCGAATGATAGATGAAACTACAGGACGTCCTGTTGACTCTCCTACAAAGGAAAGCCTCACCAGTTTCCTGTCAGGCGCCTGTGAAGATGCTTCCAGGATCTCAACTGCCCAATCAGGGGTGTCTATGTGGCCGGTTCCCCGAATCAAGGCTTTTGTTGCTTTGTGCTTCGGTGAGGTAAATATGTCAACAACCTTGCCGCACTCTGCGACTCTTCCGTCTGCAATGACGGCTACCTTGTCACATATCTGTCTGATCGAATCCATCTCGTGAGTTATCAGGATGATAGTCAACCCAAACTCCTTGTTAATCGTGTCGAGAAGCTTTAAGATGGACCGTGTCGTCTGCGGATCCAATGACGATGTGGGCTCGTCACATAAGAGGACTTTAGGGTCATTTGCCAATGCCCGCGCAATACCTACCCGCTGCTTTTGACCGCCGCTCAATTGAGAGGGATATGCCTTCTCTTTGTCTTCAAGCCCTACCAGTTGAAGAAGGTTTCTGCCTTTCTCAAGCCTCTTCTCCTTCTCTAACCCGGCGATCTCTAAAGGAAAGACGATGTTCTCCAAAACCGTTCGAGACGACAGCAGGTTGAAATTCTGAAATATCATCCCGATTTTCTTTCTTGCTTCGCGAAGCTCCTTACTTCCCAAGCCTGTGATCTCCAGCCCGTCCACATACACTCTGCCCTTGTCAGGTACCTCCAGCATGTTAATACACCTGACAAGGGTGCTTTTCCCGGCCCCGGAAAGCCCGATTATCCCGAAGATCTCCCCGGGAGCCACGCGAAGGCTTACATCCTCCAGTGCAACTACTTTCGACGATTCAGTAGTGAAGGTCTTCGATATTGACTCCAGTTTCACCAATCCTATAACACATCCCTCTTTAAGATGCAAAAAACCCTCCCCGCAGTGGGAAAGGGCTGAAATCTCGAATCTGCCTTATTCCCCTCATCTGCCGGATCAATCCATAGGATTCATCCGCTGGAATTAGCACCTCTCCGTATTGTAGCCCGGAATGGGTTGTGCCACAATACCGGAAGGTTGCCGGGTTTCATTGGGCCAGTCCCTCCACCTCTCTGGATGAGCGAATGATCTAAATTTATCAGGTTTCTCATTACATTTTGAGATGAATACTATCACAGCAAGCGCGGCTTGTCAACAAGTTCCGGTCATCACCTGTAATGAACGGGGATTCCAAGGAGCTCTAGGATAGGTGCGGTAATAAGCCTTGTTATCGTCACAGGATTCGGCATAGAGATCTCGAAGGTTACAAAAAGACACAGAACAAACCCGAGTATAAGGAGGAAACCGAATACTACGAGGTCTCGCCAAAACCTGTTTCTCAAGAGCTGCAGAACTTCAAAGAAACCGAGTACAGCAAATGCTAATGTAAGCCAGATAACGGTTTGCATACCTAGACCTCTTCTTTACGACGAACAAGTTGCATGCTTCTTCGGGTCAAACCTGAACGCCTGATTATTGTTTTCACCTCGATCTCAACGTCCAGCTTGGGGAATTCTTCGTCCCACTTGCGCTTTAACCCGTCCCACTCTTTCGGATACCGTCTTGCAAACGCCGCTCCGAAACCGAAGATATCTGAATTGAATTCATGCTTCGCAATGTCCAGAGCAGCTTCGATTTCATGGCGTATGGCCTCAGCCATCCTTCTTTCCATGGACGCCCATATTTCTTCGCTTGCCATAGGATCGAGGTACTCCTGTACCTCGCCGATGACTCCTACGGCGTCAACCTTGAGCTGTATAGACGGACGCCCTTCCGAAATCTTTGGGGTTACAGTTGAAGTAGCTCTTAAGATCTCAATACTCGCCAGTTTATTCTCTTTACCCGGCTGCTCGATGAGCAAAATGCCGGATCTTACCTTCCCTCTTACCCACTGAAGGCCCCTGGCTTGAACTTTGTCCAACCACCCTGCAAGCTTGTCTCCTTTAAATGCTGCAGCCCCTGTTTCTCTCCCGCTTACTGCGATTACCTCATTTTTCAACTGTCCCCTGGGATCCTGGGAAGGAGGCCGCCAGACCTGTTCTGCTCTGGAAGCTACAGCTTCTATTCCTTCAGCTTCCATCATCTGAAGAAAGTCGTTCAGAGTTACCATGACAATTGTAGAAAGCTCTTGGGCTACTTGCTTTATGACGCCCAGTGCTCCTCGGGAAGGCATGGGTTCAAGCTCATATTCGCCCCAGACAAATTCCGAGGCTTTCGCTCCTTTTGCCACAACTACAAAATTTGTCTCCCTGACCTCTCCTTCTCTATAAAAGAAATCTAGCGCTTCACGAATACCGCTTCTGGCGAATTCCTCGCCGAAGACTATGAATCTACTATGGTGCAAAAAAGGACGCCTTGGGGACTGCTGGCGGAGGTTCCTCCAGGCATCAAATACAGTACGGCCTGTGCTGCTTACTTGCCAGTAAGCCTTCTCCTCGGCAGTACCTGCACCTGCTGCCAGCAAAGAAAATGGCTTTGCTATGTGGACAGTAATCATAACCTTCCCTTCCTCTGCAGCATGGTCTAACCCGATCAAGAGGGCAAAACCGATCTCCTGTATCTCTCTTCTACTCCAACACCCCGCAGAGGAAATAACTGCTAAGACCAGTAACACGGTTGCCGCGGCACGCAGTATGCACCAAGGTTTCATCTGTATTTCTCCTTCCCAGGGAAGAGAAAGGATCGGACACCTAACCCTACATACAGAAGTGCGATGACCGCTACCGCTATGATTACGGCAGCCACAGCGTCTGCTTTGGAGAGATAGTCTTCAAGATCTACCATACTTTCGAAGGCAACTAGTGCAAGGGGAATGAATACCGCAGCAAGGGGAAATACCAGGGGCTCGTATCTTTTGAGGTTGAACAGCTGAGCTATTCCCACAGATATCGCCCACAGAAACAAGGCTAACTTGATCCCGGTGCTCAGCGTCCATGCTGCCATTATTCCTGCCTCTATCCTTTCAAAGAATTCTCCTAAGCTTATCAACCTGGCAAGACTGAATAACGGAAGAGTCCATGAGTTAGCCGTAGTGCCCAGGGCAGCAACTACTGATACACATCCAGCTGTTGTAAGAAAGCCGGAAATAAGGACTGCATATATCGCGTATTTTGTGGCTTCTTCCGGCTTGGCCAGATAGGGTACTAACATACCGATCATGATGAATTGACTGTAGTAGCCAAGGCTTGCAACGACAGGGGGGATGAGACTGGACATACCTTTGGCGAGAACCGGCAGCAAGTTCTCAAGCCGCATAGCGTTATACGGAAGCACACACGCAACCAGAAAAATAAACCCAACGATGAATAATGTGTCCTCTCCAAGACGAGACAGCACCTCAAGTCCGGATCTTGCAGCGTAGCAGCTCATGATAGCTAACATGATCATAAAAGTCTGAATAGGGGTCTCAGGCATGATAGCAATAGCGTATGCTTCACCCAGAGCGCGGATAATATTCACAGAGGTTTGTATGGAAAACCAAAGGAAGACCAGGCCAACGAGCTTCCCGAGGACGGGTCCGAGGATAATCTGGCTATATTCAATAATCGTCTTTTCCGGAAACTTCAGGCTTAATCTGGCTATGAGCATAGCAAAAGGAATCGCAACAACACCGCTGATGATACTGGCGATCCACGCATCCTGAGGGTTGCTTGCACTGGTTACCATAGAAAACACTAAAGTAACAGGAACCAGTCTTACCATAGTTAACACAGCCATAAACTGGCGGCCTGATATCTTCCCACCTTCGAGAACACTCATCTTGACCTCTTCTTCCTCTGGCTGCTGGGAGCCTGTTTTCTCCGAGGTTCCGGAGGATGGGGCTTCAAGCCTCTTGCTTGTCTCCTAACATCCCTTTTACCTGTAAACTCAGGACGGGTATCCAGCTTCCACCATGGCAGCCTGACAAATACATCTTTTTGATCAGACGAAACAATAGGTGCAATAGGAGCAAGGTAAGGAATACCGAATGACCGAAGAGAAGCCAGATGGATTGCCATTATAGAAAACCCGAATACAACTCCGAACAAGCCCAGTGAACCCGCGAGAAATATCATGGGGAAACGGAGCAGCCTGACAGCAACGGAGAGGCTGAAGATGGGTGTCACAAAAGACGCAATAGCTGTAAGAGCAACGATTATTATCATAACAGATGAAGCAAGGCCTGCACGAACCGCAGCCTCTCCCAATATCAAAACTCCGACTACGCTTATTGCAGGCCCGAACACATTAGGCAGCCGCACAGCCGCTTCTCGCAATATCTCAAAGGATACCTCCATGAGAAAAGCCTCAAATACCGCAGGAAAAGGTATCCCTTCGTGTTGAGCGGCTATGGCAATAACTAAGGTGGTAGGTAGCATTTCATAGTGAAACGTAGTTACTGCAACGTACAATGAAGGGAGAAAAAGCCCGACAAAGAACGAAGTGTGCCTGATCAGTCTTTCTGCAGACGCTATAAAAGAGCGTTCAAAATAATCGTCAGGAGATGTAAGAAACATAGTTATTGTAACAGGGACAATAAGAGCGAACGGTGTGCCGTCTGTAAGAATTGCGATCCTACCTTCAAGAAGCCCGCCTACTACCCGATCAGGCCTCTCTGTACGAAGGATCGTCGGAAAAGGTGAATAGGGCGCGTCTTCAATGTATTCTTCCAGCTGACCGCTTTCCTGTATACTGTCTATGTCGATCCTCCTAATCCTTTCTCTGGCTTCCCGGACCAATTTTTCGTCGGCAATGCCTTTTAAGTAGACGATTTCCACTTGAGTACGGCTGATTCTCCCGACTGTGAACTCTTCAATCCAAAGACGGGGACTCCTGATCCTACGCCTGAGCAGGCTTGTGTTAACCCGCAAAACCTCGCAGAACCCCTCCCTGGGCCCGCGAATCACAACTTCGTTCATGGGCTCCTCAAGATTGCGCATCTCAAATCCGCCGATATCACATACGAACGCATCGGGACTTCCGTCTATGATTATCCCGCACTTACCTTCAGCAATGGCGGTGAGGAAGTCTGATTTATCCGAGACCTCGCTTATATCTGACACTGAAATCAAGCCGTCTCTTATCCGATCTCGAACTCTAGCAGAAGACTGCTTATCCATCTCAAAGAATTCGGGAGTTACCGCTATCGGCCTGATCACAGCGTCACTGATTAGGGCGGAATCAACCAATCCGTCTATATGGACGACCAACATAGCTATGCCCGGGCCGCTCCCAAACCTTAACTTGCGGATAACAAGGTCGCTGCTGTTTCCGAATGTGTCTCTGATGAGGGATTCGTTTTCTCTGAGATTCTTGCTTAGCTTGCCTGTGAGTGAAATCTGGGGGTCGGAGCCTCTCTGGCTCGGAATGGCCGAGCGCTGCCTTCTAGGCACCATGCGTAAAACCAGTCTCGACAACGCACGAAAAACCATCTGCCCGCACCCCCTTAAGATAAAGATTCCCATAGCTATTATTGCCTCCTATGGCAAGCCTTATCCCAGGGCGAACCGATGGTTAGGCCGGGTTTTTCAAGGAAGAGTTGTTTTTGTTAGGGGTTTTCGCTTTTTTCTTCGATAGGTGTGAAATTCACAGGGCGTGTCGGGGTTATCGTGGAGATGGCATGTTTATAAATGAGGTCCTGCTTTGTGCCGTCACTTACCATTAATGTGAAACTATCGAATCCTATGATCTGACCTTTAATCTGATACCCATTGAGCAAATAAATTGTTACGGGAATACCTTGTGAACGAATGAGACCGAGGAATCTGTCTTGAAGGTTTTGTGCCTGTTTATTCACGGCGATCGGGGCCTCCTCCTATTTCTGCAGCTTTTTCAGGATGTTTTCCTCAACCATCGCTCCTTGCAGATACCGAATCAGTTTTTGCTTTCTACATTGCAGCCATTTTTCCTTTGACCAATGCAAGAATACATTTTGAGGCCTCGTGAGCCGAATCAAACACACCTACATCCAACCACTGCACGCGCGGGTCAGCCCTGAACCAAATCAGCTGCCGTTTGGCGTATCTCCTTGTGTTTCTCTTGATAAGGTCCACTGCTTCTTCAAGGGAGTATTCCCCGTTCAGATGCCCTACGATTTCTTTATATCCCAGGGCTTGTCCGGAAGTTAATGTCCTGCTGTAACCCTGTTCCAGGAGCCTTTTCGTCTCCTTGACAAGGCCGAGTTCCATCATTTTGTCACATCTGGCATCTATCCTCTTGTAGAGTTCCTCCCTTTTTCGAACCAAACCTATCATGACCAGCCTGTCAAGACGGGCTCTCTTTCTTCTTTTCCCTTCTCGCCACAGTTCTGAAATAGGACGGCCTGTAGTAAGATAAACCTCAAGCGCGCGGATAATCCGTCTTGTGTCGTTAAGGTGTATCTTTTTGGCAGCAGCGGGATCTACCTGTTCAAGTCTGGCATAGAGTGCTTCATTTCCTTTCTCTTTAGCCTCCAGTTCAAGAGACCCTCTGATCTCAGGTGATGCACCTTCCCAGGGAAACAGGAATCCATCGACCACTGCCTTGATGTAAAGGCCTGTCCCACCCACAAGGATCGGGGTTTTGCCTCGGGACGCAATATCTGAGATGGCGGTTTCAGCCAGTTCTTGAAATCTTGCGACATTGAAATCTTCATCAGGAGTCACAACATCGATAAGGTGATGTGGCACCATCCTCTGCTCTTCGCTACCGGCTTTTGCAGTACCGATGTCCATGTACTTATATACCTGCATAGAGTCGCAGGACACTATCTCGCCGTCAAGTGCCTTTGCAACACCTATAGATATCTCAGTCTTCCCCACTGCAGTAGGGCCTGTAATCACTACAAGCCAATCAGGCGCACTCACAACGTATCACACATCCTTCAGTGTAAGATGTTCCCTTCCTGTCCGCTTGTACGATTATTTTCTCCGAAAAGTCCGCTCCAGTTCATCCATGCTTATCCTCAGGAGAGTCGGGCGTCCATGGGGGCAGGAGTAAGGATCTCGACAAGATGCCAGATCAGAAAGGAGCCTCGCGACTTCCTCAGGCTCTAACCGGTCGCGGGCTTTGACTACAGCCTTGCATGCAAGCTCAGCCGCTACACGGCTCAACAGGTCAGTAATGCGCTCTCCTGCGCTTTCGTCATCCATGCCGGAAGATATCTCATCTGCAAACAGCTCAATGGCGGAGGAGACGGCACCCATCGGATCCGTACCTGAAAACTCGGTTAATGCAGAAGGCACACCCCTCAAAAGCAAAGACGATGAACCGAATTCCTCGAGGATGATACCTATCCTCCCAAGCTCGGAAAGGTACGGCGCGACTTCCGAAACAACACCCGCCGGTAATTCCAAAAGCTGCGGAATAAGAGTCTGCACATTGATACTTGCCCCGTCAAGCAACGCACGTAAGGCCTCTTCGTATATTATCCGCTCATGGGCAGCATGCTGGTCAATAATCACCAGATCTTCGCTTTCTTCGTCTTCAGCCAGAATATATGTGTCCTTGAATATCCCGATGGGCCTGAACTGTCCGCGGGCTGCCTCACTGTGGCAATTTGCAGAGTAATAGATGTGCGAGTCTTCTGTCCTGCCTGTACCGGCTAGTAAGCCTTCGCCTGCGCCCGCATCTAAGCCTGGGATACCCTGTGTATACTCAGGACTGATGCCACCCGGATCTATCCTCCACTTGATGCCCGGCTCAACTCCGTGCGACCTCAGCGCAGATGAAACAGCCTGTGCTACCAGACGGAAAACATCGTGGTTCTTGGAGAACCTTACTTCCCTTTTTGCAGGATGGACGTTTACATCAATAGATGCAGGATCAGTCTGAACCCACAGGAAGATTGCAGGATAGCGGCGTTGCGGCAGCCTGGTTCCGTAGACATTCTCAACAGTCCTTGCAAGGGCCGGGACAACACAAGGCCTGGAGTTGACAAATACGTGTTGCATATCGCGTCTTGCCCTTGAGACATCAGGAGGAGTAATGAAACCTTCAATATAGGTGTCTCCGGCGCCTGAGGCAATAGGTAATAAGCCTTTGACAATCTCTGTACCGTAAACTGAAGCAATGGTATTACGTTTGTCCCCTTGGCCCTGGGAGACGAACACGACCTTTCCGTCGCATACAAGGCGGAATCGAATATCAGGTTGCGCCAAGGCCGACTTTACCACTTCGTCGCGGATATATGCAGCCTCTGTGGACGGGCTTCGCTGAAACTTGCGCCTGGCAGGTGTATTGTAGAATAAGTCTTTGCATATGAGAGTTGATCCGACCTGCCTGGGGTAGTCCTCTTCAGAAACCTCAGCGCCTCCTTGGAATATGACTCTCGTTCCAATGGGATCCTCTTTGCGGCAGGTGATAACCTCTATCCGGGACACCGCAGCTATGCTGGGAAGGGCTTCCCCGCGAAACCCCATGGTCAGCACGGTTCTGATGTCATCAGCCGTCCTTATCTTGCTTGTAGCATGGCGCATAAAAGCAAGGCGCACATCACTCCGGCTCATGCCTCTCCCATTGTCAGACACCTTAATGAACGTTCCGGGCGGTCCCTCTGTCTCGACGACAATCTCAGTCGCCCCTGCATCAATGGCGTTTTCTATCAGTTCCTTCACTACTGATGCTGGCCGCTCCACAACTTCGCCGGCTGCAATCCTATTAATAGTGTCCTCATCAAGGATTACTATTTCCCTCTCCGGATTCACAGGTTCTCTTTCCCTTCAATCTTCGATTTCAAGTCTGAAAGACGCGTAAGGGCTTCCAGGGGTGTCATGGAATCAATGTCCATTTTCTTTATCTCTTCTATAATACCGTCGTGATCAGAAGGCGGAGATAGAGTGCCTTGACCGTCCATAAGGACGGCAAGGAGGCTCATTTGTTGCGGCCGGGAAGGGCTTCGCCTCTCAAGTTCTGTTAAAATGGCATTTGCCCTCCTTGTACAATGGTGATGCAGACATACCATGTTAATCAAAGTCATTGACCTT
>ERZ795060.379-NODE-379-length-61312-cov-8.097050_pt1 | contig 61312 bp, 61 predicted proteins | sample MGYA00375144_ERZ795060 | MGnify/ENA primary metagenome ERZ795060 (study PRJEB30189, sample SAMN05720157) | activated sludge metagenome | isolation source: anaerobic digester from wastewater treatment plant | place: Japan | collected 2015-05-15 ... | reverse complement strand
AGTATTGCACTTTACAAAAATTTTCCATGTTCTCCCTGCAAAATGAGAAAGGCAAAACTTGCCTGTTCATACAACAGGAAATGTCTGCTTGATATATCAGTAGAAGAAGTGATTGAAGCATGTAAAAAATGTTTAAGTGAGACATGAAAGATGAAAAATCTACTTCTTATTTCCTACTCTTTTCCACCGGCCAGAAATGTTGGCGCATTAAGACCAAGAGGTATTGCAAAGTATCTGCCATATTATGGATGGAAAGTTTTTGTTCTAACTCCATTACTGGGCATACCGCGTGATTCTCAATATAACATGGTTGAAACATATCCACCTTTCAGGGAAAGAATGGGGTATTTGAGAAAAAAATTATATTTTGATTTTAGTCAGATTATATCCCATCCCCCACTATATAAAATTTTTTTATCTAATTTTTCAGAGATTGTTCCATTCCCAGATACTAAAAAGGGATGGGTTGTACATGGTGTTTATGCCGGGAAATATGTGATTGAGAAAGAATCAATTTCTGCTATTATCAGTACATGCAGTCCGATAAGCTGTCATACAATTGCTCATAAATTAAAAAAAATTTTTCCGCAACTGGTCTGGGTTGCTGATTTCAGGGATTTATGGGCTCATAACCCATTTCATAAACATACAAGACCGACGCAGTTTCTGAAAGAAACAGTTGAAAAAAAACTACTTGAGAATGCAGATTTTATAACCACAGTCTCAGAACCTCTTGCAGATCATCTGAGACGATTTCATAATAAAGAGACCTTTTCGATTCCTAATGGTTTCGACCCTGACGAATATAACTTTGATGCACAAGTTGACCAGAAGTTTTCTATTACATATACGGGAAGCATTTATCCGGAAGAAAGAGATCCAGAATTGCTTTTCATTGCACTTAGAAAACTTATTTCTGGGGATTCGCGGATAGAAGAGGACATAGAAGTGAATTTTTTCTGCAGATATAATGCCGCATTAGATGAACTGATAAGAAAGTACAATCTGGATAAAGTAGTGCATCAAAACGGAATTGTTGCAAGAGAAAATGTTATTAAAATACAAAAATCATCACATATTCTGCTTTTGTTGCTACCCGAAGACAAGGGAGTGTACACAGGAAAATTGTTTGAGTATCTTGGTGCAAAAAGACCTGTTTTAGCAATCGGTTACAATCAAAGCGTGGTGAAGAATCTATTGGAAGAAACAGGTGCCGGAATTTTTTGCTGGGAGGAACAACAAGTTTATCAAACCTTAAAAATCTGGTATCAGGAATGGAAGACAAGAAAGATAATACGATTCAAAGGCAATGATGAAATAATAGACAAATATTCTCATAAATCTATGGCAGAGAAGTTTGCATCAATATTGAAAGTTTAAAATCTTAGTGATTGGGTCTGTTTTTTTCAATAATTTTTGAATAGATGGATACCAGATCATAACTCAGTTTCATTGCATCATGATATTTTTCAACGTAGGCACGTCCTTGTTTGCCTAATTCACATCTTTTTTTTCCGTTCAGCAGTAATTCCTCAAGTACAATTTCGAGATTATCCGGATTTGCATTTACAATTGGCAGGTCGTCTGGATACTGCGGAATCAGGGATGGCTTGATATAACATAGTACTGGTTTACCATATGCCATTGCTTCAAGACATGCCATACCATGCGCACCGAGGACAAACTGGTCTAGAAAAATATCAGCATTTTTCATAATTTCCAGTGCTTCTGTACGTTTTACATTTTCAATAAGTTTAAATTCAAAGGCATATTTTTTTTCAACTTATTGATTATTTCAATGACAATAGGTGTTCCTTTTATGACTGGATTTGTTGGAGAATGAACCACAATAGGTTTTTTTGTTTCAGGAGAAGGATAACAGGGCACATAGTCAGATAACATAATTCTTTGTCTAAAAATATAAAATTCTGGCCACAGGTGTTTTTGCAAGTATTGTTGCATACAGGGAGGTACTATGGCGATAAAACCATTTTTAATAAACATCTCTTGTTTTTTAATAGATTTTTTGAACTGTTTGGAGGGTATTTTGATGTTAGGAAATACCTTTCTGTAATAGGGATTATCGTTAAATTCAATTTCCGGTATTCTAATATCAGAACCGAGCCATTCAATTAATGAAGGTTTTTTAAGAAGATGTATCCATTTAATATCAATATTCCACGGAAGTATTGAACTTCCGAAGTACCAATGTATGATGTCAGCCCATCTGACTGATTTGAAAAAATTGTATGTAAAAACTATTTTTTTTAGTTCTTTTTCAAATTTTTTACTTCCAGAAATGCGAATAACGGTCATGCCTTTGGAAGATTGACAGTATTTGTTATCAAATATGAGTCCGCGGGCATCAATTCCTATTTTTTTGAGCCCTCGTACTGTGTGTGATGGAATAGAAGCAACATTTACTGGTAGATGTAGAACTTTCATGGAAATTTTTATCTTGTTTTAATTTTACGCGCAGGCACACCAGCCCAGATTTCATATTGAGGAATGTTTTTTGTTACTACGGCCCCTGCGCCTATGATGGCGCCTTTTCCAATTTTTACTCCAGGAAGAATAATAGCACCGGCTCCAATATCACATCCGTCTCCGATTTCAACTTTTTCAAGTTTTAAAGGTGAAAAATAAACCGGCACATCAATGTCCTGAGCTTCATGCTGAGAGGTTATTATTATTACCTTTGGACCTATGCCAACGGCTTTACCTATCAATATTCCGCCAGCACTATGAAGGAAACACTGTTGTCCTATCCATGTATGGTCTCCTATTACCATAAGATTTTTGTAATAACCTTTCAGTATTGTGCCATGTCCTATATACACATTATTGCCTATTTCAATATTTTCTGGGTGAAATACCATTATATTTTTTTCAAAAATTACATTTTGCCCCAGGTGTTTGAAATCTTCTAATTTGAATTCTCCGGTACCGTGACTCTTGTTATGCCTGTTCGAATCAAATTTCATGTAAAAGTCCTTTTAAGGTTTTTACTACTATACGTACATCATTATCTTTCATACCATTATAAAATGGAATTGCTATGTTGCTAAAATATAAACTTTGTGCATTGGGATAAGACGATGGTTTGAATTTGTATTTAGATGCATAATAGGTTAAAAGGTGCAATGCATATGTGCCAATATTTGTTTCTATATTAAATTGCTGAAATTTTTTTATAATAAAATCTCTGGACACTTTGGTAAGAAATCTTATAACGAAGGCTTGCCACGAATTTATGCAACCCGGATAAACCTTTTGTGTTGTAATTTTCTTGATATTTTGTAGCTCATTTGAATAGAATTTTGCAAGTTTTTGTCTTTCTTTCAATATTCTTTTTATTCTTTTTATTTGAGCCAATCCGAGTATTGCTTCCAATTCATTCATTCTGTAGTTAAAACCCGGAAGAATTAGATCAAAATGAGGCCCATTTTTTCTCATTCCATGGCTCCTGAGCATATAAATGAGTTCAGCAATTTTGTCATCATTTGTGACAACCATTCCTCCTTCACCTGTGGTGATTAGTTTTCGCGGATGCCAGCTAAAACAACCTGCGTCGCCTATGGTACCGCATTGTTTCCCTTTATAAATCGAACCAAATGCTCCAGCAGCATCTTCAATTACCCGTAAATTATACTTTTTGGCAATACTTAATATTTCATCCATGTTCGCAGGATTACCAAAAAGATGTACTGGTATAATAGCTTTTGTTCTGGATGTCAGGTGTTTTTCTATCTGGTCTGTTGAAATATTACATGTGTCAAGTTCCACATCTACAAATACAGGTTTTGCATTAAGCAATTCCACAACGTTTGCTGTAGCAGGGAAAGTGTAAGCGGGTACGATGACTTCATCGCCAGATTTAATACCAGTTGCAATTAAGGAAAGGTGGATTGCAGCAGTACCCGAAGAAACCGCTATCGCGTGTTTAACATCAAGATATGTGGCGACATGACTTTCAAAAAGGGATACATACTTTCCCTGTGCGAGGAAACCAGTTTCCAGTATTTTGCTGGCTGAATTCAATACGGCAGCTTTATTTTCAATGCAGGGTTTTGAAAGCCTTATTTTTTTCTTCATATTTACTTCATTTGACTTTTATACCACTCGATAGTTTTTTTAATTCCGTCATTGAGATTTACTTTAGGTTCGAAACCCAATTTTTCTCTGGCTTTGTTAATGCTGGGGATTCTTAAATTGACGTCAACATGGGGAGTGGAAACATGAAGCACAGGAGAAGAGGATTCAGCCAGTTGTATGATTTTTTCTGCCAGCGAAAGGATTGTGATAGTTCCTTTTGGATTTCCAATATTGAATACCTCACCTGTTGCTTGTTCCTTTTCGAGACACAGAAGTATCCCTGCTATCATATCATCAATGTAACACCAGGATCTTATTTGATCACCTTCTCCATGAATAGTGATGGGTTCATTTCTGATTGCACGAATGACAAACTGGTGAATGGCACCTTCACCAACCTGTCCCGGGCCATATATATTAAATGGACGCAATGTCACAGTTTTAAGTCCAAACTGTCTATGATAACCATGTGTCAGGTGTTCTGCTGTAAGTTTGCTTACTGCATATGTCCAGCGTGCCTCACCAACAGGTTGAAGATTTATCGGCGCTTCCTCTTCTGCACGGAACGCATTGATTCCGAACACTTCGCTTGTTGAAAAATTTACAAATCTTTCAATTCTATCAAAAAGATTCAGTTCTTTTATAGCTTTCAATATATTATAGGTACCAACCATGTTAACTTCTATTGTTTTCGTTGGATTTTTTATGACATTATCAACGCCCGCGATGGCTGCCATATGAATGACAAAGTTAATATCCTGGGATATGTGTGTTTTTAGAAATTCATAATCAAGAATATCCCCCTGGATAATATGTAGATTGGGGTGAGTAAGAAATTCAGATTGTTTTAGAGCATTTCTTGAAAGATTATCATAGACAACAATGTTATTGAAATTGACAAGTTTCTTAATCAAATTGCTTCCGATAAATCCTGAACCCCCTGTAATAAAAAACTTCTTATTTGTGATCATCTTTTTCTCTTTTTTAGAATTTTAAGATTTTGTAAAGAATTCTTTAATGGTGTCTATTACATACGTTTGTTCTTCTTCTGTCATCAATGGTTCAATGGGTAAACTCAGTACTTCTTGGGTTGCTTTTTCTGCTTGCTCCATTTTACCCTGCACCTTCGCCCTACCCTGAAAAAGTTTCATCTGATGCAAACAAAATGGATAGTAGACCATTGTTCCAATACATTTTTCTTTGAGAAATGCCTGAAGTTGGTCCCGTTTTCCATTTTTTACCCGGATTGTATACTGATGAAAAACGCTTTCTTGAATAGAGATAGGAACTTTTACTTCTTTAATTTCAGAAAGTTCTTGATTATATCGTTGTGCGATTTTTTTTCGCCTTTCATTGAATTCATCTAAGTATATGAGTTTAACAAGAAGAATTGCTGCTTGAATGGTATCAAGTCTCGCATTATAACCAATATGGTCAACATTATATTTGTCTTTCCCTCCATGTTTTATTAAAGTTCTAATAATATTTTCTGTGGATGCATTATGACATGCGACCATACCTCCATCTCCATAACCACCGAGATTTTTGCTCGGGAAAAAACTGAAAGCTCCGATATCGCCAATTGTGCCAAGTTTGCTGTTATCGTAACTTCCACCGAATGCCTGGGCTACATCTTCTAAAACGAAAATTTCATATTGATGTGCTATATTCATAATTGCATCCATATTACATGGTGTGCCGTAAAGGTGCACAGGAATAATACCCTTGACGTTTTTCCCGTGTTCTGACTGCAAATATGTTGTAATAAACTCTGGGTTGATATTAAAAGTATCCGGCTCAATATCTACAAATACTGGCGTGGCGCCACTTCGTAAAATGGCATCACCAGTTGCAGTAAATGTGAAAGGTGTAGTAATGATTTCGTCATGTGGAGAAAAAAATTCCATACCCTTTTCAATCGCAATTGCTCTCAGTCCAAGCACAAGGGCATCTGTTCCAGATGAGCACCCCACACAATATTTTATATCAAGGAATTCAGCAATTTTTTGCTCAAGTTCTTTAACTTCTGGACCAAGAATCCATGACTGGTGTTCAAGACATTTGTTGATGGCATTGAGAATATCATTTTTCATATACTGGTATTCTCTTTTAAGATCAAGTATAGAAACATTCATATTTGCTCCTATTTTTCTAAGACAGGTTCTAATTGATTATTGACAACGATATAAATATTTCCGCACGCCTTGCATTTGAGTTCTTCATTTCCACGGGAAAGTGTTACTCCACATTTGCATACCCACCCTATCTGTTTTGCGGGTACGCCAACGACCAGTGCATAATCACATACATCGTGCGTCACAACCGCACCTGCTCCAATAAGTGCGTATTTGCCAATTGTATTTCCACATACAATTGTCGCGTTTGCCCCTATAGTGGCTCCTTTTTTTACCAGGGTGTTTTTGAATTCATGTTTTCTTTCCACAAATGCCCTTGGATTGATAACATTTGTGAAAACACATGATGGACCGCAGAAAACATCGTCTTCAAGATATATTCCCTTGTAAAGCGAAACATTGTTTTGAATTTTGCAATTATTCCCGATAATAACATCGGGTCCTGCCATTACGTTTTGTCCCAGGATACAATTATCGCCTATTTTTGTATTGGAAAGTATATGACAAAAATGCCATATTTTAGTACCCTTGCCTATCACAACGTTATCATCAATAAATGAAGATGGATGTATGAAGTAATCTTTCATCTTGACTCCTTTAATGAATGTTCAGCCATTTCGAGGACTTTCAGTACATTCAATGCTTCCTGAGCATCTGTAAGTGGTTTTTCCTTTGTTTCGATACAATGGATGAAATGTTCTGCCTCCTCTTTCAAGGGTTCTGTTTTTTCTGTTTCAACAATTTCTGCTTCAGCCTTTTCTATTAATGGAATATCGTTTTCTTTCCACGAGATTTTATGTTGATAAAGTACAAGTTTATTGTCCCTTTCTGTATCATCGAAAACAGCCATTTTTTTTGTGCCTATCACAACGAATTTTTGTTCTTTGAATGGGTTTAACCAGGAAACAAAAATGTGTGCTTTCACATTATTGGGAAAAGAAAGGAAGGTGAGTGTGACATCTTCCACATCATGGGGAAGAAATATACCTCCGTGGGCGATTACCCTTGCTGGCAAGCAACCAGCCAGGGAAAGTATCAAGGAAATATCGTGTGGGGCGAAGCTCCACAAAATGTTTTCTTCGTGTCTTATTCTTCCGATGTTTGTTCTATTTGAATACATATATTCAATGTCGCCAAGTTCTTTATTTCTTATAATCTGCTTTAATTTTTTTATCGCAGGATGATAATGGAGAATATGGCCGACCATTAATATAAGATTTTTTTCTTCAGCAATTCTTGAAAGGTCTTCTCCCTCCTTTACGGTTAAGGCAAGTGGTTTTTCGCAGAAAACATGTTTATTATGCTCCAGCGATATTTTTGCTATACTGTAATGGGTAGATGCAGGTGTTGCAATCACTATTGCATCTATGTCATTTTTTTTGATGAGTTCTTCAGGCTGAGTGGTAAAAAAAACATCCGGATAATTATTTCTATAATTTGCCATCAACTCTTCATTTGAATCACATATAAATTTAAGCACACCAAGCTGATAAAAAACTCGTATCAAATTTTTGCCCCAGTATCCTCCCCCAATAACCCCTATTTGTGCTTTGTTTGTTATACTTTTGTCCTGACAGTTTTTATCCATTCTTCTATCCTTTTGAATTCTTCAATCGTATTAATATCACAACTTTCTTCAGCCGGTATTTCCACTGTCTGAACTTTCAAACCGTCTTCAATATATTCTGCGTAGACATCTGTTAGATAATACTCACCCGCAGCGTTGTTGTTTTTTATTTTTCGCAACTCATTATAAATTGATCTTGATTCACAAACAATGAATCCCGCGTTGACCTCTTTAATTTGAAGCGTCGTTTCATCTGCATCCTTTGCTTCTATAACACCTGCGAATCTTCCGTCTATTCTTATTACTCTTCCTTTGCTTCCTGGATTAGGTAAAATTGTTGTAGCTATAGTAATGTCTGCATTGTTTTGTATGTGCTGGTCAACAAGTTTTTTGAACGTTGCTGTTGTAACTAAGGGTTTATCCGCATATGTTACGAGGAGTGTTCGATCAGTGTTTTCAAAAATACTGTGCGTGGACAAAAGTGCGTGTCCTGTTCCCAGGGGCCTATCCTGAATTACATATTCAATATTATTGAAATTGCTAAGGATTTGTTTTGTCTGACAGGCATGGGGACTGATCACAATAACAATTTTACCAACCACATTTTGAATTGCTCCAATAATTTTAGTGATTAATGGTTTACCCTGATACTCAACAAGAAATTTATATTGTGCCTGTCCGTAGCGAGAACTTTTTCCACCAGCAAGTATAATTCCAGATATATTTTTCATTGCTAAATTATACAATGTATTTGTTCATTTTCAACTTTGATTACATTCAGTATATATTGCGGTGAAATTGATTTCATGCAGGTATGATGCTCACATTGTTTTTTGTAACAGGGAGGGCAGACATTATTCGCCTGGATAAATGTTATTCCTGAAGGGCAATGATATCGTGGGTCTGTTGGCCCAAAGATAGCAACTGTTCTGGTACCGGTGGCAGCCCCGACATGCATGGGACCACTATCTGTTGTGATAAGCAATGCTGCATTTTCGATAACAAAAGCCAGTGTAAAAAAATCTGTTTTTCCTGATAGGTCAATAACATTTGTGCCTATTTTATTTGCTATCACGGTGTTTATTCTCATGGCATTTTTATCTCCCACAAGAACGATATCAAACCCTTTTTTTGCAAGGGACATTCCAAGGTTTATCCAGTGATTTATTGGCCAGAGTTTTGTTTTCCACTTGTGTGATGCCGATGTATGAAATACAATGTATCGATTAATAACCAGTTTATGTACATCAAGATAATTTTTTAGATTTTTTCGTTTTTCATCAGAAATCCATATTTGTAATTTTTTCCCAACAGGTTTGTTTGTAAACTTCTTCCAGAATTGTACCTGAGATTCTATTGCATTGACATTGTGAAGTTTTTTTATGCCCTCAGTGAGAAAAAGTTTGCCTATTGGTTTTTTATAAATACCCACTCTTTGTTTGCTTCCCAGTAGAAAGGCCAGGAAATTTGTTTTCAAATTTCCCTGTAAGTCAAATATAACATCAAACTTTTTTTTACGAAGGGTTCTTACAATGTTTATGAATGGTAAAGGGTTTCTGGATGCCGGCAGAGTAAACACTTTTTTGATCATGGGACAATCTTTGTACATTTCGGCATATGATGAACTGGTAAGAAGATAAAGTTGTGCATCAGGAAAAGCCATTGAAACTGCATTGATTGAAATAGAAAAAAGCGCCATGTCTCCAAATGCGCCTGTTTTCATCAAGAGTATCTGTTTCATGTTTAACTTAGAGTAATTCCTGATAAACCTGTACAGTTTTTTCCACCATTTGTTGAATGGAGAAATGGTTCATCACAAATTCTTTGCCGTTTGTTGCAATGTGCTTTGATTCCTCAGGATTTTGAATGACGAATATAATCGCTTTTGCCATCGCTTCAATATCACATGGTGCTGTGAGTAGTTCTGTTTTTGTTTTGATGAATGTTCCTTTTTCTATACCATTCAGGGTAGTTAAAACTGGAATGCCTGCCAGCTGTGCTTCATAAACACTCCTACCAAGCCATGGGATAATGTTTTTTTTTAATGTTTCAGTTTCTATATGGGGCGCCACAAGCAGATCAATTTCAGGTAAAAAGTCAGATGCCCTTCCCTTCAAAAATAATGTTGTGACACCAAGTTTTTTACCAAGATATTCAAGATTTTTTTTGTACGGGCCATCTCCTATGATATGAATTTTTATGTTGGGTACATTTTGTTTCGCAATCGCGACTGCTTGAATAAGATACTGAAATCCTTTTAATTTCGTCAGTCTTCCGATGCATCCTATGATAAATCCAGAATGTTTTTTATAAGAAAGGTTAATATAGGGTTCAAATCTTATTCCATTATGTACAACACGAACACGATGTGGGTCTGCTCCCAATTTTTTAATGGCAAATTCACCAAGTGTATCGCTTATTACAATTACTCTTTCGCCCTTACCCATGATTTTACTATAGAATGAGGAGCCATAAAATCCATGTATACTTGTTACGAATTTTGTTTTTTGTTGTTTTGATGATAGTGCATAATAACCAATCCATGCAGGGAATCTGCTTCTGCAGTGTAAAATATCCGGTTTTTCATCGGCAATAAGTTTTTGTAAAACTTTCAGAGATTTCCAAAAAATAACTGGGGTTTTTTTATTCGTTGGCAGGTTAAACCAATTGATATTTTCTTTTTCCATTAAAGGGATATAACTACCTGGTCCTGAAATAATGGTGACTTCAATACCCATCCTTTTCATACCGCATGCAAGGTCAAATGTGCCTTCTTCTACACCACCAAGATGCATTTCAGGAAGCATCAGAAAGATCTTCATGCTATTCAAACAGGTATAGTTGCTTGTTTTCATCAAGAATAAGACGGGCGGCTTCAATAACAGCATCAGAAGTTATACTTTTGATGCATTGATAGTTTTTATTACATTTACGCTTTTTACTGCAAGGGAAACAATCCAGTTGACTGTGTATATTTATATATCGTGTTCCTACAGGACCAAACCTATATGGGTTTCCTGCCCCAAAAATGGTAACAACAGGTGTTTTGACAGCACAGGCAAGGTACAGGAAAAAGCCGTTTCGCGTGATTGCCAGATTGGCCCTGGACAAAAACGCAGCCATCTCACGAAAATTTTCTATTTGTGACAGGTCAATAATATCATGCGGATACTTTGTTGAACTAATGATTTTACCAATGACGGAATCGCCAGCATTTCCGAAAATAAGAATTTTCGCATTATACTCTTCAATAAGAGTGTCACAAACTTCGATATAGTTGGAAATATTCCACTTATCCGGAGCATCTTTATCACCTGTATGAAGGGCAATCAATGTTGATGAATTGCTTATGTTTTTTGACTTTAAAAATTCTTTCACTTTTTCTCTATCAGTTTCGGAAATAGGAAAAAATAGTTCAACCCTGACGGGTTTCCCGAACAGTGGTTCAATCAATCGTAAAAAGTTAATACTTTCGTGCGTAAAAAACCTGTCAGTAAAAATCCTTGTTTTTAAAGAATTTAACTTCGTTTTTGCACGCAAAATATAAGGAATTATTGATGGATGAAACGATATGATGATTCTATATCTTTCTGAATACAGGGACTTATAGGTTTTAAAAAACCCTGTTTTCTTATGCACAATGATTCTGTCAAACCATTTATACTCTTTCAGGAATTTTTCTGAGCTGGTTGTCGCAACAACATCAATTTTGAGGCAACTATCCTGTTCTTTTATTTGCCTTATGACAGGTGTCAATAATAGACAGTTTTCAATGTCAGTTCCGTCAATAATCAGGATCCTTCCTGATTCACCAGTTCTATAATTCTCTTTGCGCATTGTTTTGAATCTTCCAGAATGGGAAAAGGGTTCTCATTAGAAATTTTTAATAAAATGTCTGGAATTTGTTCAAATTTATCAACCGGTACGTGCAAACAATATTTGTTTTTAACAAGAGTTTCTATGGTTGTATCAAAAACAATGTTTCTTTTCTTTCTGCCAGTACCCAGAATGATAACAGGTTTTCCGGTCGAACACACCTCAGACATCATTGTAATACTATCTTCGGTAACAAAAAGAATATCACAGATTCCCAGAATTCCAAAATAGTGTGAATCAGGACTTATGCCTGGAAATTCCCGATAAACAAAATTGTCAATATTAGTTTTTTCTTTCAAAAAATGAACGACGTTTGCGGGTGTTCTTCTTGAAGTTGTGAGAAAAAAAACAAACTTTCTTTCTGCCAGCATTTTCAATAAGGATAGAAGTTTGCGTGCCCATTCGATATCTATAAAATAATTCTGATCATTGCCCCCTATGATAACGCCTATTTTAGGTGTTTCAGGTATTTTTATTTTGTTAAGCATTTTTGACATTGCGGATTTCAGTAAATCGGCATTGATTCTATTTGGTGCTCCAATTGTCACAAATAAGTTTTGCAGTTTAGCAAGAAAAGGATAACGAAGGGTATCATGTACCGGCACAATCAAGAGGTCGAATTGTTTCAGTGGGGTCATTTCAGGTGTCATGATGCTGATTGCCTTTGCACCAACTTTTCTGGAAATAACAAGGTTGATGGGCGCAAGGAAAGAACCTGCAGAAATTACAATATCAAATTTTTCTGCCGGTATATCAGTTTTTGAAGATATTTTGAGAACAAAATCAGCCCATCTGTAGGCATTAACTTTTAATAAAGAGCCGATGAGTTTTGATGCAATTTTTGTTGAACCTTTTCTTCCTGGCAGTTTATATGATAATCCCTTTAAGTTTACTGGCAAAATATGGAATTCGTAACCTGTTGCTTCAGCGACTCCAACAGATTGATTGGTATTGCCAGGTATACCATCATCCAGAATAAGAATTTTCATGGTATTTTAGTTCAGTCGCACAGGAATATTTTTTTCCGCCAGGAATTTTTTTATTTGTTTTATTGTAAATGTTTTGAAGTGAAGCAAAGATGCAAGCAATACCGCTGAAGCATTACTCTCAGCAAGTACCCTGTAAAGGTGTTCGAGCGAACCCGCTCCTCCTGAAGCGATTACCGGGATTTTTACTGTTTTTGTAATTGTATGGGTCAATTGAAAATCATATCCGGTCAGTGTACCATCAGTGTCAATACTTGTAAGAAGAATTTCTCCTGCACCGAGGTCCTCAACTTTTTTTGCCCATTCTTGCACATTGATTTCTGTGGCAATTTTTCCGGATTCGATATAGACATTCCATCGATTAGCTGCTATCCTTTTCGCATCAATTGCGATGACAATACATTGACTTCCAAATTTTTTTGCGGCTTCACAAATGATATTTGGATTTTTTACCGCATTGGTGTTAATGGAAACCTTATCGGCTCCATTTTCTAATAGAACGAGAATATCATCGATTGTTTTGATACCGCCTCCCACTGTAAATGGTATAGAAATATTTGATGCAACTTTTTTAACCAGATTTTTTAATGTTTTACGTCCTTCAGATGTTGCACTGATGTCAAGAAATACAAGTTCATCTGCTCCTTCATTGCTATAATACCTTGCAAGGTCTACCACTTCTCCTGCATGTTTAAGATTTTCAAAATGGATTCCTTTTACCACGTTTCCATCTTTGACATCCAGGCAGGGAATTATTCTTTTTGCAAGCATATTATTTCATTTCCAAGAAATTTTTTATTAAAAGCAATCCGTATTTTCCACTTTTTTCGGGGTGAAACTGTACTCCAATAATATTGTCTTTTTGTACGACAGATGCAAATTCTGTTCCATAAGATGTTGTCGCCAGTGCGGTATTTTTTTCTTTCGGGAAGCAGTAAAACGAATGAGCAAAATAAAAAAAAGAATTGTCTGGTATATCTTTGAGAAATTTTGAGTTGCGTGTGATATCAATAGAATTCCATCCCATATGCGGAACAGGTAAATTTTTTTTACCTGATAGTTTTTTGACTTTACCTCTAATAAACCCAAATCCTTTTGATTTTCCCTCTTCACTGTTTTCAAAAAACATCTGTAATCCAAGACATATTCCAAGAAGAAATTTGCCTTTCCTTGTCTCTTCTCTTATTGCTTGTGATAACCCCGTTTGTTCTAAATATTTCATTGCATGGTCAAAGGCACCGACTCCTGGTAGTATAATTCTATCAACATTTTTCAATGTTTCTGGCTTTGACACGACCGTCACCTTATTGTGCAAATTTTTGATGCTGACTATAACACTGAAAATGTTACCCGCACCGTAGTTTATTATACCAGTCATATTCTCATATTCGAATTAGAATTTATAAGTTACAGGATGAAGCATATACAGCAGTTACACGAATTCTATAGTACCAGGTGGTTTTGATGTTACATCGTAAAGAACCCTTGCGATACCCGGAATTTCCGTGAGGATTCTTTTTGCAATTTTATCCATTTTTATCCAGGGGATTCTATAAGACCTGGCGGACAAAGAATCTTTTGATTCCACAATTCTGATTGCTATGATATCGCCCACGAATGCCGATTCATTTTGAATACCGGTCGCTTTATCAGTTAGTAACACAGGGAAACCCTGGAAAATTTTTGGGCTCATCAGTTCGGATTCCACAATTTCAGTGGCTTTTCTGATTTTTGCAACCCGTTCAAAGGTGACCTCCCCTGTGATTCTCAATGCAAAACCAGGACCGGGAAATGGTTGAATTCTCAAGAATTTTGGAGGTATGGCAAAACTTCTGGCAACCATCCTTACTCGAGATTTTGTTAGTTCTTTCAGTGGTTCGAATAGACTTAACCCGTAGTTAGCGGGATTGATTCCTGCTTCGTGCAATACATTGAAATGTGTTTTTATTCCTTTCTGAGTTTCAATGATATCCGAGAGTATTGTGCCCTGTACCAGTATATCCGCTGCATAACTTCGCATTGCCTGACTTATAATTCTATAAAAAATGTCTCTGAATGTTTTTCTTTTTTCTTCAGGAGAGACTATTCCTTTTAATGCTGAAATGAACTCATTTTGTTTATCCCATCGTTGAAGTTCAATATTGTATTTTTTTCTGAAATATTCTTCGGTTTGTTTGACTTCATTCTGTCTCATAAGACCTGTATCGATAATAAATGGTATCGTTTGTCCTTCTTGCTTTATTGTGGCGTTCCTGGCAATTTCAAAACAGACCATGCTATCAATTCCACCAGAAACAGCAACAATAACGCGTTTTCCACTGGCGTGGGAACGGAGAGCCTGAATTTTCCTGGCGACAAATTTTCTTGGTTCAAATCGTTCCATCTAAATAATTATACCATAAATTTTCGTGTTTCAATAGTTGGGTACTTTTTTTGCATATCTGAAAATTTTTCCAGAAGCCATTGCTTGAAATACTGGTCGGGTTCAATGCTTGTTTCAATAGCAAGTCCATACAAAGGTATGGTTACTTTCAAATTTTTGAGTTTTACAAGATCCTTTTCGGTGGTTATTGCAATATCAAGATTCATATGGCAGAAAATGCTCTGTAATTCTTTCATGTCTTTTTCGGAATATTGAAAATGGTCAGGATACCACGCCATATAAATTTTCTGGGGACCGAGTTTTTTTACCATACCAATGAAATCTGATGGTTTTGCAATACCACAAAAGGCAAGAACTTTTTTATTTTTTACTGATGATAGTGGGATTTTTTCTCCCTGTACATTTTTTAAACATAATGGAGAATATTCCAATGTGAAAATCGGCTTATGGAATTTTTCCATCTGATTAACAAATCTGGAATAATCACCATTGTTGTGCCTTTTTTTTACAATGATTACGTCTGCATATTTGAGAAAAGTTATTGGAAAACGCATCCGTCCAGAAGGAATAAGCAGATTGATTGGTGTTTCGGGATCAACAAGAACGATATTAATTTTGTTGGGAATTTCAAAATACTGGAATCCATCGTCTATAATAACAAGTTCTGGACTTTTGCCAAGGACTTCATAGAATATCTTTTTGCGATTTTTCCCCGATAAAACTTGTACTTCTGGTAATGCTTCAGAGATAACAATGGATTCGTCTGCGCTTTTTCTATTTTTTTCGTAATTTATAATGCAGACATTTGACACGAAATTTTTTAAGATGTTTGCCACTTTGATTGTTGTGGGCGTTTTCCCTGTACCACCGGCTTCCAGATTACCGATAGATACCACCACTGTTTTTACCGTGTGTTTATTTGCTGTGAGATATTTGATATAACAACCCAGAAGCCATAAAAGCGACAACGGATAAAAGAAAATCGCCCAGATTCTGGAGACGATCCTTCCACTCTGAATTAATGTCAGAAGATCGTACAGTTTCTTAAAAAAGGGTCTGCTGGACCTGACTCTCAGAAAGCAGAGGGTTGATTTTAACTGTTCCGAATTCTCCATCATATCCTGGTATAACGACAAGTTTTTCTTCTCTGACAAGTTTTATGCCGGTTGCAAGTTCCTTTGGCAAATTTGCAAAAAGTTCCTGTTCTGGTATTTCGAGTAAAATTTTCAATTCAGGGCCCAATTTCCCTGTAACCTGCGCATACATCTGCGTTGTGAAATTTGCTTCCGTGTCTTTTTGATAGACAGAAGCGATAATCTGATCAAGTGGTACAAGGTGTTTATATCCGATTCTATTTGCAGGTTGATTTTGATTTTTCCTATCTGCGAGAGTCGTAACCCTGTGCATCACACCAACGGTCACTTTTTTCCCGCATACAGGACATAAAAGTCTATTTTTTAGTGTTTCTTCTGGAGAAAGCCGAACCTTGCAAAGTCTATGTCCATCATAGTGGTATTTCCCTTCTTCAGGGAAGTATTCTATTGTGAATAAGAATCTTGTTTTATCTTGAGTTTTGAGAATTTTCTTTAGCTCCAGGAAAGAAAATGATTCAGAAAACACATTCGCTTCCCTTCCAATTTTTTGTGGTGAATGTGCATCTGAATTGGAGATCAACATGAACTGATCGAGCATCGAAAGCAACCAGTTCATTGGAGGGTCACTGCTTAGTCCTGTTTCCAGCGCAAAAATATTACTCGTTTCTTCTTCAAAGCAGTCCTCAATTCTATCAAAACCCGAATTTGCACCAAAAAGTGAGAAATGAGGAGTCCAGATGTGCGCTGGCACAACGAAACCTTCTGGATCAGCGTCTCTAACCATTTTAACAAGTGTTCTCGCATCAATCTGAAGGATTGGTCTGCCATCAATGAGCAATTCTGTGAATTTTTCCAGATTTTTATTGAATTTTTCTGCTCCTTCAAATGAATGGAAAAACACGATATTATGAATTTTTCTGACTGCCTTATTCTTTGTAAATATATTGTTTACTTCGCCCGATAAAATGAAGTCAATGCCATCAAATGTGTATATTCCTTCTTTTTCCGAAGGCTGGAGTTTTTTCCTAATCTCAGCGAACCACAATGGATGTGTGATATCACCGGTTCCGAGTAAAGAGATACCTTTATTTTTTGCCCAGCGTGTAAGGTGTTCTATATCCATATTTTTACTTGTGGCGCGGCTATATTTTGAGTGAATATGAAAATCTGCAATGTACATGATTACCCTTTCTTAATTTTTGAAAATTCTTTTTTTAGTATGTCAGATAGTTCTTCAAGAGATTGAGAAATGATTTTAGTTGATGCAAGAACCGGCATAAAATTGGTGTCACCATTCCATCTGGGAACAATATGTATGTGAATATGGCCTGGGAGCCCTGCTCCTGCACACCGGCCAAGATTGATGCCAATGTTGAAACCCTGGGGTTTCAATGTTTTATTCAGAATGTTAACAGTTGTTTTAAGAATATGAAACATTTCACCAATTTCATCGTTCTGTAAACTGTTAAAATCTTTTTTATGTTTAATGGGTGCTATCATGAGATGGCCATTGTTATAAGGATAAATATTCATTACAACCATTGAGTAATCACCTTTCCACAGAAGAAATTTGTTCCTTTTCTTATGGCTGATTTCGCAAAGGAAACATCTTTTGTTGTTTCCCTTTTTAATGTAATTTATTCTCCACGGCGCCCAAAGGATCTTAACTGGTTTTTGTTCCATGACCCGAACCTGCCAAAATATCCTTACGTGCTTCTTTTAGATATTTTTTCAAAGCTTTTTTCTTGTTTTCAATCTTACCACTTAACACAAGTTCTTCCAAATTTTTCTTGATTACGCCGACCTGTTTCCCTGGTTCAATACCGAGGATTTCCATTATATTGAATCCGTCAAGGGCGAGTTTAAATCTTGCCAGACGCATTTTTTTGTTCACCTGTTTGATCCGTTCATGCAGTGCAAGAATTTTTTCTCTTCCCTGTTTCACCTTTTTTTCGTTCTTGCTTGTGATGTCTGCTCTGGCAATAATAAAAAGTCCTTTCATATTCACCCCAATTTCCCTGATGAATCGGGCAAGAGCATTGTCAGTAGGATTTTCTTTTGCCAGCAGATGGGGTCTGAGGTGATGTTTTATCAATAGGCCAATTGTTTCTGTGTCTTTTTGTGAGATTTTCAATCTTCCACAAACCCTTATGCTCATTTTTGCACCAACGATTTCATGCCTGTGAAATGACACCTTACCGTTTTCGACTTTCAATGTTCTTGGTTTACCTATATCATGAAGAAGGGCTGCTAATCGTAGCACAGGACTTTTTGTCATGGAAGCAGTATTATCAAGGACCTGAAGTGTATGTTCAAAAAGTTCCTTACATGGATGGTTTGTTCTTTTTTCTTTCAATGCTGCGACTTCAGGAATAATTAGTTCAAGTACGCCGATGTCATCCATAAGAAAAAATCCCTTTGATGGTTTTCTAGCTGAAATAATTTTCATAATTTCGTCCGCGATTCTTTCCTGGCTGACTATTAACAAACGTTTTGCATTGTTTGCCATTGCTTTTTTTGTATCTTCTTCTATGCCAAAGTTTAACGTTGTCGCAAATCTTATGCCTCTGAGGATTCTGAGAGGGTCATCATAAAATGTTTTATCAGGATCTACGGGAGTTCTGATAATTTTTTTGCGAATATCTTTTTTCCCATCAAATGGATCAAGTATCTGGCTCTTTAATAAATTCAGTGCTATTGCATTAATTGTGAAATCCCGTCTTGCCAGATCTTCAATCACAGTTGCGGGTTTTACATGAGGCTTTCGAGAATTTTCTTCATAACTTTCTTTTCTTGCGGTTGCAAATTCTAATTTATTGTTGTCTATTTCAATCATTGCTGTGCCAAATCTTCCGTAAAAAATTGGTGATGGATATCCGTATGTTTTTGCAAAAAGTCGCGCAAATTCAAGGGCGTCAGTTTCCACCATGATATCAATGTCATGACTTCTTCGTCTTAAAAATTTATCCCTGAGATAACCGCCAACGAGATAAGGGGTGATGCCGCTCTTGTTACCGAGACTTTTTATCTGTTCTATGATAACTTCAGGTGCTACTGTCATAGATCACCTAAAAAAGCCCAACAGTTCTGCCTTTTTCGTCTATGTCCACATGCGCTCCTGCGGGTTCTGTGGGTAATCCTGGCATGGTTCTCATCTTTCCACAGAGGGGATATATAAAACCAGCGCCTGCTGAAAGCCGTACATCTTCTACTGGTAGGGTAAATCCTTCTGGCGCACCTTTGAGATTGGGGTCATGGGACAAAGAAAGATGAGTTTTTGCCATGCAGATTGGTAGATTGTTGAATCCCCAGCGGGTGTACAGTTTAATTTTTTCTTCTGCTGCTTGTGAATAAGAAACTCTTGCTGCTCCGTAAATCCTGGTTGCTATGATTTCGATTTTTTCTTTTATCGGTTTTTCGAGTGGATAGAGAAAATGGAAATCGTGTTTTTCTTCACACGCTTCAAGCACCTTTTTTGCAAGATTCAAGCCACCATTTCCGCCTTCTGCCCATACATTGCTGACTTCCGCTGCTTTTGCCCCTGCATTCAGAGAAAGTTGTCTTACCAGTTCAATTTCCCTGTCGGTGTCTGTTGTGAATCTATTAATTGCGACCACAGCGGGAATTCCGAAAAGGCCGACGTTTTCTATGTGTTTTGCGAGATTTTTTGCGCCCTTCTCTATAGCGTCGAGATTTTCTTCAATCAGTCCCTTATCAAGGGGTTTGCCAGGAACAACCCTAAACTGCCCGCTGTGCATTTTCAACGCTCTTATTGAACAAACTATCACCACGCAATCTGGTTTCAGCCCGCTATATCTACACTTGATATTCGCGAATTTTTCAAATCCGCAATCTGCACCGAAACCACTTTCTGTCACAACATAATCAGCAAGACGAATCGCAATTTTGTCTGCAATGATAGAACTGTTTCCATGTGCTATGTTTGCAAATGGCCCTGCATGAACAAGAACAGGCGTGTGTTCAAGCGTTTGCATCAGTGTTGGTTTAATTGCATCTTTAAGGAGAACTGTCATTGCGCCGGATGCCTTCAAATCTACCGCAGTTACAGGCGTACCTTTTCTGGATGTTCCGATAATGATGCTTGATAATCTTTTCTTTAAATCAAAAATATCGCTGGTTAGCGCAAGGATTGCCATTACCTCTGATGCAACTGTAATATCAAATCCAGTTTCTCTTGGAATCCCATTGTCTTTTCCACCAAGTCCTATAATGATGTGGCGTAGTGTTCTATCACTGACATCAACAACTCTTGGCCAGGTAATTGAGAGGGGATCAATATTGAAAGGATTCCCTTTTAAAAGGGAATTGTCAATAAATGCGGCCAGAAGGTTATGAGCAAGGCCAACAGCATGAACGTCTCCTGTGAGATGCAGATTGAAATCTTCCATCGGGATAACCTGCGAATATCCACCGCCTGCCGCACCACCTTTAATTCCAAACACAGGTCCAAGTGACGGTTGACGGATGCATGTAAAAACCTTTTTTTTGAGTTTTCCGATGGCTTGCGATAGCCCTATCGTAGTGACTGTTTTTCCTTCACCGAGGGGGGTTGGTGTTATTGCAGTAACATCGATATATTTTCCTGCTGGATTGTGTTCAATTTGTTTCATAATTTCAAGAGAAACTTTTGCCTTATGATTTCCATAGAGTTCAAGAAATTTCTCATCTATTCCAGCACTTTCAGCGATTTCACGAATATCTTTTATTTTTGCTTTCTGCGCGATTTCAAGATCTGTTAGCATGTTTTCTCCTTTGGACAGAATATTAATTTGAAAATTGCATTTTTGCCGCAAGCACAGTATTTCTCAACAAAATTGCCGTGGTAACAGGTCCCACTCCACCAGGAACCGGTGTAATCCAGGAAGCATTTTCTTTTGCAGTGTCAAACTCAACGTCTCCCACAATTTTATCCCCTAATTTATTTATTCCAACATCCACAACTATGGCATCCTTTTTGATCCAGGAACCTTTAACCAGATGGGCTTTCCCAACAGCTACAACAAGAATTTCTGCTCTTTTGATATGGGTTTCAAGCATACCACTATCACTGGTTCCAATGTGGCATATACTCACGGTGGCAAATTTATCAACAAGCAAAAGTGCTACTGGTTTGCCAACAATATCACTGTGACCTACCATCACAACTTCCTTACCATACAGATTAATACCGGTGGAATCAATTAGTTCTTTTACGGCGAGTGCGGTACAGGGAGCAAGAACAGGTTTGCCATATACAATCCACCCTAAGTTTGCTGGATTAACACCTTCCACATCTTTTTCCGGGCTTATGGTGGATTGAACCTTTCTCACATCCATACCCGCAGGCAGTGGCATTTGTAAAATGATCCCTGTGGTTGTTCGATCTGCATTGAGATTTTTTATAAACTGAATTAGATCTGATTCTGAAATATTGCCGTCAAGATTTTTTACTTCGTGTTCTATGCCCATTGCCTGACAGCTTTTTTTCTGTGCATTGAGATAAACGAGAGATGATGGATTTTCTCCAACCTGCACGGCAACAAGCTTTGGAATGATCCCATCTGCTTTCAATTGCTCAAGATCTTTTTTAACTGTTTGCTTAATTTTTTCTGCAATTTCTTTTCCTGCAAGAATTTGAGCAGCCATCTTTCCTCCGTTTTTTGGTTTATGTGCCTGAAGAAATTTTCATTTCAACCTTTCTTATTATATCAATGGCTTTTTGGATTAATGAAGATAAAACTTGAATTTTGTTTGTGCCCTCTGTGACATATTGAACATTTTTAATTTCTCTCAGGTTGATTAGAATATTTACTTCTGTTGCCCTTATCACGCCTTCGATCAGTGATGCAGAGACACCAACATCGCTTATCAAATATGGGTTACAATGTTCCACAAGTATTTCGTTCCACCGCAGCATGGATTGACAGTAATCAAGAATCTGAATATGTAAATTAATACTCTTTTTCAGTGCATTTTCATATTCTGTCGCTTTTGTTGGGTCTTTTCGACAAACTTTCATTGTTTCCTGAATTTCTTTATAAATGATGCTATCCTGTTCAACATATTTGTTTATCAATGGTTGTATCTGTAACGCATTGTCCAGAATGTCCTTTGAGATTTTCCTGGAATTTTCTTCCACCTTTGTACTGTCCACTGTGTAATTACATACCATCAGAATTAACGCATTTGCCAGGGCAAGGGATAAAATTGCTGCGCTGCCACCACCAGGGCACGGTGATTTTTCAGAAAGACGTTCAATATATTTTTCTAAAGGTTCTTTTAAATATTTATATTCCATTTGGCCTTGTTCAGTATGAAGAACTACCTGTATTTTGAGAGGTTAAATACGAATTCTGTGATAATATGATCCTGTGTTTGTTGCCCAACGACTATTTCTGACTCATGATGGTGATGTTCGTCTTCATGATGTTTGTCGTCTTTTTCCATCTTGGGGAAGATTTCGATACACAATTTGACTGTGGCATTTTCAGGAATATCTTTTCTCGGAAATCTTACTTCTCCATTAATCTGTTGATAATAATCACGATTAAATTCTCCAAAGGGTGGAAAATGAGCAAATACTGGTTCTATTCTCGTTTTATCACATATGAGGAATACCTTCATTCTTTTTGATGTGTCTGGTTCGTTGCCATATGTGAGGACCAAAAAATTAAGTGTATCACTTTTTGCAGCGATTGCTTTTTTTATTATGTTTATGTCAGGTTTGAGGTTTTTCTCTGCAGCATTTTTTGCCAGTTGTGCGGCCTGTAGAAATGGGGTAAAGTACACCACCCTGCCCTTGCCAATTTCATACCCGAGATAAACACTCCATGGTTCCATAAATTCATAGTTGGACATACCTGCTTTTACTTTGCCATACTCAATGGCTTCCTGCAATAATTTTTCATCAATATTTACTGTGGGTTTCTTTTCTCTTGCGCACCCGGAAAAAAGCATACCGACCATTAAAATTGCGAGAGCGTCTTTGCAGATTTTTTTTCTATTCATGAGTATAAATATATTCATTTTTGCTTTTTCTGTCAAGTAAGGGTAAAATAAAAATCTAATAAAACTGGTAGTACAGAAGTTATAAAAACTACTGCGTTTGAAGGGAAAGGTTATGGATAGAATAATATTTTTTGACACGACTTTAAGAGATGGCGAACAGTCCCCTGGAGCCAGTCTTACCAGTAGTGCTAAACTGACGATTGCCAGGCACCTCGCCAGATTAAATGTTGATGTAATTGAAGCAGGTTTTCCTGTGGCTTCAGAAGATGATGCGTATGCGGTAAAACTGATTGGAAAAGAAGTTAATGGCCCTGCGGTTTGTGCCCTTGCGCGATGTGTCCCCAGGGATGTGGAAGTCGCATTGAAATCTCTCGAGAGTGCCAGGAAACCCCGATTACATCTTTTTCTTGCGACATCAGAAATTCACAGAAAGTTTAAACTGGTAAAAGCTAAAAGCGAAATAATAAGAATTGCCAGGGATATGGTGAAATTTGCGAAAAAGTTCATTGACGACATTGAATTTTCTCCAGAAGATGCAACCAGAACTGAAAGCGATTTTCTTTTTGAGGTTTGTCAGACCGTTGTTGAAGAAGGTGCACGAACACTCAATATTCCCGACACGGTTGGATATGCTGTGCCTGAGGAGTATGGAGCATTGATCGGATTTCTGAGAGAAAAATTTCCACCAGAAATAGTGATCAGTGTGCACTGTCATAACGACCTCGGACTTGCGGTTGCAAATTCACTTACTGCTGTGAAAAATGGCGCAAGACAGGTTGAGTGCACGATTAATGGTATTGGTGAACGGGCAGGGAATGCATCGCTTGAAGAAATAGCTATGAATCTTATCGTAAGGAAAAAATTTTACGGGGTAGATGTTGACCTTGACACAAAACACATTTATAGGATCAGCAAGCTTGTGTCTTCTCTAACCGGCATTCCTGTGCAGCCAAACAAGGCAATAGTTGGGGATAATGCATTCAAACACGAATCAGGAATTCATCAGGATGGTGTAATAAAATGCAGGGAAACCTATGAAATTATGCATCCCAAAATGGTAGGAATTCCTGAAAGTACCCTTGTTCTTGGAAAGCATTCTGGCAGGCATGCTTTGAAACTGAGACTTGAATCTCTTGGTGTTTCAGTTGACGAAAAAACACTGAATAAAATTTTTGAACAGTTCAAAACTCTTGCAGATAAGAAAAAAGAAGTGAATGACCTCGACTTGATTGTTCTTGCTGAACAGGAGACGCTATCTGCTGTTGAACCGGTTTATACCCTGGAGTATTTTCACATCGTCTCAGGGACTTCCACATTACCAAGCGCCACAGTAAGAATTCGTAAAAAGGATGAGATTCTGGAAGATGCTTCTCTTGGCGATGGTCCTATTGATGCCCTTTACAGGGCGATTGACAGGATAGTTAAAATATCGCCGAAGTTGCATGAGTATAAGATTGCAGCAGTAACAGGTGGAAAGGATGCTCAGGGTGAGGTGATTGTTTCCCTTATTATTGATGGTGTGAGGGTCGCCGGAAAAGGTGTGAGCACTGATATTATTGAGGCGAGTGCCAGGGCTTATCTCAATGCGATAAACCAGTATTTAACCAAAAAGACCATTATTAAGAAAAAATACAGGGGTACGTAAATTAATTTCTTAAAATATTGATACCGAAAGGATTTCAATGACAATTACTGAAAAAATATTATCGGTTCATGCAGGATTAAAGGAAGTTATTCCAGGTCAATTTATTGAAGCAAATGTTGATCTTGTTCTCGCAAATGACATTACTGGTCCACTTGCAATTGAGGAATTTACTAAGTTGGGGATGAACAAAGTTTTTGATCCGACGAAGATTGTTCTTGTTCCTGATCACTTTACTCCATGCAAGGACATAAGAAGCGCTGAAATGGTGAAGGTTCTTAGAAATTTTGCAAAGAAGTATAGTGTAAGATTTTATGAAATTGGCAAGGTAGGTATTGAACATGCGCTTCTTCCAGAACAGGGACTCATTTCTGCAGGAGATCTCATCATTGGCGCAGATAGTCATACCTGTACTTATGGCGCTCTTGGAGCTTTTTCTACTGGTGTAGGAAGTACAGATGTTGCGTTTGCTATGATTACCGGCAAAATCTGGTTAAAAGTTCCGCCAACAATCAAATTTGTTTATAAAGGCAGATGCGGTAAATATGTAGGAGGAAAAGATATTATTCTTTATACCATTGGGAAAATAGGTGTGGATGGTGCCAGATACAGAGCCATGGAGTTTACCGGAGAAGCGATTGATGGTCTTTCAATGGATGATAGATTGACCATTTGTAATATGGCGATTGAAGCAGGTGGGAAAAATGGGATTATTGCACCGGATAGTATTACTGAAGAATTTCTATTGACTTCGGGCGCTAATACCGGGACTTTTTATAGAAGTGATGAAGATGCTGAATATGAAAACATTATTGAAATAGATGCCGGTGCTATTGAACCACAGGTTTCAGCTCCTCATTTACCTTCAAATGCAAAAAATGTGAGAGAATTTTCAAGTGTGAGCATAGATCAGGTTGTCATTGGTTCATGTACAAACGGACGAATTTCTGATCTTAGAAAAGCCGCGATGATTGCAAAAGGCAGGTCAGTTCATCCAGAAGTGAGAACAATTATTATTCCAGCAACACGAAAGGTTTACCAGCAGGCGCTTCGAGAAGGTTTAATTGATATTTTTGTTGAATCTGGCTGCGTGATAAGTCCTCCAACCTGTGGTCCGTGTTTAGGCGGACATATGGGTGTCCTCGGGAAAGGTGAAGTAGCAATTGCAACCACGAACAGAAATTTTATTGGAAGAATGGGACATCCGGAAAGCATGGTATATCTTTCAAATCCAGAGGTGGCTATGGCGTCTGCAATTCTGGGTAAAATTTCACATCCTGATGAGGTGCAAAAATGATTATTAAGGGAAAAGTATGGAAATTTGGTGACCACATTAACACAGATGATATTATAGCAGCCCGGTATCTTAATACTACTGACGTTAGAGAATTGGCTGCTCATTGTATGGAAACCATTGCTCCTGATTTTTCAAAAAAAATAGCAAAAGATGATATTATCGTTGCTGGAGAAAATTTTGGCTGCGGTTCAAGTCGTGAACATGCACCGCTTGCAATAAAAGGATGCGGTATTTCTGTTGTTGTCGCAAAAAGTTTTGCCAGGATATTCTTTAGAAATGCTATAAATATCGGCCTGCCGATTATTGAGATACCATTCGCTGATAAAATTTCGCAAGGTGATATTTTAGAAGTTAATTTTGATAGTGGGATCATTGTAAATTTAACAAATGGAGAAAAAGGAACTTTTATGAAGTATCCTGAATTTCTTCAACAAATCATCAAAAGTGGAGGATTAATGTCATGGGTAAAGGAAAAATATATAAGGTAGGAGTTATTCCAGGTGATGGTATTGGGCCAGAAATCATTAATGCCGGAATGGAAGTTTTGAAGTCAGCCGCCGGTCGATTTAATTTTAAACTGGATACAGTGTACTATGATTTTGGTGGAGATAGGTATCTTAAAACAGGTGAAACCCTGCCTGATTCAGCGATAGAAGAATTTAAAAAACTCGATGTGATATTTCTTGGAGCCATCGGTCATCCTGATGTGCAACCAGGTATACTTGAAAAAGGAATATTGTTAAAAATCAGGTTTGAACTTGACCAGTATATAAACTTACGCCCAGTGAAGTTATATCCAGGTGTGTGGACACCCTTGAAAGATAAAGGGCCCGAACATATTGACTATGTTGTTGTACGGGAAAATACAGAGGGAGCGTACTGTGGAATAGGAGGTTCGTTTAAGAAAGGGACCAAGGATGAAATTGCTACACAGCTTGACATCAGCACAAGAAAGGGTGTGGAAAGGTGCGTCAGATATGCCTTTGAACTTGCCAGAAAAAGAAATAAAAACAAAACATTGACCTGTGTTGACAAAGCCAATGTGTTAACCTTTTCTGGGGATTTATGGAGGCGTACCTGTCAGGAAGTGCAAAAAGAATATACGGATATAAAACTGGATTTTGCATTTGTTGACGCAACATGCATGTGGATGGTAAAAAACCCTGAGTGGTTTGATGTCATTGTTACAAACAACATGTTTGGTGACATCATCACAGACCTTGCTGCCATGACGCAGGGAGGTCTTGGAGTTGCAGCAGGAGGTAATATCAATCCTGAAGGAGTGAGTATGTTTGAACCAATACATGGTTCTGCACCAAAATATACAGGGAAAAATGTAATCTGTCCGATAGCTACGATAGCAGCTGGTGCTATGCTTCTTGATACTCTTGGAGAAACAGAGGCTGCGGAAACCATAGAGAAAGCAGTTTGTAAGGCGCTTTCAGAAGGTCATGTGAAGAGTCTTGAAGCAGGCAAAATGGGAATGGGTACTGCTGAGGTTGGCGCATTGATTGCTGGATTTGTTTCTGAAATTTAAAGGATATGGCTATGACATATTTAACAAAAAAATGGAATTTTGTCTGGCAGCGATATTTTGACTGGATATGTTCAGCAACAATCATAGAAAAATTGGTGATTTCTTTAGTTTTTGCTTTCCTCACAGGTGTTTCTGCTCAAATTACAATAAAACTACCTTTTACTCCTGTCCCTATAACCGGGCAGGTATTGATGGTGCTTTTAACAGGTGTATTTTTAGGCAGAAGCTGGGCAGGTATCAGTCAGGGAATTTATCTAATTGGTGGAATGACACGAATACCCTGGTTTGCCGGCGGAACTGGTGGATTGTTTAATATTTTGTCTGCTCCGTCATTTGGTTATATTGTTGGTTTTATTCCTGCTTCTTTGTTTGTTGGTTATATGGTCAGCAGAAGGAACAGGGTTGATAAAATCTCAAGTGTGATTTGCATAATGCTTGGTGGTGTTTCTATTATTTATTTATTTGGAGCTTTATGGTTTTCGCTGATGATGAAAACAGGATTTAAACAGACGTTATTACTTTCTGTAATTCCTTTTGTACCATTTGATATTTTGAAAGCCTACATTGCCGCTTTATTTACGATGGCACTTGTTTCCAGACCTGAAATAAAATAGCTATGACTGTTGTCAGACCTCACCATCTTTTCTGTATTCTTGGATTTCACGGCAAGGGTTATAACAAAAAATTTGTTGAGAACATGGAAAATATCTGTTGCAAGATTAAAAATGATCCGAATATTACACTAATCCTGGTAGAAGGTGCAGACGATATTTGTAGTTGTTGTCCCCATATGCGTGATTCAATTTGTGTAAAGAAACCAGATTCAGAAATATTTTTAAAAAATGCAGAAAAAGAAATTATGAAAATATTAAGAATTGATTTTAATGATTCTGTTGAAGCAAAAAGAATTTATAACAGGATAAAAGATTTTGATTTTAATGATGCTATTTTCAAATTATGTGGAGAGTGTGAATGGTATACATTTGGTTATTGTAAATCTGGGCTGGAAAATTTGAAAAAAGGAGGTTTTTTCTATGAAAAAATATAATGTGGCAGTAATTGGAGCAGGTCTTGTTGGAAAAAAAATGGTTGAGACCTTAATCGAAAGAAATTTCCCTTTTGCTGATTTGAAAGTTCTTGCGACAAGAGAAAGAGAAGAAATTATTGCTGGAAGACGTTTTCAGGTTGAGAAAACGTCTGAAGATTCCTTTACTGGGATAGATTTTGCATTCTTTGCCGGTACTGAAGGAGAAAAGGGAGCAAGCATTGAGTTCGGATGGAAAGCAGTTGAAAAAGGAGCAATTGTAATTGATAATGGAGGAGATTTTAGAATGCATCCAGATGTGCCGCTGGTGATTCCTGAGGTGAATGCTGAACATTTGAAAAAACATAAGGGTTTTATAGCAAATCCAAATTGTTCTACTATCATTATGTTAATGGCTGTTGCGCCTTTAAATGCTCGTTACAGGGTGAAAAGAATTGTTGTTTCAACATACCAGGCAGTGTCTGGTACAGGTAGCAAGGCATTGGAGGAACTTGAAAATCAATCGCATCAGTATGAAAAAAATCAGGAAATGACTGTTCGGGTTTATCCCCACAGGATATTGTTTAACGTGATTCCGCATATCGGGAACCTTTCAGAACAATTTGCGGGATATTACTCAGAAGAAGTAAAAATGCTACTTGAAACAAGAAAAATTCTTGATCGACCTGATATGCTGGTTTCTGCAACGTGTGTCAGGGTTCCTGTTTTCAATGGACATTCAGAAGCGATTACGATTCAGTTTGAAACTGATCCTGACGTTGATGAATGTCGTGAAATTCTATCATCCGCAAAAGGAGTTAAATTATTGGATGACCCCGGAAACTCACAATATCCGATACCCATAGAAGTATCTGGTAAGGACGATGTTTATGTTGGCAGGATTAGAAAAAACACTGCACTTGATCATGCTATTGATATGTGGGTTGTTGGAGATAACATTAAAAAAGGCGCCGCACAAAATGCTGTCCAGATTGCGGAAGCAATGATTGAAATGAATCTTATTTAACACTATTTCATTGTCGGAGAACTTCATATTGATTTTCAATAAGTGTTTGGATTACTGCATAGTTTTTTCTTATTGATGTTTTATACCAAAATACCTGTTGCCAATTTTTTGAATGCGAAACGGCGAAGGTTTGTTTTTCTTGAACCCAAGTTTTCTGATAACATCCGGGATTCCTTCAAGTGCTGAGAAAGTTCCACGAGGAGCCACAGCGGTTCCTGTGTGTTTTTCCATTGTTTTTATGTCGAGAACAAGCCAATTTTTATTTAAAAATACAACCTGAAGATCTTGATTTACTGTTCCATATCCCGGATTGGTGTTCACGAATACTGTTTCTTCTTTGATATCTGGAAACCAGATTACTGTTGTTTGAAATTGTTCTGATGTCGCTCCGCAGAAACCCTGATGGCTCAGTTGCTCTGTTTTTGCTACAAGAATCGTGACATCAGAAATTTTTTCTTCAACTTTTGGCCATAGTTCAAAAGGGATTCTTATGTCTGTACCTGATATGAGACAATTAACGAAGAAATATAGAGAAAGCAGGAATAAACGGAAAAAAGTGATTTTCATAAAGTAAGCATGCTGTAAATATCATACCCTTTAATTTTTTCTCTACCATTAAGATCTTTCAGTTCTATCAAAAAAAGAATCTTTTCGACTTTTGCTCCTGCACGTTCTATCAAGGAGCATGCGGCTCCGGCAGTACCTCCTGTGGCAAGCACATCGTCAATTAAAACAACTGTTTCATTCTTTTCGAACGCATCTGCTGGAATTTCTATTGTGTCCTCACCATACTCAAGCGCATACGTATGTTTTATTGTTTTGCATGGAAGTTTACCTAATTTTCTTATAGGAACAAATCCTTTGTTCAATTTACAGGCAAGGGCGCCACCAAAGATAAAACCACGGGATTCTATTGCAACAATTTTGTTTATTCCATCAGGCACCTGTTTTGCAAACAATTCAATGCTTCTGGCGAACAGGTCTTCATTTTTTATTAAAGGCGTAATATCTCTGAACAAAACTCCCCTCTTTGGAAAGTCTGGTATTGTTCTTATAGCATCATATAATTCTTTCATTTTTCATCTCCTTTATTTCGTTATGCAAATGTTTCAGGCATGTTTTAATAATTTGGTGTACTCTCTGTCTGGAAAAACCCATCTGTTCTGCGATTTCTTTATAGGACCTTGGAATACCATCATCAATTCCATAATGCAATTTCAGAGCCTTTAGCCATATATCAATTGAACCACTTTTTATCTTTTTTTGCAACCTTCTAAACAATTTGTTCAGTATATCTTTATCTACCAGTATGCTGTCCCATTGCTTCTTGCTTGATGTAAAATTTGTAATATCAAATAGGTCATAGTCTTCATTTTCTGAATCCTGAAAAAAAGGAGAAATTTTTGTTGATTCAAAATAAGGCTTGTATTTCAAAAAGGTTGGGACATCCAGTTTTAATAGTGATGCCATTTCAGTATTTGTGGGACATCTATTTTCTTCAAGTTTGACTTTTTCAATGACGTTTTTGTATTTTGTTTTGAGTTTCTTGATTTTTTCCGGAACCTTAAAGGAACTGGTTGACATTGCTCGCATAATGTAACGTCTGACCCAGAAATACGCATATGTCCCAAATCTTGCGTGTTTTTTGGGGTCAAACTTTTTTATGGCCTCAATCAATCCGATATTACCTTCAGAAATCAAGTCTTCAAGAATGTCATTTGAAAACGCATATCTTCTGGCAATTGAGACAACAAGCCCCTGATTCATTTTCATGAATTTTTCCTGCGCGTCTCTGTCACCCTGTTTTATTTTTTTCAGTAATTCCAGTTCTTCTATCCTGCTCGGTTTTTTCAAAATTTTTCCTGTTGAAATTTTATTTTTCATTGGATTATTTTACGATATTCATAACTATGTCATGGGCACTTTTTATAATCTCATCGATTTTTCTCGTGTCTTTTCCCGAACCCTGAGCGAATTCTGATTTTCCACCACCATTACCATCCACCATTTTCGCGATATGCTTGACAATTAAAGATGCGGGTGCCATGCCTGAAATATCAGGCGTGACCTTACATATAACAAGAACCCTTCCGTCAAGAATACCGGCGAGAAGAATGATTAATTTATTTGCTTCAGAGGAAACAGTATCAGCAATTTTACCAAGCTGGTCAGTCGTTAATCCATCCACTCGACCTGCCATGAGCGTTGCATCATATCCCTTTATAACAATATTCTTGCTGTTTTTCTTCAGCGTGGACGGAATATCGGTTGTTGCTTTTTCAAGAATGGTTTCAATTTTTTCCTCAAGTTCCTGAACCTGTTTTTTTAATTTAATAATTGAAGATGCCAGGTTTTCAGGATTGGTTTTAAGCAGGTTACTTGCCTGGTACAGAATTTCCCATCGTTTTCTGAACCATTGATAGGCGTTTTCTCTTGTAACGGCTTCTATCCTTTTGAGATTTTCACCAATAGAAGAAAACGAGATAATTCTGAATATACCGATTTCAGATGTTCTGGAAACATGAATTCCACCGCACAATTCTGAATGAAAATCACCTGTCCTGACCACCCTCACTGTTTTTCCATATTTTTCAGTAAATAATGCAACTGCACCATTACTTACTGCCTGTTGATAACTCATCTGTTCAATTTTTACAGGGTAATTTTCGAAAATAATTTCATTGACCTGTAATTCCAATTTTTCAATTGCTTCCTGGTCAATTTGACCCGGGTAAAGAAAATCAAATCTTAATCTATCCGGTCCTACGTATGATCCTGCCTGTTTGGCTTGATTGTTTGAAATTTGTCTTAAACAATAATGAATAAGATGAGTTGCAGTATGATTTGCTGAAACATCCATTCTGTGTTTCAGTGAAACCGAAGCCAATGCTTTTTCTCGTTCTTTTACATCCTGTGGGGTTCCAACAGTGAAGTGACCAACATGATAAATAATTCCTCTTGAGTCGATCTGGGAATCAATAACCTCAAAACACCATTGATTTCCTCTGATAATCCCTTTATCACCTACCTGCCCTCCTTTTTCAGCATAAAATGGTGATTTATCCAGCACGATTTCCCAGGTTTTCTTATCGGGTAGATAATACAGGGCGACAGTATTACAATGTTCTTCGTGATTACTGTATCCTGTAAAAGTGGTTTCGCTTAATGAATTAATTTCAAACACAACCTGTTTTTTTTGTTCAAAAACAGATTTTTTCCTTGCCTGTTCCTGTTGTTTCTGCAAATAATGATCAAATTCCTGCCAATCTGGTGAAAAATGGTTTTCTTCTGCAAGTTCAGAAATAAGGTCCCGTGGGATTCCATATGTATCATACCACTTAAAAAGAAGTTTTCCTGGAATCACCCTATCTGTTATTTTTGATGTGTCCGCATCAAAAATTTTTTTTGCAGAGGAAAGCAATCCAGAGAATTTCTTTTCTTCTTCAATAACAATATTCTCTATTTCTTCCTTTCTCCCAACAATTTCAGGATATACGCCATCAAAAATTGCAATCATTGGATTCAGCAGGGATGTAATAAAAGGTTGGTTTAAACCAATTTTTGTCCCCTGAAAATACGCTCTTCTTATGATTCTCCTCAGCACATATCCTCTACCCTCATTGTCAGGGTAAACACCGTCGCCAATGAGAAATACAATTGCCCGGCTATGGTCAGCAATGATTCTGAATTCTTTGATTGTTTTTTCTGTATACTTTTCATCTGCGATCTGTTCAAGTTTTTCTATTAATGGTACGAAAAGATCTGTTTCATAATTTGATTTCTTATCCTGCATAATTCTGGTGATTCTTTCAAGCCCCATGCCTGTATCAACTCCTCTTCTCTTTAGTGGTAGCAACTGTCCATCCATCTGCTGATTATATTGCGGGAAAACGAGATTCCAGAATTCAAGGAAACGGTCACAATCACAACCTGGTTTACAATCTTTATTTGTGCAAAGGGCATCAATTCCTGAGTCAATATATATTTCAGTACAGGGTCCGCAGGGTCCTGTTTCTCCCGCAGGTCCCCAGAAATTATCCTTCTTTCCCAGTGGTATAATTTTATTTTCTGGCAGTAGTTTTTTCCAGATTTTCAGGGTTTCTTCGTCTTCCAGGTAATACGAAGCCCAGAGTTTTTCTTTACTGATTTTCAGTATCAGGGTAACAAATTCCCATGCCCAATGAATGGCTTCTTCTTTAAAGTAATCACCGAAAGAGAAATTGCCAAGCATTTCAAAAAAAGTGTGGTGTCTTCCACTTAATCCAATTTTTTCAAGATCACTGTCTTTTCCTCCTGCTCGTAGGCATTTCTGACAGGACGTTGCTCGCGAGTAAGGCAGTGGCACTTCTGTTGCCCAGAATTTTTTAAACTGTACCATGCCAGCGCTCGTAAACAATAGGGTTGGATCTTCAAATGGTATTAGACTGCTACTCGGGACAACTGTATGGCTTTTTTTTTCAAAAAACTCCAGAAATTTCTTGCGTATTTCATTACTCTTCACTGATTTCCCCTTTCAGTTTTTCTATGGTTTGTTCACTGAAACCTTTTGAAGTCAAAATATACAGCATCTTTCGAAACGGTTTTTTGAGTGACAATACTAATTCCCTCGCTATTGTATATTCTAAACTCTCTGGATACATTTTTGCAAGTGATTCAGATATGATCGTTTCAGGGATGCCATCATTGGTGAGGAGATATCGGATATAATTCAAACCTCTCTTTTTTTTAATGTTCTTTTCTATAATCAGGTTACAGAACCTGTAATCGTTCAGAAAATTTCTTGATTTCAGGTAGTTTATTGTTTCTGATAGTTCTGGATCCCTGTATCCTTTTTTCTCAAGGTTCTGCCTGAGTTTGATTTCAGAAATTTCTTTAATCCTCAATATTTTCAGGGCATCCCGCAGGATATTATTATTTTTATTCACCTTTGAGAACGCAAAATCTATTTTTCCCTTCCTGTTGCACCCACAGCGTGACAGAAGATTTTTTGTCAATCTTACTGATTATTGTTTGAAACTCTTTTGCATTTGAGACGGTCCATTCATTAATTTTTCTTATCACTGTTCCTGCCGTAATTTCACATTCTTCTGCAGGGGAACCTGGTTCTACATTGATAACTATTACTCCTTTTAATGAAGCATCTATATTAAATTGTTTTCTTATTTCTTCTGTCATATCGCTGATTTTCAGACCTCTCCATGTTTTTCCCGTGGACTCACTTTCGGATTTTGCGATCGTATCTTCTTCGGGTCTTTCAGCTATTTTTATCTGAACGTTAATTTTTTTCTTATCTCGCCATACGGTCAATGTCGCCGTTTCTCCCACTTTTGCATCAGCAACCTTTTTTTGTAAATCTTTTGTGTCTGTGACAGAATTTCCATTAAATTCAAGGATGACATCGCCTGGTTTCAAACCCCCTTTTTCAGCAGGTGTGTCAGGCATTACATCTGATACCAGGGCTCCTTTTGTTTCTTTCAAACCAAAAGAAGAGGCCAGTTCTTCGGTAACTGGTTGAAGATATACTCCCAGGAATCCCCGGGTAACTTTTCCTGACGATTTCAATTCTCTGAAAACTTTTTTTGCAATGTTGATTGGTATTGCAAAGCCAATATTCTGGGCAACATAGGGTGCGATAATGGCTGTATTTATTCCTATTACCTCGCCCTTTATATTTACAAGGGGTCCTCCTGAATTTCCAGGATTAATAGCCGCATCGGTTTGTATGAAATCCTCATAGGGACTTGTTCCAAGCACGTTTCTCCCCTTGGCACTTACTACTCCAACTGTTAATGTTTCTTCAAGTCCCATCGGGTTTCCTATGGCAATAGCCCATTCGCCAATTTCGATTGTATCTGAATCACCCAGTGTGGCTGCAGGAAGTTTCTTTCCGGTATTGATTTTGATAAGGGCAAGGTCTGTCCTGGAATCTGTACCAATAATTTTTGCTTCGTACTTTTTTTCATCATTCATCAGTTTCACAAGAATTCTGTCCACTCCCTGTATAACGTGATTATTTGTAAGGATATAACCCTCCTCATCTACAATAAATCCTGAGCCAAGTCCTTCCTGTTTTTTCTTGAATGTTTTTGGTTGCTGTTGTCGCGGTCGCGAAAATCCAAAATCTTCAAAAAATTGGTCAAAAAGATCATTTCCAAAAGGATTCCAGTACCTGTATGTAACGGTTTTTTCTGTCGTGATCATCACCACTGCTGGTTTGACCATTTTTGCAACCTGTACAAATGCATTCTGGAGGGTATATGCACCCGAGGTATCAACCACCTGAACCGGTTTTATATTGGTTCCTACCTGTATACCTTGTTTTGTAACCGCATAGATCGCCCCAAATGTTAAACAACCTCCAATAATTCCTGCTATGATACCAAACCCGACAAATTTTTTCATTTCCATGATTACCTCCTTGATTTTTTTGTTTGCTCAAATTTTTAGATGCAAGAAATCAAAAGGAGGTTTAGACTTTTGATTTAATTTTTACCCATTTCCCCTGCATGATGGACTCTTCCACTGCTTCCAGTACTTCCTGACACTTTACTCCATCTGCGAAGTTTGGAGATGGCATTTTGTTTGTTGCGACACAATTCAATACATCTGCCACCATGTTCACAAACGAATCTCCGTAACCTATAATATGTCCTGCTGGCCACCAGTTTGCAGCGTAAGGATGGGATGCGTCTGTAGCAAGAATGGTGCGAAATCCCTGAACGCACGCAGGGTCGTCAACTGAGTAATATTCAAGTTCATTCAGCCGTTCCAGATTAAAAACGATGCTGCCTTTGCTTCCATTGATTTCCCATTTCTGACCATTTTTCCTTCCAGGAGCGAACCTTGTGGCTTCAAAAGAACCTATCGCACCATTTTCAAATCTTGCAAGAAAAAGTGTGGCATCATCAACATCAACTTTGCCTTTTTTGTCAGATTTTTCTGTTACAACCAGACCTGTGTTCAAATCATCTTTTTCTATTAAAAGGGGTCTCTCTTTTATGAATGTTTCGCTTACCCCAACTACCTCGCTGAATTCTCCAACAAGGTATCTGGTCATATCAATAAGATGTGCATTCAAATCTCCGTGTGCTCCTGAACCAGCGATATTTTTTTGCAATCGCCACACAAGCGGAAATTCAGGGTCAAGTATCCAGTCCTGAAGATACACAGCACGTACATGGTAAATTTTTCCAAGTTTGCCTTCTTCAATAAGTTTTTTTGCCAGTCCCACTGCGGGCAGTTTTCTATAATTGAAACAGATTGCGTGTTTGACCTTGTACTTTTCAACTGCCTCAAGCATTTCATATCCCTCTTTTAAGGAATTTGCAAGTGGTTTTTCACAGAATACGACTTTTCCCTCCTTTGCGGCTTCAATTGCAATATCTTTATGTTCATCAGGAGGCGTGGTGATATCCACCAGGTCAATTTCTGGACTGCTCGTAATTTTTTTCCAGTCGGTTGTTCTTTCCTGCCATCCGAACTTTTCTTGCGCGATTGATAATGGGACGTCATGTCTTCCGCATATCATTTTCATTACCGGGACAACAGACGTATCAAAAAATAAAGATATATCCCTGTATGCATGTGAGTGGGCTTTTCCCATAAACTTATAACCAATCAAACCTACATTGATTTGTTTTTTCCCCATTTTCCCCTCCTATGTTATTTTGTTTTTCCTTTTTCCTGACCTGTTTGTTCTACCTCTTTTTCCAGGCCAGCCTTTTGTCTTAGTTTTTTTATCAGTTGTTGATATACGTCGGGATTGTCTTTCAAAAATTTGATAGTACTTTCTCTTCCGTGTCCCAGTGCCTTTTCGCCAAAATAGAAATGATTTCCTTTTTTTTCAATCACATTAAGGGATAGTCCTGCATCTATTGTTGATCCTTCCTTTGAGACACCCGAATCAAACAAAATATCTATTTCTGCTTCCTTGAAAGGCGGAGCAACCTTATTTTTTACAATCTTGGTTTTTATCCTGATTCCATACATTTCTCCCTGACTTGTTTTGAGATTCTCAATCCGTCTGACTTCAAGCCTGACAGAAGAATAGAATTTCAACGCTCGTCCACCTGGGGTCGTTTCAGGATTTCCAAAAAACACTCCAATTTTTTCCCTTACCTGATTAATGAAAATAGCAGCAGTCTGGGATTTGCTGATGTAGCCCGTCAGTTTTCTTAATGCCTGTGACATCAATCTTGCCTGAAGTCCCATGACAGAGTCTCCCATTTCCCCTTCCAGTTCCGCTCTTGGAACAAGCGCTGCAACAGAATCAATGACGACAACGTCGATTGCATTGCTTCGTATCAGGGACTCCGCGATTTCCAGCGCCTGTTCTCCAGTATCTGGCTGGCTTATCAATAATTCATCCAGGTTTACTCCAAGTTTTTGTGCGTAATTAGGATTAAGGGCATGTTCTGCATCAATAAATGCTGCCTGACCTCCATTTTTTTGTGCCTCAGCAATTACCTGTAACGCCAGGGTTGTTTTTCCTGAGGATTCCTGTCCAAAAATTTCAGTAATTCTTCCTCTTGGAATGCCCCCGACGCCGAGCGCGATATCAAGGGAAATTGCTCCTGTGGGAATGGCGTCAACCTCAAGTCGCGTTTTTTCCCCGAGTTTCATGATAGAACCTTTTCCGAAATTTTTCTCAATTTGTTCAATCGCCATTGAAAGGGCTTTTTCTTTATCCATATCAATTTCCTCCTATGGGAATGTTTACGAGTTCTTTATATTCTGGCCCGGTTTGATGAAGAATTGATTCAAAAATTGTAATGTGGTTAATCTCCATTCTTCCCCAGTGTTCATGTTGAAATTTGGTTTCAAGATCGTGTATGAAATTTGAATCGATTGCCGAACGCGTTCTTCCAATAGTGATATGGGCATGAAATTTGTTTTCCGGGGGTAAACCGATTTTTGTTGCCGCTCTTTCCAGAATATCGTGAATAAGCAAAATAGCAGGATGTTGTTCAACACCAACCCAGATGACCCGTATGTGATTCCTGTCTGGGAAAAAACCAATACCCTGCACATCAATGGAAAACGGTATCAAGGAAGTAAATGCATTTTGAATGTTGTGGAGAAAATCCTGATATTTTTCTTCGTGTATATTGCCAAGGAATCTAAGTGTGATATGCAAATTTTTTGCAGGGACAATTTTTATTGCATTTTTTTGTTTTGCAAGCATCACAGTGATTGGTTCTAATTCATCAGTCAAGATGTCCGTTAATTTAATTCCTGAAAAAACCCTCATTGTTTTTTCGTCAGAAATTCTTCAAGCCAATTTTTAACCACGTCTTTTGCTCCGAGCCCAAAAGCAAGTGCAAATGCGAGTGCTCCGCTGGCAAGGATGATGTTAAAAACAGACGTGACGAAATTTCCACCTATACCCATTTCATCAAGAGCAAGAACCACTCCAAAAATGATAATAACAACCTTTGTTGTTTTTCCCAGTATATACGACTTTTGTATTCCTGCATTTCCTGCTGCTGTATTCACAACCCCTTCAACGATGTTGCCCACAAGGAGTGAAGCAATAAAAAGGATAAGGCCAATGATGATTTTAGGAATAAACGAAAGGAGGTTTTCAATAACTTCCGGAGGAATGGGGACGCCTGCCACATTGATGGAAAGAAAAACAACCACAATAAGAAGCAACCAGTAGATAACACTTGCCATCAATTCCGAAGGTTCTTTTGTTATTTGGCCTCTCAGCAATATTTCCCTGAATCCCGAATCCTCAACAAGTTTATCAATTTTAAGCATCTTCAGAAACTTTGTCGCCAGGATTTTGAAAACCTTAGCAACAATCCATCCAACGATAAAAACCAGCAGTCCGAAGAGTAATTTTGAAATAGCAACGCCCAATCTGCTAATCAGCTCTTTTGTTGGCGCCAGTAGAAACTCGTTCATTGATACCCTCCGTTTGTTACAGCCACAATTTCGGGTTCAACCTTATTATAATTTTATTGTTTCTTTTTTAACCAGGGCATCATACTTCTCATTTTAGCCCCAACTTCTTCTATCAGATGCTTTTCGGCTTTTTTTGCAAGTGCATTGAATACAGGCCTACCAACCCTGTTTTCAAGTATCCACTCGCGAGCAAACACACCATCCTGAACTTCTTTCAATATTTTTTTCATTTCCTCACGGACAGATTCATCAATAATTCTTGGACCTCTTGTCATGTCTCCATATTCTGCAGTATCACTGATGACCTTTCGCATACCCTGAATGCCTCGTTCTATAATCAAATCAACAATGAGTTTCAGTTCGTGGCACGTTTCATAATAAGCAATTTCAGGTTGATATCCTGCTTCCACAAGTGTCTCAAAGGATGCTTTGATGAGTTCTGTAACCCCGCCGCACAGAACGACCTGCTCTCCAAAAAGATCAGTTTCTGTTTCTTCCTGAAATGTGGTTTCAACAACTCCGCATCTCGTACCTCCGAGTGCTTTTGCGTAAGCAAGCGCGATTTTCAAAGCATTGCCAGTGGGATTCTGTTCAACGGCAACAAGGCATGGTACACCCTTCCCTTCTGTGAATTGTGTTCTCACCAGATCTCCGGGTCCTTTTGGTGCAACCATGAATATGTCAATGCTTGAAGGAACTTTAATCTGACTGTAAACGATTGAAAATCCATGAGCAAAACCAAGTGCCTGGCCATTTCTTATGTTTGTTTTGATTTCATTTTCGTATACAACGGGTTGCAGATTATCCTGGGTTAACATCATCATGATATCTGCTTTCTTTACCAGTTCTGCAGTACTTGCGGGAGTAAAATTATCCTTTTCAGCAAGGATCCAGTTGTTTGTTCCTTTCAACTCTGATACCATTACATTTACTCCGCTGTCTCTCAGGTTTAACGCGTGTGCCCTGCCCTGACTGCCATAACCAATAATTCCAACTGTTTTGTTTTTCAGAACACTTAAATCGGCATCCTTATCATAATAAATTTTTGCCATTTTTCTCCTCCACCTGTTTAAAAAGTGAATTGTTTATTTTTCTTTTCCGGCTTCTCTGCAGATGGCAATTCTTCCTGTTCTTGTTATTTCTTTTACACCGAAGCCCTTCATAAGGTCTATCATTGCGTCAACTTTGGGTTTACTACCAACAAGTTCTATTGTGAGACTTTTTCTGCCCACGTCGACAATTTTAGCGCGGAAAATATTCACCAGTTGTACAATTTCATTTCTAACATTGCTGTTTGCAGTGTTGACTTTGAGGAGCACAAGCTCCCTTTCAATATGTTCCTCTGATGTCAGATCCTGAACTTTGATGACGTCAACAAGTTTATTAAGTTGTTTGTATATCTGCTCAAGTATTTTTTCGTCTCCACTTACGGCAATGGACATTCTTGAAACAGTTGGGTCTTCTGTTTCTGCAACTGCAAGACTATCAATATTATAACCACGAGCCGAAAACAGTCCAGCAATTCTCGCGAGAACGCCGGACCTGTTTTCCACAGTGACAGAAATGATGTGTTGATTTTTTTCTATCATTTATGCGAGCCCTCCAATCATTTCTTTTAAACTTGCACCTGCTGGCACCATCGGAAAAACATTTTCTTCTGGTTCTATATGACAATCCACAAATACAGGGCCATCATTATGAGAAAATGCCTTTGTAAGTATTTTTCTTAACTCGGCTTTTTTTGTAACCCTGTAACCTGTGGCTCCATACGCTTCTGCAATTTTAACAAAGTCCGGTTGTTTTCCTTTCAAACAGGTGAAGGCATATTTTTTATTATAGAAAAGCTCCTGCCATTGTCTTACCATACCAAGATGGCAATTGTTTAAAATAACAACCTTAACCGGGATTTTTTCGGAAACCGCTGTGCTGAGTTCCTGAATATTCATCTGGATACTGCCATCTCCCGCTATGTCCACGACGATTTTATCCCTGCACGCCACCTGTGCACCTATCGCTGCGGGAAACCCAAATCCCATGGTTCCCAGTCCACCAGAGGAGATAAATGTTCTTGGATGTTTGAACCTATAGTATTGTGCCGCCCACATCTGGTTCTGTCCAACTTCTGTTGCGATAATTGCTTCGCCCTGTGTGAGTTCGGAAATTGTTTCAACCACAAACTGTGGTTTAAGACCATCAGTATCCTTGTAGGTAAGAGGATATTTTTCCTTCCATTGTTGTATTTTTGCAAGCCATTCTTCTATTTTTGTTTTCGGGCAATTCTTAAGCATCTGAGATAGAACGTTCTTGACATCTCCAACAATTGGTATTTCCACCAGGACATTTTTCCCGATAGAGGCAGGGTCAATGTCAATATGAATAATTTTCGCATGTGGAGCGAATTCACTGATTTTTCCTGTTACCCTATCATCAAACCTGCATCCAACTGCTATCAGGAGGTCTGTCTCCATAATCGCATTATTACCGTATCTTGTGCCGTGCATGCCAACCATTCCAAGATGAAGTGGATGTTCGGTTGGGAAACTTCCCAGTCCCATTAATGTCAGGGCAACCGGAATGTTTGTTTTTTCTACAAATTTTATAAGTTGTTCAGAAGCATTGGCGCTTATCACTCCGCCGCCCGCAAGGATGAGAGGTTGTCTGGATGTTTCAATTAATGACAATGCGCGTTCAATCTGAACCGGATGTCCATTATACACGGGTTTATAACTTCTTATTTCAATTGTTTCAGGATAATCAAAATCTACTTCTCCTCTTTGAACGTCAACTGGAATATCTATAAGAACCGGTCCGGGCTTTCCAGTTTTTGCGATAAAAAATGCTTCTTTGAATACCCTGGTAAGATGTTCGGTATTTTTTACAAGATAATTGTGTTTTGTAATTGGTCTGGAAATACCGGTTGTATCAACTTCCTGAAAAGCATCATTGCCAATCAACTGGGTTGCAACCTGTCCTGTAATTGCTACTAACGGAATTGAATCCATATACGCGGTTGCTATGCCTGTAACAAGATTTGTGGCGCCTGGTCCTGACGTCGCGAGACATACTCCCACTTTTCCAGAAGCCCTTGCATAACCATCCGCAGCATGCGCAGCACCCTGTTCGTGTCTTGTGAGAATAAATCGGATTCCACTATCATATAACGCATCACACAGTGGTAATACAACGCCTCCTGGATAACCAAAAATCACCTCGACCTTTTCTTTTTTCAAGCATTCAACAATGATTTGGGCGCCTTTCATCTATATCTCCTATTTACGTGGCTGTCTACTTCATCTCTTAAAAAAATTGCAGTGCAACGTGCCTGCTGGAGGTTAACTCAATTATAAGATGACGTTCATCAAATGTCAAGAATTTTTGATGTACCCTGTATTGTATATGAAAAAAATTGGGTTCTTACCTCGAGATTATTTGTTCTCGTGAAGAACCGACGGATATGGCAGTGATTCTGGTATTGACAAGATCCTCGATTCTCTCAATATATTTTTTTGCGTTTGTGGGCAAATGATGGAAGTCCGGAACATCGTTGATATTTTCATCCCATCCCTGAAATTCCTCATATTCAACCTCAATGTTCTCAAATACATTTGTATCAAGGGGATATTTATCAATTGGATTACCATTATGATAATACTTAATACCGATCTTAATCGTTTTTAATCCTGACAGCACATCAAGTTTTGTGATGACAAGTTCATCAAGGCCATTCAACATTGCGGCATATTTTACGATGACAGCATCAAACCAGCCGCATCTTCTTGGTCTTCCTGTTGTTGCACCAAACTCATTACCTGCTGTCCTCAACTTTTCATTGAGTTCGTCCTTGATTTCTGTGGGAAATGGTCCCATTCCAACCCTGGTTGTATATGCTTTTGCGATTCCAATGATTTTTGTGATTTTTTTAGGGCTTATTCCAAGGCCGGTACATGCTCCACCAGAAACAGGATTTGATGCAGTGACAAAAGGATATGTTCCAAAATCAATATCAAGAAATGTTCCCTGGGCTCCCTCTGCCAACACTGTTTTGCCATTTTCAAGCGCATCATTTAAGTACGCGGAAGCATCGATGGTAAGATTTTTGAGTTTTTCACGGTATTTGCTGTATTCTTCCACCAGTTGTTCGACTCTTACGGCGGATTCTTTATAGTACTGCTGGAAGAGATAATTTTTCAACTCAAGGGCGATGTTAAGTTTTTTTACAAATACTTCTTCGTTCAAAAAATCAACGACTCTTACTCCCATTCTCCCATATTTATCGGTGTATGTGGTACCGATACCCCTGCCTGTGGTTCCCAATTTGTCTTTACCCCTTTTGTTGTCCTCGATTTGATCAAGGATTTTATGATACGGTAAAGTTAAATGGGCGTTTTCTGCGATGAAGAGACGATTGGTGAAATCTATGCCATGGTTTTCCAGGTCTGTCATTTCCTGAAGGAAAGAGGATGGATCTATCACCACTCCATTGCCGAGAACCCCCACTACATTTTTATGAAGCAGTCCAGAAGGTATCAGATGAAAAACAAATTTTTGATTATTACAGACAACAGTATGACCTGCATTCGCTCCACCCTGGTATCTTGCAACAATATCATGCTGTGATGCCAGGGTATCTATAATTTTACCCTTGCCTTCGTCTCCCCACTGAGTTCCAACAACCACTGTTACCATTTATGCCCCCAATTTCTTTATAATTGCTTTTCCCATTTCATCGGTGCTTACCCCTGCTGTACCTTCGGGTCTGAAATCGTAGGTTGTGTGTTTTCCTTCTTCAATGACTTCCGATAATGCATTCTCGAGTTTTTCAGCGGATTCCACCTCACCTATATACTGGAGCATCAAAACAGCCGCCAGTATTTGAGCTGATGGATTTACAACATTCTTTCCTGCATATTTGGGTGCGCTTCCATGTGTTGGTTCAAAAATGGCAACCTCATCTCCGTAATTTGCTCCCGGGGAAAGTCCAAGTCCACCAACGAGGCCTGCGCACAAATCAGAAAGAATATCTCCATATAGATTTGGGCACGCCAGGACATCATATTTCTGAGGTTTTTGAACCAGTTGCATTGCCATGTTGTCAACAATCCTATCTTCAAATTCAATGTCAGGATAATTAAGTGATACTTTCCTTGCGACATCAAGAAACAGTCCATCTGTAAACTTCATAATGTTTGCTTTATGCACAGCAGTGACTTTTTTTCTTTTATTTTTTCTCGCATATTCAAAAGCAAATTTCACAATTTTTTCTGTCCCTGTAATTGATATCGGTTTTATGCTGATACCTGAGTCATTGCTGATTTTCTTGCCGATAAGATTTTCAATCTCTTTGATAACTGAAAGTGTTTCTGATTTTCCCATTTCAAATTCAATTCCGGCGTAAAGGTCTTCCATATTTTCTCTCACAACCACCAGGTCGATATTTTCATACAGGGTTCTTGCACCCCTGTAAACTTTGAATGGTCTGACACATGCATAGAGATTGAAAATCTGTCTCAAAGCCACATTGATACTTCTGTATCCGCTACCCACCGGTGTGGTTATAGGTCCTTTCAAACACACTTTATTTTTCTTGATGGACTGGATTGTATTTTCTGGAAGCGGGTCTCCGAATTTTTCAATCGCAGGTATACCGGCTTCGCATTCTTCCCAGTCAATGCTAACACCCGTTGCTTTGATGCACTCTTTCGTAACTTCTGTCAATTCTGGGCCTATACCATCGCCCGGGATTAATGTGACTGTATGTTTTTTCATATTTGAAAGTCCTTGTATTTTTTGAGATAATTAATGATACCACCCTCATTGATAATTTTGAGCAAGAATTCCGGTAAGGGTTTAACTGGAACATGGATATTCTGGGACTCGTTAAAAATATGCCCCTTCAGAAGATCTATTTGCAGAATATCATGTTGTGAAATCGGATCTGTATTGGCTTCTATCAAAACAAGCCCTACATTTATTCCGTTTCTAAAGAAAATTCTGGCAAAACTTTTTGCGATAATTGCTCCAATTTTCGCATATTTTAAAGCAAGCACTGCTTGTTCGCGAGAAGAACCGCATCCAAAATTATTACCTGCCACAATAAAATCTCCTGGGTTAATCTTTTTTGAAAAATCAGGATCAATGTCTTCAAATATATGAGATGCAAGTTCAGTCATATCCAGCGTTTTGAATTTGTATCGCCCTGAAATAATATAATCAGTATTAATGTCATCTCCGAATTTATGCACCTTTCCTGTTAATATCATAATTTCCTCCTTCCAAACAAAGTATTTTACAAGAAATTGAGTACAAGGTCAAACGTGTGAATTGTTATCATGCTTTTGCTACTGTCAATACCTTTACTTCTCTGGCTCCATTTTTTTTCAGGGTTTTATATACTTCTTCGATAGTGGCGCCTGTTGTGTAGACATCGTCAATAACAAGTATTTTTTTATCCTTAATGATGGAAGTATTCCTTACTTTATATACATTTGCAACATTTTCTTTCCTTTCATTGATATCAAGATTTGTTTGTGAGCGATTATTTTTTGTTTTCACGAGTGCGTGGTAAACAGCAGGTTTGTTTTGCATTTTACCAAGATGAAATGCTATCAGCCAGCTTTGATTAAAAGATCTTTTGAATTCTTTCACTGGATGTAGCGGTACTGGAATAATTATATCGAATTTAATTTCTGAATGTTGAGTAATAAAATCGTTCATCCACGTGGCAAAGGAAAATGCAATCCATTTTCTTTTTTTATATTTATATGTGTGAATCGCATTCATCACCGGGCCTTCGTAGAGAGCAAGCGAAAATATTCGTTCGTGTAACGATGGAGCAATTGTAATATGGTTTAGACAATCAATACAGAAGCAATATTTTTTAATTGCGACCTCTCGTCCGCACCCACAGCATTTTTCTGGAAAAATCGGGTCTATGATATGATGAAATAATAAGAATTTCAATTTTTGCAAAACCATGAGATTACAAAAAAAATATATTTATACGGAATTTTTCAATTTTTATGTCATTGCCTTTTTTATATTTGCCTTCATTTTTATGATGAGGGCACTTTTATTGCTATCGGATTTAATTATAAACCATTTTTTTACTCCTGTAACTGTTGTCAGATTTTTTCTCTTCTCTTTCTTTGAGATATGTCCTGATATTGTTTCTCTTTCCTTTTTAACGGCTGTAACGGGTACTGTGGCAAGAATGAATATGGAGAGAGAATACTGGGTTTTTTTGACGTCAGGGGTTTCGGCGAACCAGATTGTTAGATATTTTTTATTGCTTGGAGTGATTTTTATTTTTCTTGAAATATGGTTATGCCTTTTTTTGTCTCCGAATTCAACATATGGAAAGAAATTGTTACTGAATCAGGCTCATCTTGACGAACCCATGAAGTTATTCAGAAATCAAACATTGGTCAAAGATTTTCCCGGATTGACCATTTACGTGGAAAGGGTTATGAACAGAAATTTTTACAATGTCGTAATTTGTTACAGGGAGGGTTCTGATTCCGTATGTATCATCAAGGCAGAAAAGGCGCATTTAAGAATAGACAGGGATGGATTTCTGTGCCTTTTTCTTGAGAACGGCTTCCTTGAGACGCATTCTATAAAAAAAGCCACCTTACTTGTAAAAGTGGATTTTGATGTTTACACATTTTCTCTTCCTTATAAAAGAATTGTTGATGCTTTTCCTCAGAGAAAAATCAAGGAAATGAATTTTTTCATGCTTTTGAACTCAATTGATGTTAGAACAAACAGAAATGAAATTCTGGTGATGCTTTTCAAGAAGATTTTCTTTGCGACTTTACCCCTGTTTTATGTGTTCATGGGGTTCTATACGGGAATAGGAATCAGGGCGACAGGATATTTGCAGATACTTGGAATTGGCTTATTTATAGGACTTGGTTCTTATTTCATGATTCTTGTTGGCGAGGGTATCGCATTCAAAACCAATAGCAGTTTTATGTTTTTTGTAACACCCCTAATTTTTATATTCGCCATTATTGCTGTAAAAAGGAAATTTTCACATGTTGCTTAGAGAGAAACATATCTTGCTGGATACTTTCAAATTTTTTCTTCTTTTGCTTACGGCTTTTGCAATACTATTATTTATTTTGCAAATATTCTGGACCATTGCAGATGCAAGACATACGAGGGTTTTTTTATGGAAAGATTGTGTGGTGAATTTTTATGATAGTTTTCTTGTAGTAATTCCTTTTATTACCATATTAAGTGCTTTTTTGGTTTTTTCTGAAATGGAAAAATTCAAGCAGATTTCCATTTTTGAATTAAAAGGAATTTCTGAACTTCAGATATTTAAAATATTTGTTATTTTTGGTTTTTTGTGTTCTTTGTTTTCCTTTATTGCGGGGTTGCTTACACCCTATCAGAACGAAATAAAAAATAACAGTAGGAAGACGGATTCATTGAGTATTCTTACAGAAAGTGTATGTTTCTGGGCCACGGATTATAAGCAACAGGATATTGTGGAAAATCTTATTATTTCGGAAAACCGTTCTAATGTAACATATTATGCAAAGAAGGCAAAATTCTTCGAAAAAAGCATTATACTTTATGACGGAAAAATTGTTTATGGGGATAGAACAACACGACATTTTCAACAATTTACTTTAGAAACTGATTTTTGTCCCCGTGCGCTGCTTTTATATGCGGTTGGTTTTCCTGAAAGATGGACGTTTTTCAAGTTACATGGATTATTGAAACAAGTTGCATCAGTGGGTATCAAATCAAAATCTGACTGGATTTTTCTTTATTCAAAAATATCCTATCCCATGTTGAACATTTTTATCATTTTACTTCTATTCCCGTTTTTCCATTATAGAAGGTCTATGGCAAAAACCAGGATTTTTAGTGTTGCTTTCACAGGGACGCTGATGGTGTATTCATTATATTCTTTCGGTCTTTCTCTTGGCAGAGCAGAAATCATTCCCTGGCAGGTCGCGCCCTGGGTATCACATTTGATTTTAACGATTTTTTTCATCCTTTATTTGTCAGCGGTAAGGAAAAAGATGTATAATTTTATTTAATTTTGTGCAATGCTTATTGCTTCTGGAGAACGATATGAAAACAGAACACCTTTTAATAGAGATAGGATGTGAAGATTTACCTTCCTGGTCAGGACAGCATTTTATAAGCAGGTTCAAGCCCTTATTTCTTGGCGAATTGAATAATTACAAATTGACTGCGGATGATGTGATGTTTTTTTTCACCCCTCGTAGATTTGTTATTTTCATTAAAGGTCTGTCTTCAAAAATTCCTCCCGAACGCAGAGAAATTACAGGTCCCAGATATGAGGCTGCTTTTGATAAAGATGGACAAGCAACCATTGCTGCTGCTGGTTTTGCAAAAGCACACGGGGTGTCTGTTTCGTCTCTGAAAGTGAAGAATGTGAATGGTAAAAAGGTTGTGTATGTGACAAAGACAATACCAGGTGTTGCTACAAAGGATATTATTCCAGATATTCTTGTTCGCACACTTAGAAAAATTGATATTCCGAAAGGAATGAGGTGGAATGAATCACAGGAAGTGTTTTATAGACCCGTGCGATGGATGCTTGCAATATTTGGGAACCAGAATCTGGACGTCAATTTTGGCGGTATAAAAAGTTCAAGATACACTTATGGGCACAGAATTCTGCGTCCGAACAGAATAAGGGTTCAGAACTGGGAAGATTATTTTGACAAAATTCAGAAATCTTTTGTTCTTCTGGGTGAAGATTTAAGACAACAATTTATACTCAATCTCATCAGTACGAACCTCAAAGAAAATGAAAATTTTGAAGAATCCATGGGCAAGGACCTTGTAAATCTTATAGAATATCCACGCGTGATACGGTGTAATTTTCCATCAATTGATTACAATCTGCCAGAAGAGGTTTTAAGGGTTCTGATAGCAAAGGCAAAAGGTATTCCAATTTTTTGTGGTGAGCAACTGAAAAAAGAATATTTTGTTATCAGTGACGGTAATGATAACGAAAATGTACGAGTTAATTATGAAAACCTGTTGAAAACAAGAATTCTCGATGCTCAGTTCTTTTATAATTCAGATATATCTGTTCCTTTTGATGAATTCGGGAAAAAACTGGATAAAATTGTTTTTCATCAAAAATGGGGTTCTGTCGCGAAAAAGGTCGAGAGGTTGAAAGGACTGGCGTTTGAATTTTCTGAAATAATGGGGCTTGATTCAGAACAGAAAAAAACCTTGATTCGGTCGGCTGAAATTTGCAAAAATGATCTTGCTTCAGAAATGGTGAGGGAATTTCCGGACTTGCATGGAACTATGGGAGCAATATATGCAAAACTTTCCGGGGAAAGTGAAGATGTGTGCAGAACGATTGCAGAATACATGCTTCCAGCATCCCCTGGAGACAAACTTCCTCAAGGTATATGTGGTATTCTTCTGGGCATTATTGATAGACTTGATTATGTCGTTGCCTTTATATCCGCAGGAGTTGATGTTTCTGGTTCAGAAGACCCCTATGGTTTGAAAAGAATTGCCGGAGGACTGTTCCCCTTGATTTATGTGTCTGGCTTTGAGTATGATTATCGCCAAATTGTTAGAAAGATACTTGAATATTATGACATTCCTGCTGAAGAAAAAAACAGTATTTCTTCAAAAATTGATGAATTTCTTATACAGAGATATGAATCTCATCTTGAATCTGAGGGTTTTCCGAGAGGTTTAAGAAGAAGTGTGTTGACTATCGATGGCATGAATTTTCTAAAAATCAGAAAAAAACTGGAGGCACTGAAGAATTTCATCAAAAACGATATTGATGCAGAACAGATATTGATTCCTGTTACCCGTATTGCCAATATTTTGAGACAGGCGACAGAAAGGAAAATTCAGATTCCTGAGTTCCATCAGGATTTGATTGAGGAATCTGGCGAACGAATTCTTGCAGAAGTTTACAATACTTACGCAGAAAAATCTGAAGGATTGCTTGCACAAATGGATTATGATAATTTCTTAAAGATTTTATCAGGTTTGAAGGAGCCAGTGGATAATTTTTTCGATAGCGTTCTTGTTATGTGTCCCCAGGAGGTTTTGAGGAATAACCGTCTTGCTCTTTTGAAAAAATTTAATGATGTTTTTCTTAAATTCGCAGACTTTTCATATATCAGGGAAGAGGATATAAAAAATGCTCAAAAATACTGATTCAGATATTGCCATGTTGATAAAACGCGAGATACAAAGAGAAAAAGAAACCATTAATCTTATCGCTTCTGAAAATTATGTTAGCAAAGCGGTTCTTATGGCAGTGGGTTCAATTTTGACAAACAAGTATGCAGAAGGAACCCCATGGAAAAGATACTATGATGGTTGTGAAAACGTTGATGAAATTGAAAGTATTGCCATAGCTCGTTTGAAAAAACTTTTCAATGCTGAACATGCGAATGTTCAACCGCATGCGGGAAGTCAGGCAAATATGGCAGTTTATTTTGCTGCATTGAAGCCAGGGGATGTAATACTCGGGATGGACCTTGCTGCTGGAGGGCACCTTACGCATGGGACGAAGGTCAATTTTTCAGGAATGATATTTAAATCATTTTACTATGGAGTTGACCGGGAATCAGAACGACTTAACTATGATGAGATTTTAAGCATTGCCAAAAAAGTAAGGCCAAAATTGATTATGTGCGGAGCAAGCGCTTATCCAAGGATAATTGATTTTGAAAAATTTTCAGACATTGCCAGAAATGTTGGAGCGTACCTGTGTGCAGATATTGCTCATATTGCAGGGATTATTGCTGCGAAATTGCATCCTTCGCCGGTTGAGTGTTCAGAGTTTGTAACAGGAAGTACTCATAAAACCCTCAGAGGTCCAAGAGGTGGTTTTATTTTGTGCAAAAAGGGTTTTGCGCAGGAAATTGATAAGGCAGTATTTCCTGGCATACAGGGAGGCCCTTTGATGCATGTGATTGCAGGAAAAGCAGTGGCATTTAAAGAAGCAATGGATAAAAAATTTTACTTCTATCAGAAACAGTTGCTTGAGAACTGTTCACTGATGGCTAAAGGACTAATTGAAAAAAAATATCGACTTGTTACCGGTGGTACTGATAACCATTTAATACTGATTGATCTTCGTAATAAAATGATAACGGGTGAGCAGGCTCAAAAAACCCTTGGTATGGTAGGTATTACTGTTAATCGTAACGCAATACCTTATGATCCGTTGCCTCCGAATATCGCAAGTGGTATTCGTGTTGGCACAGCCGCGATCACCACAAGGGGAATGAAAAAGGGTGATATTGAAAAAATTCTTGATTTCATTGATGAGGCGCTGTACTACAGAGATGATTGTAATAAGCTGGCTATGATTAGAAAACAGGTAAAAAAATTCGCTTCACAATTTCCCATTTATCCTGAACAACGATGAAAAACAAACCAAGGCCCGGCTGGGATGAGTATTTTATGAAAATTGCGCACCTGGTGAGCGAAAGGTCAACCTGTCTCAGGCGAAAAGTTGGCGCGGTCCTGGTTAAGGAAAAAAGAATTCTTGCCACCGGGTACAATGGTGCGCCTTCTGGTGTGACTCACTGTGAGAAGGCGGGTTGCCTCAGGGAAGAACTGGGTATCCCATCAGGAGAGCGTCACGAATTGTGCAGAGGGCTTCATGCCGAACAGAACGCAATTATTCAGGCAGCGTATCACGGGGTAAGCATAAAAGGCAGTGTGCTTTATATTACCTGTCACCCATGTTCGGTATGTGCAAAAATGATTATCAATGCGGGTATAAAGGAAGTAGTAATTTTTGAAGGATATCCTGATAAACTTGCGAAGATTATGCTTGAAGAAGCGTCTATTGTGATAAGGTATATCGGAAAAGATGTGAGTAAACATTGAATTCGGAGGTTGATATGAGCAAGAATATTTTACTTTTTGGGAAACAGGATTGTGGTTTATGCCAGGGGTGGAAAAAAAAACTTGAGAATTTCAATATTCCCTTTACATATCTTGATACAGAAAATCCTGATAACCTGACGGAATTTACACTGATGGGGCTTACAAAGATACCAGCGCTGGTCATTGGCGAAAATAAGTTTGAGGGTATTAGGCCATCGGATCTTTCTATAGATGAAATTAAGAAAATGATGGAAAATGAATAACAATGATACGATGGTTAGAAATTTGCCACCTATTATTCTCAGCGTTTTGCATCAAAGGGGAATAAAAACCCGGAAACAAATACAGGAATTTTTGGATCCTTCTGTTTCTTCTCTTTCAGATCCATTTTCAATCAGCGATATGGAAAAAGGTTGTAAAATTCTTGAACAAGCAATTTATTCAAAGAAAAATATTTTTTTATATGCAGACGGTGATGTTGATGGAATTGCTGGTGCTGCTATGTTTGTAAACCTGTTCAGGAAGATGAAAATTCCTTTTGACATCAAACTTACTCACAGACTTGAGGATTATGAAATTGAGCCGGATTTCATAAATAGGATAAGAAATCTTGGTTACGAGTTATTGATTACGATTGATACAGGTACGACTTCAAATGAACTTATTGAATACTGTGAACAATTAGGTTTTCCACTTATTATCATTGACCATCATAAAGGAGAGATGTTAAAAAACCTGAAACATGTGGTTATTATCAATCCGTCACTCGGTAGAGAGGATTCTGATTTTGATGTGTTGACCGCTTCGGGGCTTTCTTTCAAAGTGATTCAGGCTCTCAAGAGTTTTTCCCCTTTTTTCCCTGATGAAATTTTTGCGTCGAGTATTGAACTTGCGACAATCGGGACTCTCAGTGACTATGGGTTTTTAACCGGAGAAAATCGTGTAATAGTGAAAATTGGTTTGAACGGGCTTGAGAATACGAGTATTCCTGGTATTGAAACATTCAGGGAATTTTTTTATGTACCCGGAAAGAACAGTGATGTTGAATCTATAACGCATTACCTGAACCCAAAGTTGAATACGCCTGGTCGTTTTGGAAGACCTGAACTCACTTTGAAAGTTTTGACAGCAAACAAAGAAGAAGAAATTCAAAACGTTTTTGAAGAAATAGAATTTTTTGAGAAAGAAAAACAGAAAATTCTCAGGAGATTTTCGTGTTCCATAGAAAAATTGAAAAATCCTGAATGTCCGTTGTTTCTGTTATTTGAAAACATACCGGCGTCTTTTTCTGGCACATTTGCCGCGAGGACAAGTGAAAAATTTCAACTCCCTGCCCTTGTGGCGATCAAAAATGGAGATTTTCTTCAGGGTTCAGCCCGCAGTTACGATAGAGCAGACCTTTATGAACTTTTTAATAATTTCAAGAACTATTTTATTTCCTTTGGTGGTCACAAAAACGCGGTTGGTTTCAAAATGAAAATTGATTTTCTAAATGAACTTAAACATGCATGGAAACAGTTAAGGCTTTGTAGTATTTCTTCAAAACAATCTGTGAAACCTTTAGAAGCAGATTTTGAAGCGTTGACGATTCCTGTGTTTGAGAATATTCAACAATTAAAACCATTTGGACCTGGAAACCCGCCGGTACTTTTTATTTCGAATCCCGTTGAATGTTTGAAAATTACCGGATGCAAAGGTAAAAAGACAATTGCATGGGTTAAACAAGGTAATAAAATGTTTGAAGTGCATTTTTCAAAAGGTTTCAAGATGCCAGGAGGTCCTATTTCAATCACATATGTGCCACATTTGAGAAAATCAGAAGGACTTTATATTCCCTGGCTGGATGTAAAAAATTATTCAACGACCTTTTGAGGCCTTTTCACTTTTCCTGATTTCAGACACTGTGTACATATAGCCAATCGTCTTGTTTTCCCCTGGTATTCAACAAGCAATTTCTGCACATTGGGTTTCCATGTTCTTCTTGTTTTAACATTTGAATGACTGACATTATTGCCTGTTTTTTGCCCTTTGCCACATATTTCGCACTTCATTTCTACTCCTTTTTATCTGTTTTTAGTTTCGTTTGTTACTATATTTTTCAATTCAGGTATGCTTTTCAACAGGTATTGCACATACTCATGTTTTGGATTTATCGACATAACTTTTTCCAGGTATTCCTTGGCTCCCTTAATATCTTTTTCTTGAAATATTTTAATGGAAGCGAGTCCAAGCAATACATCCACATCATATGGATTAAACCCTAACGCCATTTCATAATAGACCTTTGCCCTTTTAAAATTCTGTGTTTGCATATAAAGTGTACCAAGATTGGCATCTGTTTTTGCGAAATGCGGAAAAATATTATTATTGATTGTTAAATAAACTTCTTCTGCATTTTTTATATCGCCAATTTGTCCATATGCATAAGCCATTTTATACAAAGCTACCGCATTGTAAGGATTTATTTTACACACTTTTTTATAATTTTCAATTGCTGTAATAAAATTGTTCGCTTCTCTTGCTGCTATTGCTTTTTTTAAATAAACCTCAGGAACGAGCCGATAAAAGGTTTTCCACCCTGCCAGGGTAATCATGGCAATCATTACTATTGCAGCAGTGGTTTTTTTCAAGAAGCCAGATATTTGAATGGTGGTGGTTTTTTTTAAACTGAAACACAATCCGAGAAGGAACCAGAAATACATTGCGGTAGAAGTGTTTGTGAGGTTGGTGGAAAGGATATTGTCAACAAGTACAGCGATTATTCCAGATGAGGCAAAAAGAAAAGTATTATTTGATTCTTCATCTTTTGTTTTCAGTCCGTTGTAAATTGCAACTACTATTATAATAAAGAAAAATACAAGTCCGATAATGCCATTTTCCGACCATATTTCGAGATACTGGCAATGTGGATGATTGGTTATTGGAGTCGCCTGTGGTCTGAGAAAATATTCTCTGAAACGGAAATAAGGATAATAAAATATGAAATTACCTGTCCCCCAACCTGTCACGATTTTCGCTTTGATTAGATTCCATGTACCTTTCCATATGTAATACCTGATATCCTGTACAAATTGAGTCTGTATTTTATGCCACATAATGGCTGTTCCAAAAACAATAATAACAAAACCAATGTATTTCAGCCAGGGAATTTTATGATTTCTTAAAAGAAAAAATGAGGTAAAAGAACAAGCTGTGGCAAGGGCAAAAAGAGATGCTCTTGATTTTGTAAGAATCAGGGCGGCAAGCGTTATGATGAAATAAATGGCTGCTATGGTATTGAGTTTCTTTTTGAAAAAATAAAGGGTGAGGAACACAGGCATCAATAAATGCCCTGCAAAAAAATTCGGATTCCCAAAAGTTGAGATGGGATAATGTGTTTTTGGATACTGAACAAAAGCAGTGATTGAGGCGATTACCATTGCTGAAGCCCATATGAAGGCGTCTTTTTTTTCCCATTTCCATAACATACCCATTATGAACAACAGGTAGTACAGAAGATAATTTTCAAGTGCCTGGGCTGCTCCATATTTTACAGGTGCATAAAAGCATCCCATAAGAATAAACGCAAAAAATAATGTACCAGCAAGAAAACCTGTAAAATGGATAGAAATCGTTTCTTTTCTTAAAAAAAGCGCCGCAGCGAAAATTGCCACCGACAACGCGCCAAGGATATCTTTTATTATGGTATAATCGTAGGCAGGTTTAAAATTTAAAAGCGGTGCAATTCCAAAAAATAATATAGAAACAATAGTAACCAATGTTCTAAACCCTATCGTTTCTTCATCTTTTTTTAACATCTGGCTGATGTTTTCCTGTTCTTTTTTCTTTTTTGACATTGTGCCCTTTTATGTTATTTGTCCCTGAAAAACAAAAATCCAGTGAATATTATTATAGCAAAATCGAGCCATATACTCCAGTTTTCCGCATAATACAGATCATATCTGAACCTTTCTTCGGGTTCTACCTGACCTCCTTTCAGCCCATGAATCTGAGCCCATCCTGTGATGCCAGGTAGAATTTTCATCCGTTCGTAAAATCCAGGAATCGAAAAAAACAATCTGTCTTCTGTTGATAATGGTCTGGGTCCTACAATACTCATATCTGATTTGAGTACATTAAATAATTGTGGAAGTTCATCGATGTTAGATTTTCTCAGCCATGTGCCAATTTTTGTGATTCTCGAATCCTTTTCAAGAGTATATGGAAGGATATTTTCTGCACCCTTCACCATTGTTCTGAATTTGAAAATTTTGAATTTTTTATTTCTGTATCCTGTTCTTTCCTGAATGAAAAAAACCGGTCCATCAGAACTGAATTTAATAATAGTTGCGATTAAAAAAAGAAAGGGCATGCTTATTGTCAGAAATGCCATGCTAAAAAGAATATCAAAAAATCTTTTTATAACCTTATTATGCCAGATCTCAAGTGGCAAAATATCAGTTGTGATAACAGGGATTCCATATATTTCCTCCACCCTTCCGCCGCTGAGAAAAACTCTTGATGTTCTGGGATAAACATAATATTGAATGCCTGAATTGCTGCATATACGTGCTATCTGTTGAATTTTTTGAAAATCTTCAAGGCAAATGATGACACGAATATTGTCCGGTCTGTCCGAATTTTGTACAGAAAATTGCAGTTGTTCAACATGCTGGAATATAATTCTATTTTCTGGAATACCGTGAAGTTTTAACCTCTTTACAATTGGAGTCATGTCTCTGTTATCTCCAACGAGATAGAAGGTGAAATCTTCTTTTGCCAGGGTTACATTTATGATGAGATGTACCAGGGATAGAATAAAAAACGAGATAAGGATACCGAGTATGATTGCAATCCGTGAATAATAAAATCCTCTATAAAAAAATGTGAGTGCACTGATAATAATGGCAGAGTAAAAACTGCTTTGAATAATCTTACTCAGCTCAAAACATAAATTGATAAATTTGTGCTCTTTATAAATTCTGTTGACATTGAGCATAACAATCCAGATCAACGCTGCAAAAATGGATATGTGAATATATGGTTTAAGGGGAGCGATCCCTTTATCTGGAAAAATATGCCATGAAAATCTTATTGCATATCCAAGTAACATGCTTATTAATATAATAATGAAGTCGAGAAAAATTAAAATTTTTTTATCCATTGTTTTCCACAGAGATTAATAACTGTTCATATTTCTGAATTACATCATCCCATCTGTAGAATTGTTTTACTCTTTCCCGTGCTTTGTCTCCAAGGGATGAAAATTTTTCTGGACTTTCAACCATTTGTTTTATCAAATTTGCCAGGGAGCCAGATTTTTTTGTGAAATAAAGTCCGCAATCACCAAGGACTTCCCTGTTGAATGGTACGTCAAGCGCGAGAATCAGTGCTCCGCAACCCATGGCAGATAGGAGCGCAGGATTGGTTCCACCAACTTCATTTCCATGGATATATGCGAGTGAATTTGCCTGTAACTCAAGATATGCCTTTTTTTCATATACGGGCCCGGTAAATTTTATCTGCTGGGAAGCAATATTAAGAATGTTTTTTACATAAGAATTTTTCTTTCTGATATCGCCGGAGATAGCCAGAACATTGTTAATATTTGCTAATTGAAATTCTTTTATCATCAATTCCTGATTATTTTCTGGCTCAAGCCGGCTGCCATTAAAAAAATATGTTTTTGGCTGCAATCCCATTGATTTAATAATTTCTGGCGACTTAGAATAAAAGATGTCAGCACCATATGGTATATAGACACTTTTCTTGTGAAATCGGGAATCATAATATTCTGCGATCTTGTGGGAGTCAGCGACGATTGAATCAGCAATGAAAGTAGAAAAACAGGAAGCAAACTTAAAATAGGTCTTTCCGCAAAATCCCCATTTTTGCCTCTTCCATTCAAATCCATCAACGTTGATGACAAATTTTTTTCCATAAATTTTCCCAAAAATTGCCAAGGGACTATTGGCTGCGTTAAATAGAAGTATTACATCTGGAGACCATATAATTGTTTTCAACATGCTGAAAAAAGTATGAGAAAACGTTTCTGTGATTTTGCCCCTGATACAAAAGGGAAAACAAACCTGTATATTGTCGCCAGGCAAAGGCTTGTCAGGGTAAAGATATTTTCGACAGGGTACAAAAATTTTGTGTCCTTTTTTACCGAGATACTCTGCAATCTTTTCAGCGCAGGTTTCAAAGCCACCGTATCTGGCTGGTATTCCTCTTATTCCAAGTATAGCGATTTTCATGTTTATCATTATAACAGGGAAACAAGATTTCTGTATACTTCAACTGTTTTTTTCGCGCATTCCATCCACGAAAATTTTTTTGCCTGTTTGAGCCCTTTTTCTTTTAACTCTTTCTGGAGATTGCCGTTTTGATGCAATGTTAATATTGCTGACGATATCTCCTGGCTATTATATGGGTCGACCAGGATACCTGCCTCTTCCACTATTTCTGGTAGAGAAGAACTGGCAGATGCAATTACCGGGCAACCGCATGCCATTGCTTCCAGAACAGGAAGTCCAAAACCCTCGTAAAATGATGGATAAACCAGCATTTCTGCACCACTGTATAGAGCGATGAGGTCGTCGTTTTCAACATAATCTGTAAACAAAATTTTTTCTTTAATTGTTGGTTCCCCTGCAGAAAAAATTTCATCATATAACCATAATTTTTTCCCTGTAATAACAAGACAACATGGAAAATCTTCTTTTTTTTTCAGTATCAGGGAATAGGCACTTATCAAACCCTGAAGATTTTTTCTTGGTTGGAGATTTGAAACGCTAAGGATATAAGGACGGAAAATTTTATGTTTTGTAAGCACTTGTTGTATCTTTTCTTCGTTTACAGGTTTGAATTCTTCAGAAACCCCATTATAAGTTATACAAACTTTTTCATCAATATCACCATATTTTTTTAAAATTTCTCTCTTTGAGAACTGAGAAACCGTGATGATTTTTTTTGCCTTTCTTATTGAGGACGGCATAAGTGTTTTCATTTTTATCCGTTCAAAAAAAGGAAAAAATTCAGGATGAATGAGATAAGAAACATCGTGTAACGTGATAACCGATGGAATCTGGACAAAAGGTGGAATATGATACTGGGTATGTAAGACATCAATGTTTGTCCTTTTTATTTTTGATGGCAGGTCAAGCATCAATCTTTTGATTGAAGATGTGGAGACCTTTTCAAATGAGAAAGAAGGATGTCCTTTCAGAAATGAAGGTATTTCAGCCATGTGGTTCAGGAAAACAATAAATTGTAAATCCGGAGGATTTAATTTCGAAAGCCCTCTCAAGAGCCCTTCGATGTATCTTTCATTTCCTCCCTGTTTCATTCCAATTGCATGGGCTTCAATACCTATTTTTATCATGTTTATTTCTTGTTTTTTCGATAAGATTGTTGTACACCTCAAGATATTGCATGGCAGTGTGCTTAATATCAAAATGATTTTTTGCGTGATTTGCTGCGTTTTCAGATAATGCTTTATGTAGTTGTTCGTTTTCAAGCAATGTGGTGATTATTTCTGCCATCTTTATTGGTTCATTTGAGTCAACCAGAAATCCTGTTTTGCCATCTGTAATCTGTTCTGTTACTCCGCCGTTTGAAAACGCAACGACTGGGGTTCCGCATGCCATGGCTTCTGAAATTGTGAGTCCCCATGTTTCAAAGGTTGCAGTGCTGACATATACATCTGCTGCCCTGTAATAATCAGCAACAATTATTTCGTTGTTCTCAAAAGGTATGAATCTTATTTCTGCATTGTGATAAAATTCTGAATGTCCCGAATCTCCAAGGCAGAGGAACAGTAATGGTTTGTGAGTATAAATTTTTCCCATCATCATCGCAATTTTTCTAAAAGTTCCAAAATTTTTATATTTGTTTGTTCTCAATTCTTTTCCGGCAGTAAGAACAATACTGGTGTTTTCGGGTAATGCAAGTTTTTGTCTCGCTGCAAACTTGTCGCCAGGCGTGAACGTTGAAAGATTAATCCCATTGGGGATTACTTGCAATCCTGCGGCAACTTCGCTGATAAAGGAATTTTTGACATAATTCATAATCCATTGTGACGGTGCGCAGATATAGGGTTTTGATTGAGACATTAAATGCATTTTCTCTCTGAAGTTTTTTGCTATCCCTCGCCTTGTTAGAAAGAATGGGAACCATGCTTCCGGACAATTTCTGCATTTATTCCGCCATTCATCGCAATTCCCTGGCTGTATGCATTTCCCTGTTACAAACCAGAGGTCGTGCAGTGTAATAACAATTGGAAATTTCATTGTTGTGAAGTGAAGTAGTACGGGACCAAAAGGATTTTTCCGTAAATTGTGAAAGTGGACAATATCAGGTTCAAAACCAGATTTATTAATTATAGTTTCCATGCCTGTATTACCATATTTTTCTCTACCTGTGAACATTCTCTTTATTCCACCAGGTTGTTCAAGATGTCCTAAAATTTTTTTCCAGATGTCTGGTTTTGAATATCGTTGATTGATTTTTTTGAAAATTCTTGAATTGATGGATGGTGTTTTGTCATCTGGAACTTCAATAACGAGAGGACTTTCAGAAAACTTCTCTGCCACGACCAGCCGTACACGATGGTTCATCTGATGGTAAATATGAGTAAGTTCATATACAATTTTTTCTGCACCACCGAATATGTCATAAGAGTTGATAAGAAAAATGTTCATATGAATGTAGTTATACTATTTCAGTTTTTCGCATATTTGTTATTATAATCATTTTCAATGAAACTTGTAAATTCAAATTTCTTTTGTTTACTGAAAAGAAATTATAAGTTATAATATTTTCAGGGGGTATAGCTCAATGGGAGAGCGTCCGCCTTGCACGCGGAAGGTTGTCGGT
>ERZ795060.375-NODE-375-length-61648-cov-4.924212_pt1 | contig 61648 bp, 52 predicted proteins | sample MGYA00375144_ERZ795060 | MGnify/ENA primary metagenome ERZ795060 (study PRJEB30189, sample SAMN05720157) | activated sludge metagenome | isolation source: anaerobic digester from wastewater treatment plant | place: Japan | collected 2015-05-15 ... | reverse complement strand
AGTTTGAAAGATTAGGAATACAAAACTATAAGGATAAATAACATGAATTCTCCAAATATAATTTTTTTCTTCACCGATCAGCAACGCTGGGACACTTGTGGTTGCTACGGACAAAAACTTAATATTACTCCTAACTTAGATAAAATGGCTCAAGAAGGTATTCTATTTGAAAACGCATTCACGTGCCAACCAGTATGTGGCCCCGCCAGAGCTTGTCTTCAAACAGGTAAATACCCCAGCGAGACCGGTAATCATACCAATCACACTTTATTACCGCTTAATGAAGATACAATAGCAAAAATTCTACGTCGTAACGGATATGAGGTGGGATACATCGGCAAATGGCATTTAGCCTCCTTTGGTCCTATAGGTGGTCCTGATGATTTTCGTATCAAGCCAGTTCCAATTGAACGACGTGGCGGTTATCTCGATTATTGGCTTGCTTCGGATGTTCTTGAATTCACTTCACATAGTTATGATGGATATATGTTTGATTCAGATGGAAATAAGCGTTTCTTTCCGGAAGGCAGATATCGAGCAGATGCTATAACTGATTGGGCACTGGAATATCTTGAAACAAGAAAACTCTCAAAACCATTTTTCCTTTTCCTTTCTTATATCGAACCCCATCACCAGAACGATCACAACTGTTACGAAGGTCCAAAAGGCTCAAAAGACCTGTTCAAAAATTTTGAGATTCCAGGTGATTTGCTCGGGACAGAAGGCGACTGGCGTCAAAATTACCCAGATTACCTGGGCTGCTGTAACTCACTTGACAACAATCTGGGAAGGATAAGGGAAAAACTCGAAAAACTAGGCATCGCGGAAAACACCATTTTAATATTTACAAGCGACCACGGCTCGCATTTCAGAACTAGAAACAGCGAGTATAAAAGGTCATGTCACGATGGCTGTACCCATATCCCATTGGTAATTTATGGACCAGAATTCAAAGGAGGAAAAAGATTTCATGAAATGGTTAGCCTGATTGACATTCCCCCAACAATATTAGCTTGTGGAAATATAAAAAAAACAGACTATATGAGAGGAAACCCATTGCAAATGCTCATTCATGGAACAGAAACTAAATGGCCAGATGATGTTTACATCCAAATTTCCGAATCTCATACTGGACGAGCCATAAGAACACATAAGTGGAAGTATAGCGTAAGAGCACCTCATCTGGATGGCAATGCAGGATTTAGCCGAATATATAAAGAGGATTTCCTTTATAATCTTGAAGAAGATCCACACGAAAAAAATAATCTCATATCAAATTCAAATTACTCAACAATAAAAAAAGAGCTCAAGGAAAGGTTACTTAAACATATGAGAGAGGCAAATGAGCCCGAAGCAAAAATTATTGACTTTGAAGAGTAAAACATTAAAGAACTTAGGAGTAAAAAAATATGACTATGCAAAAACAACCAAATATAATTTTGATTACAACAGATCAACAGAGATTTGATACATTACCCCCATATGCACCTTCATTCTTACGTACTCCACATATTAATCATCTAATGCGAGATGGCGTAACATTTGATAAAGCATATTCTTGCAGCCCTATTTGCGTAGCCGCACGCGCAAGTATTATAACAGGTAAATTCCCTCGAACCACGAAAATTTTAGCAAATCAAAATACATCACTAACAATTGGTCATAAAAATACTCTACCCTCCTGCCTGAGAGAATGTGGATATCAAACTGCTGCTATCGGCAAAATGCATTTTGGGCCGGAACGCGTTAGACATGGCTTTGACGAAATGATTATACCAAGCGACTATTATATAGAGATGAATAAAAATGGCTATCCTCTGAAACCAATGCAACATGGACTTGGACAAAACGAACTCTATCCAGGAATGGCAACCGTTCCAGAAAATATGACACTTACAAATTGGATCGCTAATCAGTGCGTATCATATATAAGAGACCGTCGTGACCCCTCTTTGCCATTTTTTCTGTGGTGCTCTTTTTCAAAACCACACCCTCCTCTTGACCCCCCAGAACCTTACTACTCTATGTATCGTAACTGCCCTATTCCGAAACCAATATTTGGAGACTGGAGCGAAAATGATGTTCCAATACCAATGAAACGTCATCGTGAATCGTGGTCTGAGGATATTATCCCACCAGAAATTATTCGTGAAGCACGTGCAGCATATTATGGACTTATTACACAAATTGATTATAATATTGGACGAATTTTTGCAGCTTTGCAAGATTTCAAAATGTTTAACGAAACACTTATTATTTTTACTTCCGATCATGGTGATTTTTTGGGGGATCACCATACTGGTTCTAAACAATTTTTTCACGATCCTTCAGCAAGAATTCCATTTATAATCAGATTCCCAAAATCCTGGCAAAATAGAAGATTTGGAGAACGCCTTGATCATCTCGTTACACATGCCGACATTATGCCAACCCTCATCGCAGCAGCAGGAGGAAAAATTCCAGAAGATTGCGAAGGTGAAAACATTATTGATTATCTCAATGGCAAGCTTAAGAATCCACGTAAATATCTTGAAGCCACAATAGGCGATGTTTTATGTGAAAAACCTTACGTAAATTACCTCGGTATAACCGATGGAACCTTCAAGTACATATGGTATCCCGAAGGCCCCTCAGAACAATTATTTGATCTTAAAAATGATCCCAAAGAGTTAAAAAATATCGCAAAATTAAAGAAATATTCTGAAACAAAAAAAGTACTAAAAAGTGAACTCATCAGACGCGAAAAAGCGCGTGGAGGATTATTCCTCTCTTCAGACGGAAATCTCATAGCACTCCCCCCTCTTAATGATTCCGAGAAAGAACGTAGAAGTAAGCCATGGCCTGGTTATCATACTGAATATTTTCAGGTAGATGTTAGACATTAAAAACCTTGAAAAGTAAAAAAGAATTTTTATATGTAATCATAATAATATAAATTTTCTTTAAAAACATCAATGCAAAGTCGAACTATCAGGATTTGCAATATACAACGTTTCTGTGTTAATGACGGACCAGGTATTCGCACAACAGTTTTTATGCAGGGGTGTCCATTACATTGTTGGTGGTGTCATAATCCCTATATGCAAGATAAAAATGGAGGCCACCTCAAACAAATCAATGAACTTATCCCTGAATTAGTACGCGATGCCCGCTTTTGGCAATACAGTAATGGAGGAATAACACTTTCAGGAGGAGAACCTCTCTTTCAGGCAGAAGCAACACTAACTCTTTCTAATTACATTAGAGAACTAGGATATCATTTATGTATAGAAACTTCTGGCTATTCAGACTTAGAGAAAATTCAAATAATGAACAAAGTTGTTTCTCTATGGCTCTTCGACTTAAAAACAACAAATCCTATTATTTTTAAAAGAGCCTGCTCCGGAGATATTTCTATAGTTTTAAACAATTTAACATGGTTATTACATAATAATCCAGGTTCACTCTGGGTACGTATCCCTCTTATCAATGGTTTTAATGCCGATGATAATAGCATTACGGAAATTGGACATTTCCTCACAAAACACCCTCGCCCAAATCATATTCAACTATTACCAGGACATAAAATTGGTTTAAAAACAAAGTTAAATCCTGCGATTAATTCAGATAATTATCAACATGCCAGGAACATTCTTAACAAATTTGTTGGTAATGTAGAAATTTGCTTATGAATAAGCTTATTCAAAAAATTACTCACTCCCTTTTTAATACGCCTGATTCTGTTTGCCTTGACCGGGCAACACTTATTACTGAAGCATATTCTAAATTTGAAAACCTACCAATTCCAATTATGAGAGCCAAAGCTTTTGAGCATATCTTACTCAATATGAAACTTGACCTCCTCTCTAATCCTGTTTTTGCTGGTAATACTTCAAGCGCCCCACGTTCATGGATGTTGTGCCCAGAATTCAGTTTTTCTGTAGACCCTCAGATTGAAATTGAACACTCTAATTTGCAAGATTTCTTAAACGGTAAAATACCTGATAACATTGTGAAATTTTGGAGTGGGCGCCAGTATGAAGGAAATACTGGTATTGGACACCTTGCTTTAGATTTTAAAAAGGTCGTTGATTACGGTCTCTTATACATCATTAACTCTTTAAATAATTCGATACATGGATTGTCAGAAGAACAAATCATATATCGAAAAGCAATGGCAATCTCATGTCAGGCGGTTATAAACTGGGCAAAAAGATACTCTAATGAAGCATTAAAACTCTCCTTGAAAATTAAAGACCATTTTACCGCTTCATGCCTTAGAAAAGTTGCGATAGCATGCCAGAATGTACCAGCATATCCGGCAAAAAATCTTTTTGAAGGATTGCAGTCTATTATCCTGATTCATTTTGCTAGTATCATCGAGGGACAGGGAATGTCTATGTCCATTGGCTTACCTGATCGTATTCTTGCAAAATTCAACAATGAGACAGCAGAAAATTCAGAATATTCCCTCTTTCTAATACAAGCTTTCCTATTGAAAATTGCTTCAAATAGCGTTTTTGGCCGAGGCTCAAAAACTCAAGCAATTACTGTTGGTGGAATTTCTACAAATGGTGACAGCTGTAATTCATTAACATTAACTTTTCTTGAAGCTTTTAACTCTATCCCTGTCAATGATCCTCATTTATTTTTACGTTGGCATAAAGAAATCAATAAGAATATCTGGGAACATACTATAAAAATGCTCTCTAATGGACGTTCCATGCCAATGTTAATAAATGACCACCAGGTAATTCCATCTCTAATCGCCAGAGGTGTTAAAGATGATGACGCCATGGACTATTGCATAATAGGTTGTAACGAACTTGGAATTCCAGGTAAATGTTGTCAAACAGCAAATACTTTAGCAATGGGATTTAATGAACTTGAGCTTATTGACAAAATTATTAGAACTAAAAAATTCGATGGACCTAATATAATAAATGATATCTTGAATACTTATGAAGATGAAGTTTTTATGATGACAAGCTCTGGCATAGAAGCTCGTTATCTTAGATCGAGAGAATACGCCGAAAAAAACCCATTTCCTTTTTGTAGCGCTTGCTGTAGTGAATGCCCCGAAAAAGGCTTGGATTTTATGATTGGAATGCCGTACTCAAATATTTATGGTATTTACATCAGGGGCACATCCAATGCAGTAAACGTACTTAGCACTATTCAAAATCTGGTTATTAATAATAAACGTTATCTCCTTACTGACTTAATTTCTGCCATTGATAAAAAAGATCCACATGTCTTAAAGGAAATTTTAGAAACACCAAAATGGGGAAATGATGATGATAATGTGGACCGTCTGGCAATCTTACTTAATTTACATCGCGATAATGCATTACGCCGCGCCGCTAAAAAAGCTAATTTACCCCCTCTGGCCGTCTGCCACGTAGTTAGGTCCCTTCACTTCCTTGATGGTAAACGTATCGGCCCTACACTCGATGGACGACCAAAACAAAGCCCAGTAGCTGATAGCATCGGCGCAGTACTGGGTACTGCTAAAAATGGACCTACAGCAACCTTAAATAGCGTATTAAAATTGGAAGCAACAAGATATTTTCCCGGTATTTATAATCTAAATATCACGTTACCAGCAGGAGCTCAGTCTTCCCCTCATATTATTCAAGCCCTCACAACAGCATTCTTTAAAGATGGAGGTCAAGAATTACAAATAAACGTACTCGATGCTGAAATTCTTCGTGATGCCCAACGCAATCCTGCAAAATATCAAAACTTAGTCGTCAGAATTGCAGGTTTAAATGCTAGATTTATAGAACTATCTATCGTTGAACAGGAAGAATTAATACGACGAGCAGAATTTGCAATTATGCGTTAATTCTGAGATTTTTCAAGGCAGCCTCGAAAAGATGGTGAGCCTCACGTGGAATTTTGCCACTTTTAAATGTGAACTTCAGGTTAATCATGCTTCAGATTTTCCAGGGTATTATCTCCATCAAAAGAGATAATCTCCTCCAGATTGCCAAATTTATCGATCAATAATTTACAATTCATTTTATTTAACTCATTCAAATACCAACGATTAGTAAAGAATCAACTGGTGATAAAATGCAAAAATAAAGTGCCAATAAAAAAAGCTGTTTCCAGACAAGTCCCATAGGGAATTTTCCGGGAATTTGCTATTCTCAAGTGAATAGTATTGTTAGTTCGCAATGTATTGTATCAAGGACGTTAGTTTTGAGATTTCACAAAAGGATTTATCTAATAAACAGTTAAAAGAATATTGACTTTTTTTTACCTTGAAATTATCAATAAAACATTCACAATAATAAAAATACAATCTTAATCATGAAAAATCGCATCGTACAATCTAAGATAAGAGAAAGTGAAGCAAATCTTTCTGTATTATCTTTTCTTTTAAAAAAATTTTCTTACCATAATTCCGAAGAATGGGAGAAAATTATTTCCAGAGGGTTAATAAGGATAAATGGGAAAACAGCAACAACAGAGGATATTCTTTGTAGTGGAGACATCCTCTCATACGATACGAGCTCTTTTAAAGAACCAGCCGTATCTGTGGATTTTACAGTAGTATTTGAAAATGAAAACTATCTCATAGTCAATAAACCGGGCAATTTGCCAGTTCATCCAGCCGGACCATTTTTTAAAAATACACTATGGTGGCTTTTAAAGAAAAAATATGATTCTATTCATATAATTACCAGACTCGATAGAGAAACATCAGGACTTATGCTGGTTGCAAAAAACTCGCTTACAGCTGCGAATTTCGCAAAATTAAATTTCACAGGAAAGCTCAGAAAACAATATATTACAGTGGTATTTGGAAATTTTCCTGAAGGACTTTTTTTAGCAGACGGAAAATTATTCAATAAAGACGATTCTATCATACGAAAAAAAAAGTTTTTTGAAGGAAAATTGCTCCCGGTTAAAAATGAAAATCTGGAAGAAATTTTTAATAAAAAATTGAATCCTTCCTCATCCCTGACTCTATTCAGCAAAAGGAACTCTTTGTCGCAAAAATTTTCTGTAATAGATGCTGAGCTTATTAGCGGAAGAACTCACCAGATAAGGGCAGTTCTCTCTTCTCTCGGTTATCCAATAGTAGGGGATAAAATTTACGGAGTTGATGAGAATCTCTATATAAAATTTATAAAGGGATTTCTCGAAGAATGCGATTTAAAAAAACTTGGCGCAAAAAGACAACTTCTGCACTGTAAAAGTTTAAGCTTTCAGATAAATGATGAAATATTTTCTTTTCAATCAGAATGCCCTGATGATTTTATAGAATTTTACAACTCTTGCTCTTAGAAAGCTTGAAAAAATTACTTTCCCTTTTCCTTACTTGTATGATCAATTTGAAACTGTAATATATAGTCATATTTGTCCTCTCATCAAAAAATTTAATATGATAACAGAATTAAAACGAAAAATACTTATCTCTCTATGCGGAACAGATCCCGCAGTCATAACAGAAACATTTTTTTGCCTCGTAAAGGAAAAAAATTGGATTCCAAATAAAATCATAGTAATAACCACAGTTAAAGGGTGTAAAGCAATCAGGGAAGAACTCTTTTCTTCTGGCATCTGGAATGAATTATCAAAAGAACTTAATATCGATGACTCGCAAAAATCTGTAATCTTTAGCGACAATAACAGTTATATAAAAACAATACCTTCTGGCGCGATTTCTTACGCCGATGATATTTTAAATGAAGCAGATAATATTGCAGTAGCAGATTTTATAATGAAGATATTAAGGCAATTCACAGAAGAAGACGATACTGAACTTATCCTTTCCATAGCAGGAGGAATAAAAACTATGAGCGCTCTCGCCACACTTGCTATGTCAATGCTTGGAAGAAAACAGGATAAAATTTGCCATGTGCTTGTAAACTCCCCTTTTGATAGAGCAGATCTAAGTCCAAAATTTTATTTTCCCTCCTCAAAAGAAAAACTTCACAAATCAAATGAGGGTAAAATCGTTAGTTCCAATGATGCTAAAATTATCCTATCTGAAATCCCGTTTGTAAAAATGCGGAACTTCTTTAAGAAACAACACCTTCATTTTCCTGAAACTTTCTCCGATACAGTAAACCTTATAAATTCATTTATTTCCCCTGAAAATATTCAGATGCCTGAAATATATTTAAGACCCGATACCTGCACGGCACGAATTGATAATAAAGAACTCTATTTATCTCCTTTCGAATTCGCCTTATACTGGCTTTTAGCAATACGAGCCAAAAATGGTTTACCTCCCATCTGCGGACAAAAAAATCTAAAAGACGAATTTTCCGCCTTCTGGAACTCTACTTCATCTAAAGTCATGCCAAAAATCTCCAATAATAACTTTGCAGAGGAAAATGAGGAACAACTTGAAAAAGCCATTCACAATATATCCAAAAAAATTGAGAATGCTTTAAGAGGAAAAAATTATATGCCATATTGTTTACCTGAAAGAGATGAAAAATTATATGGCATAGCTGTAAAAGCAAAATTCATAAATTGCCCTCGAAATACAGATTAACACCTCCCTTACTTTTGACATAAAAAAAAGATAAAAAAATAATCAAAGATCCAGACCCATTAGCAAATATTAATAGCTATTAAGAATTTCCTTAAAACCTAAATTTTGTCAATTGCCAAACTATATTTTATTAACAACTTGAATTTTATCTTATTTGATTTAAATTACAATTTGATATTTTAATTTACAGTTTGAAATTTAACAAAACGAGGTTGGACTATGGGTAATACACTGCCAACTCAAGACAAAATTCAAAAAGTAAGAGAATACATTCTCTCAAATAGAAGAGCATCAGTAGAGGAGCTTACAAAATACCTTAATGTCAGTGGCGTTACTATTCGGAAAATATTAAATTATCTTGCTGCTCATGGTTTTGTTGTTAGAAGTTATGGAGGTGCTGTCCTTGCAGAGAGTCCGACTGTCTTAAAAAGCGTTAAGACACGAAGTGAAATGGCAGTTAACGAAAAAAAAGCAATTGCAAGGGTTTGTTCAAATTTAATTGAGGATTGGGAAAATATTATTTTAGATGCTGGCTCTACTACATTAATCATTGCGCGTTTTTTGCGAAACCGCAAATTAAGAATAATTACAAATAGCCTTCCAATAGCTGATGAGCTCTGTGATTCTGACTCAGAAGCAAGTGTAGAAATACTTGGAGGTACTCTCAGAAAGGCAAGTGCGTCCGTAATAGGTCCTCAGGTATGCAGAGCTCTTGAAAAAATGCGTGTAGACAAGGCTATCATTGGCTGTTCCGGATTTAATTTAAAGCTCGGATTTTCATGTCAAAATAGTATTGAAGCTGAAACAAAAAAAGCTATGCTTCAATGCGCTGCGCAAAAGATTATAGTTTGCGATCATAGCAAATTTGAAAAGTCAGCTTTTGCGATTTTCGCAGCCCCATCTGAAATTGATATAGTCATTACAGATCATAAACCTGAGAAAAGCATTCTTGAATCCCTGAGAAATAATGGAGTAAAAATTATAATTGCAAAATAAAGGAGAAAAATGATCCCGTTTAAAGTAGATTTAAGTTCAAAGGTCGCAGTTATAACTGGAGGCGGAGGAGTTCTTTGTAGCATTATGGCAGAAGCTCTCGCCGAATGCGGTGCCAAAGTTGCTATACTGGACTTAAAGGCAGAACTAGCAGAAAAAACCGCAGAACAAATAAAGTCAAAAGGTTTCAACGCAATAGGCCTGGATGCAAATGTCCTTGATATTGAAAGTCTGAAAAAAGCAGAAAGAAAAATTACAGAACTATTAGGACCTTGCGATATACTAATTAATGGAGCAGGTGGAAATCACCCAAAAGGCACAACAAGCAATGAATTTCTCACTGAAGATGATTTAAAAAAAATTGGGACTGAAAACTTTGTTAGTTTTTTTGATTTAACCCCGGAAGGTATAAAATTTGTTTTTGATCTGAATTTCCTTGGCACATTATTGCCAACGCAAATTTTTTCAAGGAAAATGGCAGAAAAAAAGAACGGAGTAATAATAAATATTTCATCAATGAACGCATTTTGTCCTCTTACCAAAATTCCTGCTTATAGTGGAGCAAAAGCTGCCGTAAGTAATTTTACTCAATGGCTTGCTGTTCACTTTTCTAAACTCAATATCAGAGTAAATGCAATTGCTCCGGGGTTTTTTATTACCAAACAAAATGAAGCATTGCTTAAAAATTCAGATGGTTCCTTTACCGCAAGGGCAAATAAAATCCTCAATATGACACCAATCGGAAGATTTGGAAAACCAGAAGAACTGCTTGGAGCTCTCTTATGGCTTGCTGATGATAAGTCTTCTTCTTTCGTAAGCGGAGTAGTAGTCCCGGTAGACGGAGGATTTTCAGCTTATTCTGGAGTTTGAAATAAAAAGATGAAATTTGTTGTAGATTCAAAGATTCCATTTATCAAAGGAGTTCTTGAAAAAAAAGGAATTGAGGTTCTATACCTTGAGCCTGCGAAAATCGCAAAAGAATCTGTAAAAGACGCTGACGGATTAATCATAAGAACCAGAACAAAATGTAATGAAACCCTCCTTGAAGGGACAAATGTAAAATTTATAGCTACAGCAACTATAGGCTTTGACCATATAGATACTAACTATTGCAGAAAAAAAGATATTTTCTGGACAAATGCCCCTGGCTGTAATTCATCCAGCGTTGCCCAGTACATTTGTTCTGCTATTTTAAATTGGGCTTTGTCCGTAGAAAAAGAACTAAAAGGACTTAATATCGGAATTATAGGCGTTGGAAATGTGGGCTCTAAAGTAGCAAAAGTATCTGAAATTTTAGGTATGCAAACTCTTTTAAATGACCCCCCAAGAGAGGAAAAGGAGGGGAAAAAGAACTTTGTCCCATTAAAGACAATACTTGAAGAAGCCGATATAATTACAATACACGTACCTCTTGAATATGAAGGTGTTCACAAAACTTTTCATTTTGCAAATGATAATTTTTTTAGCGAAATTCGCAAAAAACCACTTTTCATAAATAGTTCCAGAGGAGAAGTTGTAGACAGCATAGCTTTGAAAAAAGCAATATCCCAAAATCTTATTTCTTCCGCAATTATTGATGTATGGGAAAATGAGCCAAATATTGATAGGGAGTTATTAAAACTTGCGAAATTCGCAACTCCCCATATTGCAGGTTATTCCACTGACGGCAAAGCTAATGGAACAGCAATGAGTATAAGAGCCGCAAGCAGATTTTTTAAACTCGGACTTGATGATTGGTATCCTGATAATATTCCTCTTCCTGAAAATTATCGTTTAAATTTATCTTCATCTGGTTTTCAATTTATTGCAGACGCCGTAAATTCCAGTTATGATATACGAAAAGATGATAGCGCTTTGAGAGAATCCCCGGAATCTTTTGAAAATTTACGCGGAAAATATCCTTTAAGAAGGGAATTCAATGCTTTTGAAATTGATGCACTTGGACAATCCCCGAAAATTATCAATCAACTTACAGAATTAGGTTTTAAAATAAATATTTAAATAAAAAAAAAGGAGAAAATATGCAAAAAGCTGACATTGGTCTAATTGGATTAGCAGTAATGGGCGAAAATTTAGTATTGAACATGGAAAGCAAGGGATTTTCCGTTGCCGTATTCAACCGAACAACCAGTAAAGTGACTAATTTCGTTAATGGCAGAGGAAAAGGAAAAAAAATCATTGGCACAATGAGCGTAAAAGAACTCTGTGAAAGTCTAAACAAACCAAGAAAAATAATGATTATGGTAAAAGCAGGAAAAGCAGTAGATGATACTATCGAAACACTATTACCTTACCTCGAAAAAGGCGATATAATTATTGACGGGGGCAATAGTCATTTCCCTGACACAATCCGCAGAACAAAGGAATTATCTGAAAAAGGCCTGCTTTTTATCGGAACAGGCGTATCCGGAGGGGAAGAAGGAGCTCTAAAAGGCCCCTCTATCATGCCTGGAGGAAATCCAGAAGCATGGCCACATGTAAAACCAATATTCCAGGCAATTGCTGCAAAAGTCTCTGATGGCAGCCCATGTTGCGAATGGGTGGGAAATGATGGCGCAGGGCATTACGTTAAAATGGTACATAACGGAATTGAATATGGTGATATGCAAATGATATGTGAGGCATATTTCATACTCAAAAATGCCCTTTCAATGGAAGCTGATGAATTGCATCAGATCTTTAAAGAGTGGAACAAAGGAGAACTTGATAGCTATCTGATCGAGATTACAAGAGATATCTTTGCGAGAAAGGACGAAGAAACTGGAAAGCCCCTCGTAGATATGATTCTCGACACTGCCGGACAAAAAGGAACAGGAAAGTGGACAAGTCAGAGTGCTCTCGACCTTGGCGCTCCAGCCCCAACAATTGCAGAAGCCGTTTTTGCAAGGTGTATTTCTGCAATAAAAGAGGAAAGAGTATCGGCCTCAAAAGTACTTTCCGGCCCAATAGCCGAATTTAAGGGTAATAGAGGAGAATTCATTGATGACGTTCGAAAAGCTCTTTACGCTTCTAAAATTTGCTCATACGCTCAGGGATTTCAACTTTTAAAACTTGCTGCCTCTGAATATAAGTGGAATTTAAATTATGGACAAATTGCGTTGATGTGGAGAGGAGGATGTATAATCAGGGCAAAGTTCTTGGGAGATATAAAAAAGGCCTTCGACGATAACCCAAATCTGGAGAATCTACTCCTCGCACCATTCTTTAAAAAGGCGATTGATGATTGTCAGCAATCATGGAGAAAAGTTATAAGCACTGCTATTCAACTCGGTATTCCGGTACCTGCATTCTCAAGCGCAATTGCTTATTATGATTCTTACAGATCTGCTGTCTTGCCGGCAAACCTCTTACAAGCACAGAGAGATTTCTTTGGCGCTCATACTTATGAGAGGGTTGATAAACCAAGAGGACAATTTTTCCATACAGATTGGTGCGAACTCGGAGGAACAACAACTTCATCAACATACACAGTATAAATTATCCTAAAAAGAGCCGTATTTACTGTAAAATTTACGGTAAATGCGGCCAACCGCTTAATTTAGGATATCACTTTTCTATTTTTATCTTTATCTCTTCTTCTGTTAAATCTTAGAGCTTATATACCATTTCATCTATTTCTCTGCTCGCTAATATCCTTTTTTCTAAATATTAAACACAAGGATATTCGCTCCAAACTTTTCCTTTAAATAACCTTCCATTAGCTTTTTTATTTCTTTTTACTTCGTCTGCGCCCCATGTGCCCCACTGTTTAAAAAAGAAAGCAACATTTTGTTGTTTGCATTGATCAAAAATTTCCTCTACCCATTCTTTTTTGATTGGCCTTGCTTTTATTCCAGATTCACCGCCAACTATTGACCAATGAATTTTATTTAGATTCATTTTGCCAATTTCACCAATCAAAGGCTCAAATGAAATAAATCTGATTTTCGCATTGACTTTTCGTAAGGAATCAATTCTATATTTAAATCTTGCGTTCTCTACACTAACACCAAGCCAGACATTATCAGGAACTGTTTTATCACTAAAATATTTTAACATTATTTTATCTCGTTTTGTAAGAATTTGATAAATATGTTGTGGCGTTTTTCTAACAATATCAAAAACCATATCAAGATATTCAAATGGCATTTTTTCGTGAAATAAATCACTCATTGAATTAACAAAAAATTTTGTTGGCTTTTTAATCTTCAATGGTTCCTCTAATCTGTTTGGTAGAATTTTGAATTTAAATCCATCTTTATATTCTTCGAGACCTATTGCATGAAGTCTTTTTGCAAATGCTTCTGCATAACAAAATTTACAGCCTGCTGAAATTTTATCACATCCAATTGTTGGATTCCAGACTTTCTCTGTCCACTCTATTTTTGTCGTTTTCATTTGCTTTTCTTTTCGATTATATATTTTGCTATTTTTAATGCATTTTTATTATTTGAAGCAAACACAAAGTGATAAATGGGCACGGATTTCCTGTTTAATAATATTAATGGTTTTTGAGAAAGATATTTAAAAATTTTTCCAAACCTTTATTCACATTATCACAAGTGAATTCACAATTAGAGGTTATTAGGTTTTTATTTTCAAGATTTTCCTGGAGTCCATTAATTGCGTCTTTATCACTGTCAACGAAAATGTATTTGTCGAATCTTTCCTGTAATTCAAGAACCCTCTCTGCGCTGCCTCTATACGTATTTTGTTCTTCCAATGTTATATTTAGGTCATCTATTGTTAGTTGAGATGTTTCACTTGTACTATCTTCTTTTCCTCTTGAGCCACTCCCAGCAAATCCATCAAAATAGATTGTAGTCGGCCATCCATTATATTTTTTCTTTTGAGTGTTCATTATTCTCAAATAAGCCTTGATATAATCTTCAAATGCCTTTAATTTTTCTTCTGTCCAGTTACCACCCCATTGTTTTTTTGATTTGATCATATTTTATCCTTATTTTAACCTTTATTTAATATTTTCATCTATTATCTTTATCTCTTCCTTATCTAATTCATACAGCGAATATACCAATTTATCTATCTCCCTCTCCCACTCGATAGTATCTGCATTTTTATTTTCTTTTTTCACCACCAGAATTTTACCAATTCCTCTATTTGCCGCACGATGGGCTCGTTGGCAGGAGTGATGGGGGGAATGGGCATAATTTCAACATATTGATTTGATAATCTAAATCCCGTAAACCCATATTGATGAACAATTTTATTGACATAGAAATAGATTACTTTTGAGTTCAACACAGCCATTTGATATTTTAAATTCCTATCCGAAACAAAAAATGCCATACTGTCTAAAACAAAAGTATTTTTATCAACTAAACAGAAAGTAGGTTCCTGTGTTATTCTTTGCCACACCACCTTCTCCTTCTCAAATTCGGGGTAGTAGGCAATCTGGTCCTGGGTCTCAAACCATTTATTACCTGTTTTTTTGCGGGCATCAAATCCCAGTTCAGGATATTTTTTTCCCGACTGCTCCAATTGACGAATGTCGAAATGGTCTAAAAAGTACTTTTTAATTGCAGGATAATCTTCGATGTTCAATCGCAATGCCGGAAATGTTCCTATCACCCACAATCCTGCCCATTCGTAGTAGTATCGTTTTATGTCGCGGCCGCGCAGGATGGGTTTGATGATGGCTTCGGTGCGCCGGCGCTCGTCTTCATCGCGGCAGTTTGCCAGTATCTCGTTGCGCTTTTCGGTGCTGATGATAAAGGCTTCGTTCAGGCCGGTTAATACTCCTCTATAAATCTTCACATCCCAATCTTTAAGTGGCTTGCCCATGCGTTCTATTTTTTCTTTAAGCCGCTGCTCGGCATCGCTGCCAATAAACCAGGCGTCTTTGGTGAGTCTGGTTAGGGTTACTGAATTTTTTTGCACATACTGGCTGATATCCAGGTTGTCTTTTTTGTTTTCGTTTATAGTAGTGGCTAATAGGTTATTTTTATTGGCAGCTTTTTGAATGATTAGAATATTGGTATCTACCGTGGCGCTTTCAAATACATTGGGTCCCAGATCAACCAGCACCATTGGATTTTGATTGCTAAAAAACTCGCGCAGCTTTTCGCCATAGCCGGCACGCATCCATTTGTTTGAAGTAATGAATGTGAGAATACCGTTGTTCTTTAAAATACTTAACCCCTTTTCATAAAACAGGCAATAGATATCGCCTGTGCGTTCAAAGGTTTTATAGTTTTGATTTTTATAAAGGTCTGCTACCTTATTCTTTCTGTCAATGGCTTTTTGCAGCTGAATATACGGCGGGTTGCCGATTACAATATCAAAACCATCTTTCTGGTGAAAGACTTCCGAGAAATACACCTCAAAGTCGAATTCGCTGTGGCCGTTGGTAATCTGGAAAATCAGATTGTCTATTTTCTTTTTTAGTTCTTGTTTTATTGAAGGATTTGTTTCATTAAAGTGCAGAGGTTTAAGTTTTTCCAATTCGGCGAACAAGTGGTCGTTAAACAAATCATTTTCTACATCCAAAAGCGAATTTCCGCAGACAATCTTATAATCGAGGTTTGGCAGGGGTTTGATATTTTTAATATCATCCTCATCTACTACCAGCGATAGCCATAGCCTTAGCTTGGCAATCTCCACGGCTCCCGGGTCAATGTCAACGCCGTAAAGCGAATGCTCAATACAATGACGTTTAAATCCATATTGTAGTTCAGACATTCCTGTCTGAGTCTGAGTATCTGATTGTTCAGATATTCCTGTTTGTGTTTTATTATCCACAGGCAAGAATGCCTGTGTTACGTCTACGTCCACAGGCAGGAATGCCTGTGCTACTCCTGCCTGTGTTACGTTCACAGATAAGAATGTCTGTGCTACATACAGCCAATATTTATCCTCAGGCAAATTAGCTTTAATCGGATTTTCTGAAATGTACTTAATAAAATGATGATATTCCTTCTCGCTTCTTACAATATGGTCATAAGATTCTTCCATCCACACTTTGTTGCCGGTTTTTCCCAATAGTTGATTTATTGCTCGTGCACTTGCACCCTTTATACCCTTTAATAAATCCGGGAGTAAATTTTTTCCCAAAGGTTCAATTAATAGATGCACATGGTTAGGCATGATAACTGCAGAATGAATTTTTAGACTTTGACCATCATACTTTAATAAGCATTCTTTTACTTTTTCCCGAATTTCAGGTCTTCCTAAAATACCATCACCATGACCAGCATCCAACCAATCGTGAAAACGTTTGTCGAATCTCTGATTATATTCATTCCAGTCTTCACTATTCCAGGGCTGAGGATGCTCACTAAGCCAGATTTCACGATCATTTTTGAAGATTTCAAGCTTTTCTTTTGGCAAAGAATCGGCAAGTCTGAAAGTAACCCAGTAGATTGCACCCTGCTTTGTCCAATGAGGCAAGTTACGATGTGTGATGTGGATGTTTTGTAGCTCAGACATTCTTGTCTGAGTTTTCGAATGTAGCTCAGACATTTCTGTCTGAGTCTGAGTCTGAGCATCTGATTGTTCAGATATTCCTGTTTGTGTTTTGTTATCCACAGGCAGGAATGCCTGTGTTACGTCTACGTTCACAGACAAGAATGTCTGTGCTACTCCTGTCTGTGTTACATGTATTGAAAGCAGATTTCTTGTTTTGACTATCTCGTGCATCATACCCACTGGAAATGCACCGCTTCCAACAGCCGGATCGCATACCCTGATATCAGCAAGCCATTTGTCAATGGTAGAAGCATTGTGCCTTATACTGGCGGCCAGACGGCTGATATATTCAGTTGATTTCTGGTTACCGCTTTCAATATTTTTCTGTTTGCGAAGTGCAGTTGCCTCGTGTTCTGCTACCATCTCTCCTACTTCTATCAGGTATTCAATATCCTGTTTTTTGATAGATTCCGTTAGTCCGGCTTGTTCGGTACAAGTATAGAGATAATTGATGAGGCTCTGCTTGCACATGTAATGCACGATTTCGCGCGGGGTGTAGTAAACACCAAATTTCTTGTTGAATTTGTTTTCTTCATTACTATTTCCGCTGTTAAGTGCTTTTTTGTATTCTTCAAAATTGTCGTGGGTGATGGCATTAAATTTCTCGTATACTTTTCCCAGAAGTTCCGGATCGATGGCTACTTCTTTTTCCATAGGCTCATCTTCCTTAACTGTAAAATTATAGCGATCAAATATATCTAAGATGCCGTTGCCAATATCGCCTTCTTTGGTTTTTATATTATTAGAAAAAAGCTCATTTGGCAAAGTAATATCGGTATGCACCCAGTCGTAATTACCGATGGGGTCGAACAAACCACCATTGAGGAACGGGATCTTGCAGTTAAAACGGCTGTAGTAGTGGTCGTCGTGGCTGCGATCAACCCGCAGGGCTTCATAAAAAAGGGGTTCCAGAATATCGTTGAAAAAATTATTGTATTGACCATATTTCCTGTTGAATAGTCGCCGTAAAAAATCCTTCGGTCCGGTGCCCCAGTCGGCATCCCTGTCAACCCCAAACCAACCTTTTTTTTGCAGAAAGTAAAGAAAAACTATCTGTCCGAGCAGCTTTTTGGCAAAGTTGACCGTATCTATCCCTTTTGCATCAAAATCGGCTTTGACTTTGGCATCACGCGCCACCACTTCATCCAGCGCCTCTTTGGTACGGATAAACAATTCTCTGTATTTAAGAAAAAATTCTTTGGTAACAGTTTCTATGTTAAATGCCTCTTCCAGATCCGCAAGGTTGGGATTGTGCGCATCATCCATAAGCAATGGAATAAATCTGCTCTGGGCGGTGTGACTGGATTCATTTCTGCCCACCAGAAACGACCATCGGCGAGCAGGGGTTGATTCTTCTTTTACTTTAGTTTTTATTTTTTCACAGACAGAAATGTCTGTGTTACGTCTACCGGCAGGGTCACCGGCAGGAATGCCTGTGTTACGTCCACTGGCAGAGGCACAGACAGGAATGTCTGTGTTACTGTTACAGGCAGGAATGGCTGTGCTACTACTTACCACTTCAAACCGGTAATCCATCTTGACAAGTGAGAAACGCCAATCTTCACTGTCAGGTGATACAAAGGCAACAAGTGCAGCATCTTTCTGTTTACCACCACGGCTGCCGTTTAAATACCATGCAATAAAGTTGCGCTGCATGGTTCTGGCACGCTCAAGGGAGGTCTCTCTTTTGAGCTGGACAATCAGTAAATCGATTTCTTTGTCATCGCAGGTATATTTACCAATCCTTTCTAACGAACTTATGTATTTTTCAAAGGCATCAGGAATTAAATTACCTCTATGCACAAATTTTTTTTCTTCAAAGGTTTTCAGAAAATTTTTAAGAAAAATAATGAAATTATCCTTGTCAAAAGAATTTTCAAAGGTGTTCTTAATAATATTTTTTGCCTGCCATTCATCCATTGTTTATTCTCCCTTTAAATACATTGATAAAATGATTTCCCGTTTGCCAGATATATGGGGATTTTGTTCTGCATAATGTTCTTGTAAAAATCGCGCGGATATCTGATTTTGCAGCGTAGCAACTACCTTTAAGGGGTCTAGTAAATCCTGTCCAAGATTTTCCAGTGCTTTCAGTGTTTTTTTGACGGTTTGTTTGGGTAATCCCCCTTCTTCCAATTGAACAATTACCCTTTTTAGATATTGTTCCTGCTCTTCTGTAAATCGCTGTGTATTTTTCATCGTAGCCTTGAGAATTTTAAGCATATGCTTTTCGTTGTCTTTGCCGCCTTTTTTATGGTGTTCAGCCATTTCTTCGGTTGTGGCAAAATTGAAAGCTTCTTTATTTTTCTCGAGGAGGGCAAAGAAGTTTTCAGGTAGTTTTTGTCTTTTCTCTTCAGTGGAACTTTCGAGTATAGCTGCAGCAGTCATAAAATCGAGTTCCTGAGAAGGACTGTTTTCATCAGCCATAAAGAATTTTTGAATTTTGCCACACCTGAAATAGGTAACCAGTGAGCCTTGATGCTCAATGTTTGTTTTTGCTGTACGCGCTTTTTTTGGTAATCGCTTGATTTTTTCGAAAAGTTCAGAATTTTTATCGCGAATATTTTTAATAACGTGCAGGTATTTCAGTTCGCTTTCTTCGGCTTCATCTTCTCCTGAAAGTGTCTTTTTAGAAATTAATCGCTTAAAGAGTTCGTGCGAGCCTACGGGTTCACCATCGGTGAGTAATGCAGAATCGCCTCCAAGGAGAGTTAAGAATGCATGTATTTTTGCCTCGGCAATTTCTTTTAGTTTTATTTCATCGTTTGATTGCCTGGTTGGAAAAAAATTGAAGGTGTAAATTTTGTCAAACTGTGTATCCACACGATTAATACGGCCAACCCTTTGCATCATTCGGGTTGGATTCCACGGAATATCATAGTTAATAACCACATTGGAGCGATGGAGGTTGACGCCCTCTGACAGTACTTCGGTAGAAATAAGGATGCGATAATCATCTTTGGGATTTTTTACTCTTGCATCAAAGTTCTCAATTACCTTATCGCGTGTGTCTTCTCCTGATCCACCGGTAAAACAAAGTGCGATATTGCCAAACTTTTTATCTATATTCTTTAAAAGATATTCGGCTGTTTCTTTGGATTCGGTAAAAACAATAAGCTTGTTCTGAAGTATCTGGTTTGTTTTAAGTTCATCGAGGAATGTGAGTAATTTGGGATCCCTTTCAATTTCTTCCCAGTTTGATTTTATTTTTTTCAATATTTCGAGATCTTTTTTCAGGTCTTTTTCAAACTCATCTGTAAAATCTTTGCTGTCGTATCGCTCTGCTTTGCCTTCGTCTATCAGATGCTGGATGGCTTCATCATCATCATTTTCCAGATATTCAAAGATTTTGTTAGTATATTTTTTGCTTATGTAGACACTGCCTTCATTGTATGCTTTGATAAAATTTTCGTAAGATGAGATAAATCGTTCAATAGATTTTTTAAACGCATAAAAGCTGCTTTCAAGCCGTTTCACAAGAAGAATTTTCATAAAACTGCCCATGTTTTTCTGGGACTGTTCTTCAAGGCTGTTGATTGTTCCTTTGTGGTATTTAGATAGTAGCGGAGTGTAGCGCGCATATGTGAATTTCTGAGAAATCAGTTTAACTGTATCGTTAAAAATATTGTCTTCCTCTTCGTTAAGCTGGTAGTAAAGCGGCTTTGGGTCATCCAGTTCCGGGAACTTCAGGTTTTGTTTGGCTAAGTCGTGGGCAAAGTATTTTGAAATTTCTGTTCTGGTGCGGCGTACCATCAAATATTTGAGCACCTTTTCGCGGATTTCTTTAGCATTCTCTCGAACGATTCTTATGTGTTCATCATAATTCTTTTTCTTATCTTGCTTTTTAAGTTTTTTATCCAATCCGTTAAAAAAACCTTCCAGATCTGGGAGGTTGGGAATGGTGCTTCGTCTCGCTTTCTGGAAGAGCTTAATCTGGTTCAAGATATCCTTTGGAGAATTGTTGTAAGGGGTGGCGGTAACCAGAATTACCCTTTTACCACGGCATATTTCGGCTAATTGCTCATAGGTTAAATTGCTTTCTGTGCGAAAGCGATGAGCTTCGTCGATGATGATGTTTTTATATTTTTCTGTTCCATTTCTTAGTATTTCGTCTAATTTTCCAATGGACTCAAAGTCGGCCGGAATTCTAAAATCAGAAAAAACATTTAGCCATGAACCCGGATTGCTTTTGTCGAGCAAAACCGGCGGGGCAATGACCAGCGTTCTGCCATCAATCTGACCAGCAAGCATAGCCGAGATGTAGGTCTTTCCCAAACCCACAACGTCAGAAATAAAAACACCCCCGTATTCTTCAAGAATTTTTTTTGCGTTCAATACTGCTTGTTCCTGATATTCCAATTTCAGGAAGTCTTGCGGCAGGTATTGAAAGAGAATACGAGAAAGAATATAATAACTATGAGCGGACTTCATTCATATCTCAGGCTAAACTAAATTTTTTTGCCATTACGGCGTATATGTTTGCGGAGAAAAGATTTGAAATAGTTAACAGTTGCATTCTGATAGTCCCTGCTATGGCGAAGCTCGCGAGATATGCAGGATAATATAAGTTGAGAGATTACAAATACGTGAGAGAGCAATTCTTAGCCTTCCGTGTCATACTGGTCAAACAGAAAATATAATTTAGCAAAACTATAAATTTTCTGAATTTCCAAGATTTTACTTGAACTAACACTTATTGTATTTAATATTTTTATATTCTTCCTCTATGGTTTTTACCATATTAATCCAGTCAAATTTTTCTTTTACAATTTTTCGACCTTCATTTCCGAGTTTTTCCCTGAGGGAGGAATTATTTAATAGTTTTATTGCGAAATTCGCAACCTCATCGACGTTACGTGGTTTGGCTATATAGCCGCTTCTGCCATTTATAATTACTTCAGGAGCTCCATCAAGATCATAGGCTATTGCTGGAATTCCCGACGCAAGTGCTTGAACAACTGCTCTTGGCAGTCCTTCTCGCATGGATAGATGAATTAATATATCCATTGTTGATATATAATCTGGAACCTGTTCTGGTGAGATCAGCCCAACAAAATGAAATTTTAATCCGAGTTTTTCACTTTCTTCCTTTATTTTTTCTTTTAAAATTCCGTCTCCTATGATTATGAATTCGACATTTTGAATTTCTTTTGCGATTTTGGCAGCCACTGGTAGAAAATCTTCATATCCTTTTAAAGGAAAAAGCCTCGCTAAAGTCCCTACTAGTGGAACATCGTTTTTTATATTTAATTTTTTGCGCATTTTTTCTCTTTTTCCATAATTATTAAGGAATGGATTTAATTCCATTCCGCTATAAACAAGTTTGAATTTATCGCGAGCTGCGATTTTCGCATTAATGCTTTGTTCTATCATTGCCTGAGCTACTGCTAAAATACGGTGGCATCTTTTTGCTGCCCAGCGTTCTGCTGTTATGTAAATTTTATTTTTAAGAGGGTTTTCAAATTTATGAAACGCAAGTCCGTGTATAGTATGCACGATAACTGGCACATTCACTTTTGCGGCTGCTGCTCGTGCGATAATTCCTGCTTTTGAGCTATGGGTATGGACAACGTCAAAATTTTTCATTTTAAAAAATTTTTTTAACCAGAAATATGCGCTTATATCATTGAATGGGTGAATTTCTCTGCAAAGATAGGGGCATTCTACGATTTTGAGCTCATTCGGAATTTTTATTTTGCGAAGTAATTCTCCTTCAGGTCCGTGTGATGGGCCGCTCACGAGAACGCATTCGTGTCCATTATTTACATGTCCGATAGCGGTGAGCAGAGTGTTTTCCTGAGCTCCACCGACAATCATTCTTGTTATTACGTGACATATCTTCAATTTATCTTCTCGAATTTGAAAATTTGACATAGAGAAAGAACTATATTATGCTTTTTCAATTCTGGATCTGTATTTAAATATTTTTTCAGCCATTTTACATGCATTTAAGAAACTCAATATTGATGCTTTTCCCTGGTATGCAATATCAAAAGCTGTTCCGTGATCTACTGAAGTTCTTATAATTGGCAGACCTAAAGTGACATTTACACCATCATCAACTCCGGAAAATTTCATTGCAATATGCCCCTGGTCGTGATACATGCAGACGACAGCATTAAAATCTCCTCGCATGGCGCGGAAAAATACAGTATCAGGTGGTATTGGGCCGTAAACATCATAACCATTCTTTTTTGCCATTTCTATTGCTGGTTTAATTTCATTGATTTCTTCATCTCCAAATGCACCTTCTTCTCCAGCATGTGGATTTAATGCGACGATTGCGATTTTCGCAAAACCGCGCAAAGCTTTTGTTACTTCATCTGTTAAAGTAATTACCCTGAATATTCGTTCTTTTTTTATAAATTTTACAACATCTTTTATTGGTAAATGAGTTGTTACATAAGTAGTTATTAATTTATCTGAGGCTATCATCATTGCATAATCGCTTACGCCGCACATATCAGCGATAAGTTCGGTATGTCCAATAAAATCTGGGTGTGTGAGCATTATTGCTTTTTTATTAACTGGAAGGGTAATGATAGCATCGGCTTTTTTTTCTATTACCATTTTGCTTGCTTCTCTTATGTATTCGAATGATGCTGCGCCTGATTTATGTGAAATTTTCCCAATTTCAATATCTGATTCTTGCATAATATTCATATCAAATACATTGAGCACATTTTCTTTTAAATTATCATGGCTACAAATATGAAAAGGAACATTTAAACCGATTTTTTTAGAGCAAAAACGTAGAACTGAGATATCTCCGACTACAAATGAGTTTGAGGGGAATTTTCCTTCAAGATATGCTTTTAATAAAATTTCTGGCCCAACTCCATTTGGGTCGCCCATTGTAATAACAGATTTCATGACTTACATATTTTTATGAGATTGTAATAGATTAGTGAAGAAAAATTGGTTGCGTCCACAACCACAGGCCTGCTGTGCTTGCTATTCTAATTCTCACATATTTTTCATTGCCTTTGAAAAAATATTTTCCTTTGAGAGCTGTTTTTGTCATAAGTTTCTTCCCTTCATTTCCTATAAATTCAATCACGGTTTTTTCACGTCCTATTTGTTTTACTTCTATTTCAACATAATTTTTAGAGACATTATAATTTTTTAATTCTATTCCTGTACTTGCAAAGAAATCACCTTTTTTCAATGAATTTAAGATATTTTTTGGAGATAATTTTGTAGAAAAAATTCCATTAAAGGCTTTGCCCGCAAATGGGGCTCTCGGATTATAGGGTGTATAATAATTATGAGCATCATCACTTGCAAGCCCATAAAATTTCCGTCCTGAACTTAGTAATTGGTCCCATAATTCATCTCCTGGTTCAAATCCCGGGAGAGGGAAACTATTGCAATCAGGAGACGCATTGCATATTTCAAAATGATAACAGTTTTTTGTTTTTTTTATTATGTCTGCGTCAAGTGTCCAGTACCAGAATGGATGAGCGATAACCGGGATTCCTCCTGCTTCAATGGATTTATTTATGCCATCTTGCAATATTGATAGTTTATCACTTTTTTGCGAATTTGATTCAGGTTTTACTGCCTTACTCACACCTATTGCCAGAATGTGACAATAATTTTCGCCGGTATATTCAGAGCATGGGATTTCACATATATCGAGATTTTTCTGGTTTTTCAGCTCTGTAAGGATGTTATGATCGGAAATGCCAACAAAGTCATAACCAACAAATTTGTAAAATTTTACTACATTTTCTGGTTTAGCTTCGCCGTCACTCCAACAGCTATGACAATGAAAGTTTCCTTTAAAATATTTTTTCATATTTTCCTCAATTTAAAATTTTGCTAATATTTTTTATATTGATAGCTTTCCCGCTATTTTCATCTATATCTATAATTACGCTGTCAAATCTTATTTCACCTTTTGCAACTTCAAGTCGGGTTGGCATTCCCGAAATAAATTTCGTTATTACATCATTTATTTCCCTGCCGAGGATGGAATTATTTGGACCCGTCATTCCTACGTCTGTTATAAAAGCCGTTCCGTATGGTAGAATCTGGGCGTCATTTGTTTGAACGTGAGTGTGAGTTCCGATTAATGCCGATATTTTACCGTCGAGATAGCGGGCAAGTGCCGCCTTTTCGCTTGTGGCTTCTGCGTGAAAATCTACTATTATAATTTTGGTATCTTCCGGGATTTTTTTTAATATTAGTTCAGCATTTTCAAAAGGGCATTCTGCGAAGTTATCTTTCATAAACACTCTTCCGATAAGGTTGATTACAGCTATTTTTGTCGTTCCAGTATGAAAAATATTCCACCCTTTTCCTGGTTGTGAGGATTTAAGGTTTGCCGGTCTTAAAAAATTCTCTATTTCATTTACTTCATTTTGAAACTTTTTTTGGTCCCAGACATGGTCTCCTGCTGTAAAAACATCTATCAATCCATGTGGAAACTCTTTCAGGACAGCCTTTGTGATGCCTGCTCCTCCTGCTAAATTTTCCGCATTTGCAATGCAAAAATCTATAGAGAATTCATTTTTTATGGTGGGTAATTTTTCAATAATAGCTTTCCTCGAGACCCCAGCCACTATATCACCGATAAAAAGTATTTTCATTTTTGCCCTGTATTTGTATTTAATATTTTAAGATTTAAAATAGAATGCTTTTTGTTTTTCGGAAGTGGATATTATGCAAATTTATCGTAAAAAATATTTTCCTCTTTCATTTTATGTTTTAAAAGAACCTTTATTGAGTTATCTATCATGCCGGGGCTCCCACAAAGGTACGCTTCAGCGTTCGATAAATTTGAATAATACCTATCAACAGCATCTGTTACAAGCCCTTTTTCTCCTGTCCAATTCTCCTGTGGTTTTGCAACTACCGGGATATATTTAAAGTTGAATAATTGTTTCTCGAAATCTTTCATTTCTTCTGTCAAAAATAAATCTTTTTCAGTATTTGCTCCAAAGAAAAATTCTGCTTTTCGTTTGATTCCCTTGTTCTTCATTTCATAGAGCATGGAGCGTATTGGCGCCATACCAGAACCTCCTGCGATAAAAACCATATCTGCATCTGTTGAAGATAGCCTAAATTTCCCGTATGGTCCATTGAATCGGACAGGATTATTTTCCTTGAGATAATTGAAACAATATGTTGTGCATATACCACCGGGCACGAGACGAATTATCAATTCAACTACTGATTTATCTTTTGGGTCTGAGGCAATTGAATATGCTCTGTATACTTCTTCAACTTTATCACTGTATTTTGGAGAAAATAACTGGACATATTGCCCTGGAACATAATCTACACTTTCAGCTTCTGAAAGTTTCAATCTGAAAAGTTTTATATCAGGTGTTAAATCAGTAATCTTTTCACAAATTGATTTATACTCACGGACATTAAATAATTCTTCAGGAATTTCTATTTTTAGATTAGATTTTACTTTTAGCTGGCAGGATAAGCGGAAACCTTCTTTTTTCTCCTGTGCTGTTAGAAAAGCTTCTTCTGTTGGGAGGACATTGCCGCCCCCTTCTATTACTTTCAGTTTACACATTCCACAAGTAGCTTTTCCTCCACATGCACTTGGAATAAAAATTTTTTCAGAGGTTAAAACAGAGAGCAGGGATTCCCCACCTTTTACTATCAACTCTTTTTTACCATTTATAGTAATTTTGCATTCACCATAATCAGAAAGGAAAGACTGACAGATTATTATCGTTCCTGCCAGGAGGGCAGCAATAAAACTCATTGAAAAAACTGAAATAAAAAAAGAAAACATTGTGTATCTGCTAAAATATTTCAGAAAATTATTGCAGGAATTGTGGAAGAGGAAAATTTTTCATAAAATTCCTTATTTCTTCCCTTATTCCAGATAAAATTTTTTCATTTTCTTTGTTATCGACAGCGATGCTGATCCAATCGGCTATTTTTAACATTTCATCTTCTTTCATTCCACGCGTTGTCACAGCCGGAGTACCGATTCTTATACCGCTTGTAACAAATGGTTTTTCAGGGTCAAAAGGTATCATATTCTTATTTACTGTTATACCTGCTTTGTCAAGAATTTCCGCAACAATCTTTCCTGTTGTTTTCTTTGGTCTCAAATCAACAAGCATCAGGTGATTATCGGTTCCACCTGAAACTATTCTAAATCCACGAGCAGAAAGAGCTTCTGCAAGGACATTTGCATTTTTTTTCACCTGACGCTGATAATTTTTGAAATCATCTGACATAGCCTCTTTAAAACATATTGCCTTTGCTGCTATAGTATGCATCATAGGCCCTCCCTGTAATCCAGGAAAAACTTTAGAGTTTACTGCTTTTATGTATTTTTCCTTGCAAAGGATGAGTCCTGATCGCGGTCCACGCAAAGTCTTATGAGTTGTAGATGTTACAATATCAGCATATGGTACCGGACTGGGGTGTTCACCAGCAGCCACAAGTCCAGCAATGTGAGCCATATCGACGAGTAAATATGCATTTACGGAATCAGCTATTTCACGTAATTTTTTGAAGTCTAAAATACGTGGATAGGCACTTGCACCTGCCACAATGACTTTTGGTTTGTGTTCTTCGGCAAGTTTCGCAACATTTTCATAATCAATAGTTTCTGTCTCTTGAGAAACACCATATGGGATAATTTTATACAGCATGCCACTAAAATTCATAGGATGCCCGTGAGTGAGGTGTCCTCCATGAGCAAGGTCCATTGCAAGTATTGTATCCCCAGGTTGAATTAGAGCAAAGTAAGCGGCCATATTTGCCTGACTTCCCGAGTGTGGTTGTACATTTGCAGCTTCAGCGCCAAATAGTTCACAAGCTCTTTTTATCGCAAGTGATTCCGCATCATCAACAAAGTCACAGCCGTTATAATATCTTTTGCCTGGATATCCTTCTGCGTATTTATTTGTTAGGAGGGAGCCTTGAGCTGCGCGAACTGCCGGGCTGGCAAAGTTTTCAGAAGCAATCAATTCTATACCTTCTGATTGTCGTTTTTTTTCAGAATCAATTATTGATGCAATTTCAGGGTCAACATTTCTGATTGCTGATATTTCGTCATAAGAATCATTTTCAATCTGAATTAACCTGCGAATATGTCTTTCTTCTTCGCTAAAATCAGTTAGGAGCCACTTTTCAATTATTTGTATAGCTTCTTCATATGAAATGAGATCTCCCGGGATGACTAATACATTGGAATTATTATGGTCTCTGCTGGATTTAGCTACTTGTTCGGAATGAGCTACTGCGGCGCGAACGTTATGAAATCTATTTGCTGATATGCCCATTCCAACGCCAGATCTGCATATCAAAATACCGCAATCATATTCAGATTTTGAAACTGCAAAACCGAGCTTTGTTCCGAACTCAGAATAGTCATCACAAGGATCAAATTTATCAGGGCCAAGATCAACGATTTTTATTCCTTTTCCCGATAAAAATGATATTATTTTTTTCTTCATTTCAAATCCGCCATGATCAGCGGCTATTGCAATAATAAAATTTTTCTTTTTTCTCCAATCATTTATAAGATTTTTTCTCATTCAATTATCCTTTTTTTTTAAAATGTAAGTTAGTAAATTATCCACTGCGGACGCAATTTGCAAGAAGCAATTACGGTAAATCTCAATATTTCCTCCAAATGGGTCTGCTATATCTCCCTTTCTATGCTTATTAGAAAATTCAAGCAATAATTTTACTTTTTCAGGTGATATTTGCGAAAATCGCAAGACAGCATTTCGATGTGATTCAGCCATACATATTATTAATTCGGCAGTATTCAGGAGTGTTTCTGTAAGAGCCTTTGAGTTGTGGGAAGAAAGGTCTACGCCAAATTCCTCTGCTGCCATTATGGCATTTTGAGAGGCCGGCAAACCATCAATGGTGGAAATGCCAGCGGAAAGGATTTCTAAATTATTTATTCCTTTCTCAGAACATAGTTTACGCATATATGCGGCAGCAAATGGACTGCGGCACGTATTTCCAGTACAAACAAAAAGTATTTTTTTTTCTCTCAACTTTCCTGATTCAAGCAAGATATTTATTTGTAGCTTCTATAAGTTTCTCGATATTAACCGGTTTTGATACGTAGTCATCCATCCCTGACTGTATGCAGATTTCTTTATCTCCTGCAAGAGCATTGGCTGTCATTGCAATAATTGGAATATGCTTTCCGCTTTCTTTCTCTATATTACGTATTTCACGACATGCTGCGAAACCATTCATTACTGGCATTTCACAATCCATAAAAATGATATCATAGTTCTCATTTTTATATTTTTGGACTGCTTCTTGTCCATTGGATGCTGTTTCTACTGAAAAACCATATTTTGTGAGAAGTAACTTTTCTATTTGTCTATTTATAGGATCGTCTTCGGCAAGGAGGGCTTTTTTTCCTGCGAAATTCGCAATTTTCTTACTTTCAAGAGGAGATAAATTACTTATTTTATTTTCTTCTAATTTTGCTTTTTTCAGGGGAATTTCTATTTTGAAGGTGGTGCCGGAATCTTTTTTACTTATACATTTAATAGATCCCCCCATTTGTTCTACGAGATATTTACATATGGCGAGTCCAAGCTTTACATTTCCTGTTCTTTCTGCTTCAGATGGACTTTCATCTGAAAAATCAAAAATTTTCTCTAATTTTTCATCTGAAAAACCAGTTCCGGAATCGCTTACTGCGAAGGAAATCATAGACTTTTCGTCATCTAAATCGGAAATTTTATTAATTAAAAGTTTTACATTTCCTTTATTTGTGAAGCGGATTGCGTTTTCAATCAAGGTATAAAGTAAATGAGTAATTTTTGTTTTATCGGCTGAGACAACAGGAGGAACATCATCTGTAATTTCAATATTTAAGTCAAGTCCTTTATTTTGTGATGTTGCTTTGAGGTCATTTACTATTTCAGAGCATAATTTTTTTAAATCAAACACTTTATCTTTTAGAAAGAAGTGCCTTTCACCCTTTTCTCTCGTTGAAAATTCAGAAACCTCATCTGTTACAGATAATAATTTTTTAGAAGAATCCGATATGGTTTGTATGAAATTTTTCTGTTTTTCACTTAATTTATCTTTTTCTTCTTCTTCAAATACTTGGGTTATTCCCATTATAATATTGAGGCAGGTTCTTATTTCATGTGTTATATAAGCTATAAATCTACTTTTGGCATCGCTTGCTAATTCTGCTTTTATAGCAGTTTCGCAGGCATTTTTGAGTTTTCTCTCTAATTCAATTTTATCAGAAGTTTTTTCATTACTATCACTTTTAGAGTCTTCATTGCTACTTTCAGGTTCATTAGAAAATAGCAAGAAAAAGACGGACGATGCTGCAATACCGGCTAAAAATGCAATGATAATTTCAACTTTCATTTTTTTTTCTCCTGAGTTAAATTTCTAAACCATTTCAGGTATAAATATACTAAAACTAGTTCCCTGACCAGGAACTGAATACAACTCTATAAAACCACGATGTTTCCTGATAATTTCATCTGCAACAGACAGACCAACCCCAGCTGCTCCGATTTTTTCCTTCGTCGTGAAAAAGGGGTCAAATATTTTAGAACTGATGGAATTATCCATTCCAACGCCATTATCAGCTATGTTGATTACCCAATATGATGATGCTACAGCTTGTGGATGGATTTGACGATAGTTCCTGTCGGGATATATTTTTTCAATAGAAACTTCAATTATTCCTCCTTGAACTTGTCCTGGTTCTTTCATTATTGTGAGTGCATGATATGAATTTTCAAGCATATTAAAAAATACAGTTTCAAGCAATTCAGGATCGGCCATAGTAAATGCCTTTGCATCGTAGAGGGTTTTATTAAGTAGAACATTTTCTCCATAGATATCTTTGCATATATCAGTAACTCTTGAAAGTATAACATTGAGGTCCACCTTTCTTGGTATAAACTCTTTTTCTCTGGTCATTGATGAGAGTTTTTTAACTTTATCCTGAGCTTTGAGAGAAGTATTTCTGACTGAAGCCATCAGATTTTTCATTTCAAGGGCGTCCTCTGGAGTAGAAAGTTCAACTGAATTTTCAATTGTTTTTAGTGTATTTTCAAGAGAAGTAAATATTTCATTAAAATCTACTATGAGATTTTTCATTAAATTTCTGACGGTTTCAAGGCGTTGCATATTTTCCGTTCGTTTTTTATTGGCTTCTATTTCTGTAACATCATCAATAGCAAGGAGTAATCCGTGTTCTCCAACACTCGGAATAATTTTAATATCAACTATTCTCTCCAGATCAGAAATACTAAGCTCATTTCCACGCAATTCTTCTGTTTTTTGCAATTGAATTGCTTTATGGCATGAAGTTGCATATTTTGACAGAAATGGGAGTGTATCAAAAAGATTGGTCCCTTCTGCCTGGTTCACCGGTATCCCAAAATACTTTTCCGCAGAGGAATTCCATATAGTTATCTTTAATTCATTATCTACAAATACCAGTATTGTATCCATTGAATTTATAACTGTCGAAAGCAACCTATTCTGTTTGCTGTTACTTTCTTCCATTGCGGAAATCATAGATACAAATGTTCTAACCTGCCATCCTGCAAAACCGAGAAGCGATATTATAATCGTGCTGAGAACGATATATAACAGTTTCATATTGTCTATCTTTGATTGAGCAATCATCTTTAGGTGGGGCTCTACAATGCTAATTGCTTCGTTAAGATTTGTATAGGTTTTATAATAATCAGACTCGCAATTTTCAACTGAAGACTTTTTCGATGGATCTGTTAAAGCAGTGTTAAGCTCAATCATTGCCCCTTTAAAAGCCAATAAGGCGTCATTAATTTTATCCCTGATTTCCTGATTATTAATCTTTCTAACTTCTTCTTGTGTCTGTTCTATAATTTTCCATACTGCATTTAAATCTTTATCACTTGCTCCCTGTAAAATTTCAAGAAAGAGTAGGTTAGCACTTATCGTTTTTGCTCTGATGTTATCAGAAATATTTCTGCTTGAAGCCTGGAATTCTCCAATGGCTACATTTATATAATATGATAGAATATTCACAAGAATGATAGCAATAAAAATCCCTATAAGTATCCAATAAGAACTCTGTATTGTTTTTCTTTCTAAATCCCTCTTCCCATATTGCATGAACAACAACTCCAATGCAAAAAAGTAAAAAATTTTCTATTATTTTAATGTAAAAATTTTTAGAATTTACACTCATTCAATAAGATTTTCAAACACCTCATTGATAAATTTCGCCAAAAATAAATACAAAAAGTCCATAATTCATGAAAAAAATTATAACTAATTTTTTCCTATCATTTTTTCTATTTTTGCTAAATATTAAAGTTATGGCATACTATATGCTTTAAATAAATTAAAGAATTTATTACGCCTATATTTTTATAAAATGGGAGGTGTAAAATGAAAACAAAAAATAAGTTTCAGAATATCTTTAGAAAAATTATACGACACAGTTTTACCTTAGTAGAAATATACATTGCTATGATGATTTTCCTGATACTTTTAACTTTCCTGATGCCTCGACTTTATCGTTCTGTCCAATGGGCAAAGTTTAATAGATGGCTTGCATATAATAGGGCTTTATCAAATGATCCTGACTGCGTCTTAAACTTTAACTTTCAAGAAGGAAAAGGAGATATTATTTACAATTCTGCGCTCGGAGCAGATGTAGAAAATCACCAGGCCGACAAGTATAATGGCTATTTGAGCAGAACAACCAGCGGACCTCATCAGTTTCAATGGATAAAATCTGGAGGAAGATGGGGAAAAAATGGATATAAGCACGCACTTCAGTTTAATGGTACAAATACTTATATTCTAATTCCTGGCACACAGGGACTTGACTTTACGCCGGAGGATAGCTTTACTATCTTAACATGGGTAAAATTTGATAAACTTGGACTGGGAGACTGCCCTTTTTCAAAGTCCCTCTGGGGAACAGCATACGATGCGGCTTGTCAATACGACCTTTATGCAAATCCATGGAGTGGTTCCTTTGGACAGGGCTCTTTTGATGTGGATGTATTTACCACATGCGCTACGTGGACAAATACACAGGTGGATTTTGACAAAAAAGGATGGATACAGCTTGCTTTGCGTTATAAAAGCCTCGGATTAGATGAGGATACTGGACAGGTAAAAGGTGAAATTACTGTATTCGTAAATGGAGAGCCGCTCGGAGATTTTATTGAAACAACAGAGGAAAATCCTTATACTGGAACGGCTACAGAATGGCAAGTGTGTTCTGGAAATGGACTGAATGTTCCACTTATTTTAGGTGGAGCAGGATGCTATAGAAAATATTGGAGTCCTTCAACATACGATAAAACAAAACCAGGAGAACTCTCAAATGAGTGGATGATAAAATTTTTATTTAAAGGCAAAATGGACGAATTCGTAGTTTTCAAAAGAGCCCTCCCCGACGCAGAAATACGCGGTCATTATGAAATGGGTAGAGAATAAAAAATAATAGGAGAATGATGCAAATCTTAGAATTATTGAAAAACAAAACTGTTCGTAATAGAATTATCCTGATTTTGTTAATATTTCTCTTTCCTTTTATCGTTTACTTTCAATTTTTTAAAAAAGACCCTGTGCCTGCCGGTGCAGAACGTGCGGTCATATGCACAAAGTGCAAAGCAATAGGGGCAAAAATAATAGTAGATATTGATGATGACAAAGACCAACGAAATTACTGTAAGTTATGTGGAGGGCGATTGAGATATCTTGCGAAATGTAAAATATGTGATTATGAATTTCCTCTTCCTCCGGAAGACGTCCCCCCACCTTCTGAAGCAAAACATACAATGGATAAATTTAGATTTATCCGAAATAGAGAACTCTGTCCAAATTGTAGGCATGACCCCCCAGATACAATTTTACTAAGTTCAGATAAACTTAGTAAAAAAGAAGATTTGTAGTTAATAATAACATTTTAAAATATTAGCTTCAGTGCCGCTATAAAAGCAAGTGCTTTTATTATGTAGTTAAAGATCTTTTGTGGAATTATTTTAGCAGTCCTGAAACCAAAATAAGCTCCTACCACTAAAAAAGGAAGAACCATGATATCGAAAATTAAAGTCTCTACATTAATCAAACCAAGTTGAGCACTAAATGGCACTTTTATAAGATTTAAAATAAAAAAAATTCTGGCAGAACTACCTATAAAATTCTCCTTTGGTAAATTAAGCGCCAAAAGATAAACCGCAAATACTGGCCCGGCAGCATTAGCAGTCATTGTTGCAAAACCTCCAAGAACACCAAAAAAAATTACGAAAAATAAGGTGTGCGAAATTCGCAGATTATTATCAGAATTGCCTCGCCACGCAAGGTATTCACCCAAAAATATAACGAAAATTACAATTCCCCCTATGAAACGCTTAAAAAGAACCCCTGAAAAACCGGGATAACCCATAACAATCCAACCACAACATATTCCAATCAACGCCCACGGTAAAGACCTTATTATATGCTTCCAATCACCATGAGCACGAAATGACCATAATGCAACACAATCACCTGCTATAAGGAGAGGTAATAATATCCCTGTTGAAGCCTTTGCCGGAAAAATTATCGCCATTAACGGAACTACAAGAACAGCAAGACCACTTACTCCATTCTTGGAAAAACCTATCGAAAAAGCACAAATTGCCGAAAGCACCCAGAATAGAAATGGATCCCGCAGTTGAGCAAAAACAGGAACATTAGAAAAAAAATCTACAAGTTGATTCAAAAAAGTTCTCCTTTACATTAGTCTTATTTCTTCCTTACTTCCCAATACAAAATTTCGAAAAGATATCATCAAGAATATCTGGCGTATAGACTTCTCCTGTAATTTGTTTTATTGAAAATAATGCATTTCTTAAAAACATTGCCACAATTTCATATTGCGATTTTCGCATTTCTGTCAACGCCATATTTAAAGCTAAAATTGCCTCTGAAATCAAAGTTTCGTGCCTGGTGCTTATCGCAAATTCATCTTTACTATTATATTCTGCCACAGAAGCTTTTGTAATTATCTTTTCTCTCAATTCAGAAATTCCATCAAAAGACCTGGATGAGATACAAATGGAATCCTTCAATAATTGTTTTAATTGGAAAATTTCATCATTTTTAAGTAAATCCGACTTACTCCAAACAACAATCGTATTATCCTCAGGAGAATGACTTTTCATCTCTTTTATTTGAGTGTCCTTATCTGACAGGGGATCCAGAACCCATAAAATCATATCTGCCGAACCTATAGACTCTCTGGTCCTTTGAATACCAATTTTTTCAATTAAATTATCTGCGTCTCTGAGGCCAGCAGTATCTATTATAGTCGCCCTCAATGAACCGATTATCAAGTCTTCCTCGATTGTATCTCTGGTAGTACCAGGTATATCAGTAACAATTGCCCTGTCTCTTCCCAGAAGGCAATTAAATAAACTTGACTTACCGGCATTGGGATGTCCAGCTATGACTATTTTAAAACCATCTCTTATAATCATACCATCACGTGCTGTCTTTATAATAGCATCTAATTCTTTTAGTATTTTTTCGATGTCTTGTATAAAATTATTATCAATTAATAAATCGTGTTCTTCGGAAAAATCGAGTTCTGTTTCACAAAGCGCAATAATCTCAACTATTTCATCTCTTATTTTGTTTATCTTCCTCTTTAGAACTCCGTCAAGTTGTTTTTCAGCCAGATCAAGAGCAAGTTCAGATTTAGCACTTATTATATCGGCAACTGCTTCCGCCTGGCTCAAATCAAGTTTTCCGTTTATAAATGCTCGAAAAGTAAATTCACCAGGTTCAGCTTGACGAGCACCTGCAGCAATTAAAGATTTTAATATTTTTTCTGCAAGTAGCTTGCTTCCATGACAATGAATTTCTACAAGATTCTCTCCTGTATATGACTCAGGTTCCTTAAAAAACACAGCAAACGCTTTTTCTGGCGCTACTGATGCAAAATTACAATTTCCTAAATACATATGGGCATAATGAAAATCCGTATCGCGCTTCTTTAATGGAGTCCAAACAGACTTTGCAATATTAAACGCGTTATATCCGGAAATCCGTAAAATTGCGATTGCTCCACCTGTCGCAGTTGATATCGCTGCTATATTATCTCCTGTTTTATACATAAATTAAAAATTTGAGTTGATTTTTTTTATTTTAATGTAATATATACTTAAGTTCTTTTTCTTAAATATTTTATTTCTTTTTTTTATAATTGGAGGCTAACAATGGCTGTTCAGCAAAAAAGTTTTAAAGATGTTTCTGCTGATATGAAGACAAATTACCAAAGAGCTCTTGATGCTCTTCAGAAAAACAACCTTGAATACGGATTAATGCTTCTGAAGGGTATTGTACAGAAAGAGCCAGGTTTTATTGAGGCAAGAGAACAATTAAGAAAAGCCGAACGAACTCATACCGCAAAACTCGGACTTTTCGCGAAATTAATGTCTGGCCTTAAAATTTCAGGCATCGTTACTGCAGGAAAAACCTTACTCGCTGCAAAAAAACCACTCGAAGCCATGAGAAAAGCCGAAGACGCCCTCGCGATAAATCTTTCATCAATACCAGCGCTAAATCTCCTGGCACAAGCTGGCAATGAGTTGAATGCTAATTTTATTACTATAGAAGCTTTAGAGATTGCCCGCGAATATCATCCAAAAAATATTGCCATATTATCGTGGCTTGCCGACGCGTACGCCGATGCAAAAGAAGGAGTAAAAGCCCTTAAAATTCGACAGGAAATCGCAAATATGAAGCCAAACGACCTCGATGCACAACAAAAACTTCGAGCTGCAGCCGCTCTCGCATCAATGGAACAAGGAAAATGGTTACAAGGAGAAGATTATAGAACAAAGTTGAAAGATGAATCACAAGCTGTAAAACTCGAACAGGAAGATAGAATCGCAAGAGCCGCAGATGACGTTGCAAATCTTATTGTTGAATATGAAAAACAATATAATGAAGGAAAACAAACTCTTGAAGTAAAACGAAAATTAGCAGATCTCTATCAAAAAGCCGAAAGACACGATAAAGCTATTGAATTCTATAACCTCGTAGTCCAGGAAATGGGCTCGCTTGATCCGCATATTGATTCAGCTATTGAAAAATCGACAGTGGCACAAATGCAACAATCTATCCTCCAGTGGGAAGAATATGCTAAAAACAATCCAGACAAGAAAGATGAAGCCGAAAAGAATATAGAGTCCTTCAAGGAACAAATTATGGCTTACAGGCTTGAAAGAGCTACTGATAGAGTAAATAGGTATCCAAATGATTTGCAACTGCGTTATGAACTTGCTTTAATCTACTGGGAAAATAATATGATAGATGATGCCCTTCAACAGTTTCAGCTATCTCAAAAAAACCCTCAACGAAGACTTTCTTCCATTGTTTATATAGGAAGATGCTTTGCGGAGAAAAAACAATATGACCTTGCAATAGAACAATTTACTAAAGCAATAAGCGAAATGATAGCTATGGATAAACAAAAAATGGATGCCTTATATCACCTTGGAATATGTTATGAAAATGCGGGAAACAAAGAAAAAGCCCTCGAATGCTATAAGGAAATCTATCAAGCAAACATCAAATATAAAGACGTCGGAGAAAGAATTCAGCGTTTCTACAATAATAAATAAAAGCATTGACTTAAAGACAAGCCAAATTCATTATTTCTCCAGTCTTTTACAGAAAACATATTCTTCCTATTTGTCCAGTTAAAGGAGAAAACACTTTGAAATTTAATCCTATAAATTCTGCTCAAAAATTATTTGGAATAAAAAGCAAGTCCGACGAAAATAATAAAACAATACTTCAAGAAAATTCTGATGAGAAATCGACAGTAATCCTGTCAGTGCCTCCACAGAGCTCATCAGTTCCACAAATACAGTTCCCAACCGTTATAAAACAAAAATATACTATAAAGAAATTAATAGGAAGAGGAGCTTTTGGAACAGTATACCTGGCTGAAGATAATAAAATTGGCCGATTAGTAGCAATAAAACAACTTGAAAAAAAGGAAGATAAACATGGCATTGAAATCTATGAAAGATTTATGCTTGAAGCAAAAATAGGCGCACAACTCGATCACCCCAATATTATCAACGTATTTGGACTCGAAGAAGATAAGAAATCAGCATGCATCATAATGGAATATTTACCTGGCGGAAGCCTCGCCACAAAAATCGCAAATTCAGATTTAACATTAAAAAGTTCTATAAACATCATGAAAGGAATACTTTCTGGCCTCGAAGCTGCCCATCAAATTACAGTTACACATCGTGATATAAAACCCCAAAATATACTATTTGATGGAAAAGACCAACCTAAAATCAGTGATTTTGGAATAGCTATATTGCCTTTTACATTTGATAAAACCTTGAACTCTAATCAGCTAAATCAAAGGAACATTCTTGTTGGTACACCTTTATATATGGCACCAGAACAACTTTTCTCAAAAGAAGTGGATGCAAGAGCCGATATTTACTCTGCCGGAGTTGTATTCTACGAAATGCTCTCCGGGGGAAAACATATTCTTGGAATTGATACAAATGTAACTTTTGATGAAATGAAAAAAATCATAAAAACGCAAAAAACAGTACCGTTGACACAGGAAATACCCAAAGAAATATCAGAATTTATTAAAAAAATGACTCAAAAAAGACCTTCAGAACGATTTCAAACAACATCAGAAGCACTTTCCCAACTCGAAATAATTAGCAAAAAACTTTTCCCGGAAGAGTCAAAAAATAACACCTCTCCCACAAGCTCACCACACGCCATGCTTGAAGATGTAATAAGACTTTTCCTGATAGATGGAAATATGTCTCCCGCTGAACGACGCGAACTGCTAAGAAGAGCAGAAAGACTTGGAATAAGCCAGCAACAAGCGAGAATCCTGGAAGAAAAAGTGCGTTCTGAATTATCTCTGCCATCCTTAGAAGATATAGAAAACTATCAGGAGGCAGTTGAGGCTGCTCTTGAAAAAAGCTCAGACCTTTCACTAAATTCAGAACAAATTGTAAAACTCGAGGATATGAGAAAAAACGCCGGCATAAAAGAAGATGATGCAGAAGAAATTCTTCAAATGATAATAAACAAGCTTGAATATAAACGCAGAATGCTGTCCGCAAAATTCAAAGTGTAAATGATAATAGATTTTCATACTCATATATTCCCTCCCAAAATTGTGGAAAAAGCACTAAATTTCCTTTCGGAAAAATCAAAAATAAAACCATTTACAAATGGAACGCTGGAAGAACTCCTCATAAGTATGGAAAAATCAGGAATATCAATATCAGTAAATATGCCTGTAGCAACTCATCCACAACAAACTATCTCTATCAATGAATGGTGCAAAAGTATACAATCTGAAAAAATCATATCATTTGCTTCATATCATCCAGCCCTCAAAAACCCAAAATTAATTTGCGAAATTCGCAAAAAATCATTTTTAGGGATAAAATTACATCCTGAATTTCAGAATTTTTCTCCAGATGATAAATCACTCGAAGACGTCTGGAAAGCTTGTATAGACAATGAATTGATTGTCTTCTTCCACGCTGGCGCGGATTTCGCATTCAATCCTCCATTTAAGTCAAATCCTGCGAAATTCGCAAAATTACATGAAAAATTTCCAGAATTAAAAATTGTCCTCGCTCACTTCGGTTCATGGAAAATGTGGAATGAACTCGAAAGAACTCTCTTAAAAAGTAATATTTTTCTGGAAACTTCTTTCACCTTGGGTTTCATTGAAGAACAGTATTTTGTAGAATTATCAAGAAAACACGGTATAGGGAAAATTATATTTGGTACAGATAGCCCGTGGAGATCCCAGGCCGATGAAATAAAAAAAATCTCCTCTATTCCATTTTCAAAACAAGAACTAAATGCTATACTATACCAGAACGCTAAACATTTATTGAAAATCAAATAATCCAGGCCAATTATGAAATTAAATGAAATATTAGAAAAAGATGAAAAAAATTTCTCTCTTAACAGAGAAGATATTATCTACCTATTGTCCTTAGAAGATAAAAAAGATATTGATACTCTTTTTAAAAAAGCATATGAAATAAAGTTAAAATATGTTGGTAAAAAAGTTTTTTTCAGAGGTCTGATAGAGTTTAGTAACATCTGTGATAAAAATTGTCTGTATTGTGGAATAAGAAGAGAAAATAAAAAAGTGGACCGCTTTATGATGAGTCTTGACGAAATAGTAGCGGAAGCAAAATTCGCTTACGAAAATGATTATGGTTCTGTAGTTCTTCAATCCGGCGAAAGAAGCGATAAATTTTTTATTGATTTTGTAGATAACGCAGTAAAAGAGATAAAAAGAATTTCCAGAGGACAACTCGGTATAACTCTATGTGTAGGAGAACAGGATGAAGAAACATATTTAAGGTGGTTTAATTCTGGCGCTCATAGGTACTTACTCCGAATAGAAACCAGTTCTCCCGAACTATACAGGAAAATTCATCCTCATGATCACAGTTTTGAAAAGCGAGTCAATGCAATAAAAACTTTAAAAAAAATAGGCTATCAAACTGGCACTGGAGTAATGATAGGTTTACCAGGGCAAGAAATAGAAAATCTCGCAGATGATATTCTATTTTTCAAAGACATAGATGCAGATATGATTGGTATGGGACCATATATTCCACACAATGAAACACCAATTGGAATAGAATCTTTCGGATATAACAGTGAAAAACAACTTGAACTCGCTTTGAAAATGATTGCGGTAACCAGAATTTTTCTGAAAGACGTTAATATAGCTTCAACCACAGCTTTGCAAGCGTTAAAAATAAACGGAAGAGAACTTGGACTCATAGCAGGAGCAAATATAATCATGCCAAATCTCACTGAAACAAAATATCGCCCATCATATAAACTCTATAACGGCAAACCCTGTCTCGATGAAAATTCATCTATGTGCAAGGCATGCTTAAAAAGAAGAATCGAAAGTATCGGAGAAAGCATTGGATTTGGCGAGTGGGGAGACTCTCCACACGCAAAAAAAAAACAAAAAACAACACAGTTCCATAATCCCTGAACCTTTCTAACTCAATACTTTAATCTCACTTAAACATTTATCCTATAGGTGCAATTGACTCAGGAAGTCAGATGGGCGAATATTCCTGCGCGAGCTTTCAGAAAATTCTACAGAAAAATGCGGCACCCTCAGCATCCGAGAGCAAGCAGTCCCTACTATTCCTTTCAACTTAAATGCCAACTGTTTTTTAGGTTTATTTTTTTTTAAGCAAATCCAAAAAAGGACATTGTTTTGAACAAAAATTTTTTTTGCAAAATGTCTTTCCTGCGCAAACTATTAATGCGTGATACTCGTTGAACAAAAGATGATCTGAGGGTAGATTTTCCATAAATAACCTTTGTAAATCGTCATATTCTGTCCTGTAATCTATATTAAAATGTCGTGCCATTATTCTTCTAGTATATGCGTCTATCACAAAGATTGGAAGATTGAAAGCATAAAGTAAGATACTGTCTGCAGTTTCTCGTCCGATGCCATTTACGGATAGGAGTGATTTTCTCATGGATAAAATTTCAAATTTTTGTTTATTTTTTTCTTCCAGCCACCATTTACACAGGTTTTTCAAGCGTTTTGCTTTTACTCTGAAATATCCTGATGGTTTCAGAATTGTTTCGAGTTTGCGAATTTCGCAATTTAGAATTTTCTCAGGGCTCAGGATTTTTTCTTTTTTTAAGTTGTTGATGGCTTTTTCTACATTAGTCCAGTTTGTATTTTGTGTTAGTATTGCCCCTACAGCGATTTCCCATGGAGAATCTCCGGGCCACCAATGTTGTGGACCAAAAAAATTAAAAAATTTCTGATAGAGAATTAGGAGTTTTTTTTTCATTACTGGAAAAATATCACTAATATTTGAGCGTAGATTATGCGCAAGAACATAGTAAGCGCATATACGGTAGTGAAACTTAATGCTGGGATTTCAGAATTGCAAAATTTTTCAGAGAATGACATTGCTGGCGGATCTGTCATTGCGCCAGAGAGGAGTCCGCAAATAGGGAAAAAATTAAGTTTAAAGAACTTAATACCAATAAGACCTATAAGAAAAATTGGTATGAATGTAATAACTGAGCCGAGCAACATCCATATAATTCCCTCTCCATTGACTATGCTTTCAACAAATTTAGCTCCTGATCGCAGACCTACACACGCAAGGAAAATTATTATACCAAGTTCTCTTAATACAAGATTAGCAGGGAGCGGCAACGTCCATGTAATAGGTCCTGTTTTCTTAGTATTGCCGAGCACTAATGCGACGAGTAGAGGACCTCCTGCTGAACCAAGTTTAATCGGGATTGGGAATCCCGGAACTTTTATTGGGATAGCTCCAAGCATAATACCAGCTGAAATACCTACAAAGAGGGCAAAAATATCGGTTTTTTCGTTCAAAAGTTCTACATTTGTAGAGTTGTTATGTTTGCTGAAAAGTTTTCGTTCTTCTTCAAGATTAATTGAAAAAATCTTTTTTAATAAGATGATAGCTATGATAATTCCAAAAATTCCGAATGGATATGTAACTGCATATGCGACACCGCAAATATCGCTTCGGGTAAGATTTCCATCGGCTTGAGCTATTAAAGTCTGGGCTGCTGCCAATCCGGGAGTGTTTGTAACGGCGCCGGACATAATTCCTGCGATTTTCGCAATATCAAGTCTGGTAAAATATTTGATAATCAGTGCAAGGATAAATGCAAGTGTTACGACTATCATAGCGAGGAAATTCAATTTTAATCCATTTTTCTTAAACGATTCAAAAAACACTGGTCCTATCTGAATTCCTATGGTGTAGACAAAGAACGCAAGACCTGCATCACGTAAGAATTCAATCATTTCCCTTTCAATTTTGAAGCCAAAATGACCGAGGATAAGGGAAGAGAAGAGGACTCCACCAACCCCGATAGAGACGTTAAAGATACGTATTCTTCCGATTATGATGCCAAAAGCTCCTGCTATAGATAGTAGTAAAATAGTTTCTGTTATATGATTTAAGTTCACAACAATCCCTATAATCAGTAATTTTCATTGGAAGCAAATAAAGTTTCTACCTGATAATTCAAAAGAAAGAGGAGAACAATATTTGCAAAACAAGACGATAAAAAATATAACGTACTTGAAAATTATAATAAATTAACTTTATGATTTTGGCGTTTAAAAGTAAAAAGCCAAAGGAAACTTCTTATAATTTTATCTCTTTTCTAACTAAGGCAAAACTAAAAAACACTTAAAAGGTAAGTTTTACTTTTTCTTTTTATTAGCTTTTGCTGCTTTTATTCTTTCTTTTAGTCTTTCGAGATAGCTTTTTCTTCTTTTTCTTTTCTCAACTTTGTTTCTTTGTTGTCCCATCTTAATTCTCCATTATTTTTTAATTTTTCACTACAATATTTACTAATCTATCTGGAACAGCAATGCTTTTTAGAATATTTTTGCCTTGTAATACACTTTTGACTTCTTCATTTTCGAGGGCAATTTTTATTAGTTCATCTTTTGATAATCCGCTTTTTGTGCTGAAACGCATTTTTGGTTTTCCATTAATCTGAACTAATATTTCGACTTCTTCTGCTTTTGCGAGTTCTTCTGAATATTGTGGCCATTCTGCGGTAGAAACAGGTGTTTTAAAACCTAATTTTTCCCATAATTCCTCTGCTATATGAGGTGCAAAGGGTGAAATAATTTTTATAAATGCAATTGCGGCTTCTTTTGGTATTTCAGTTAATCTGGATAATTCATTTATACATATCATCATTTGACTTATTGCAGTGTTAAGGTCAAGTGTTTCAATATCATTACCAACCTTTTTAATGGTGTAATGAATCAATCTTGCCTCGTTTCGATTTAATTTTCTTTCAACAATTTTTCCTTCAGTAAAAGTTTTCCATATTTTTTTTATGAAGCGGTCTATTCCTGCAATACCTTTTGTATCCCACGCTGCTGCTTGATCAAATGGCCCGATAAACATTTCATATAGTCTAAATACATCTGCTCCATATGTAGCAACAACATCATCAGGATTTATGACATTGCCTCTGGATTTAGACATTTTTTCTCCTCCTTCTCCAAGGACCATCCCGTGGGAAGTTCTCTTTTTGTATGGCTCTCTTACCGGGACTAATCCACAATCATAAAGGAAAATATTCCAGAATCTTGAATATAACAAATGCAGTGTAGTATGTTCCATTCCACCATTATACCAATCTACTGGCATCCAATATTTTAATTTTTCAATATCTGCGAATTTCGCATTATTGTGAGGGTCTATATAACGCAGGAAATACCATGAAGAGCCAGCCCAGTTTGGCATCGTATCAGTTTCGCGTTTTGCAGCTTTGCCACATTTAGGGCACCGGGTGTTTACCCAGCTATCTATTTTTGCAAGTGGGGATTCTCCTGTTTCTGTAGGTTCATATTTATCTACATCTGGTAATAATAGGGGTAGTTCATTTTCTGGCAATGGGACCCAACCGCAATCATTACATTTGACCATTGGAATTGGTTCTCCCCAGTATCTTTGCCTTGAGAAGACCCAATCACGCAATTTATATTTAACAGATTTTTGTCCTATCCCATTCTTTTCAAGCCATGAAATTATTTTTTTCTTAGCTTCCTCCACATTTAACCCATTAATATCAAGTCCCTTCCGATTTGATGAATTTATAAGTATGCCATCGCCTGTCCAGCAAGAGTTTCCATTTAATATATCATTGACATTAAGATTTAATTTTTTTACTTCTGCATCTATGGGTCTATTTATACATCTGATGGGCAGTCCGAATTTTTTTGCAAACTCGAAGTCTCTTTCATCATGCGCGGGTACTGCCATAATAGCGCCTGTTCCGTATGAAGTTAGCACATAATCAGCTATCCAGATTGGAATTTCCTCTTCATTTACCGGGTTTATAGCATAAGCCCCTGTGAATACGCCGGTTTTTTCCTTGCTTTCTTGCCTCTGGAGATCGCTCATCATACTGCAGCGTTTCTTATAAGCTTCTATTGCGTTACGTTGTTGTTCTGAGGAAATCTTATTTACGAGTTCATGTTCTGGCGCAAGAACTACATACGTTGCACCGAACAATGTATCTGGGCGCGTAGTATAAACGCTGATTTTCAGATTGTTATTTTTTATTTTGAATTCAAGTTCTGCTCCTTCTGAACGTCCTATCCAATTACTTTGTTGGATTTTGATTTTTTCAAGGAAATCAAGCTCTTTTAATCCGTCGAGGAGTTTATCTGCGTAAACAGTTATTTTCAACATCCATTGTTCGATTTCTCTTTTTTCGACATCTCCTCCACAACGCTCACATACTCCATCAACGACTTCTTCATTTGCAAGTCCGATTTTACAGGAAATACACCAATTAATAGGAATTTTTGCTTTGTAGGCAAGCCCTTTTTCATAAAATTTCAAAAATATCCACTGAGTCCATTTATAATATTCCGGGTCAGAAGTTGATATTACCCTATCCCAATCAAAGGAAAAGCCGAGGGATTTAAGTTGTTTTGTAAATCTCTCTATATTTCTTTTGGTTATTATAGAAGGGTGTATCCCAGTCTTTATAGCATAATTTTCTGTGGGTAAACCAAAACTATCAAATCCCATAGGGAAAAGTACATTATAGCCTTCCATTCTTTTTTTTCTTGAAAGAATATCAAGAGCGGTATAAGAACGCGGATGACCAACGTGCAATCCATCTCCTGAAGGATAGGGAAACTCAACAAGACAATAAAATTTTTTCTTATTTGAAAAATCAGTAGCCTGGAATGTTTTATTTTCTTCCCAGTATTTCTGCCACTTTTTTTCTATTGCTGTGAAATTGTAGTCCATTTTTATGTTTTTTATTTTTCTTCTCAAAAATAAGGTGGTAAAATATATCTGAATCTGAGCTTTTCAAAATATACATTTTAAATTCTCATTTAACGACTTTTTTACTATAAATTTACGTGGATTATCTTTGCAGAAGGGAATCCATTGAAATTAGTAGATGATACTATACTATAAGCACCAACATTTCTGCTTATCAAAATATCCCCTATTTTGAGCCTTGAAGGAAGTAATTCTGACATTGAAATGACGTCAAGAGCATCGCATGTGGGACCAAATACTGTGCAGATTTCTTTTTTTCCGCCTTTTAATGATTCAAAGTGATAATTACAATGATCAAAGATAACCCCGGAGAAGGTGTGATAAACCCCATCATCAATGTAGTAACATAGTTTTGCATCCCTTACACTCTTACCAATAATCCTTGATATTGCTGTGGCTGCAGTTGCCACTAAAAAGCGGCCGGGCTCTGCCAATATTTGAATATCTTTTGGAAAGAGTCTATTCAATTCTGAATTTATTGTTTTTGCCAACTCCCTAAATGGTCGGACAGTTTTATCATAAGGGGCTGGAAACCCTCCTCCTATATCAAGGAGATTCATTTTTTTATAACCTCTTGCTCTTGCTTCATTATAGATGTTTGCAGCTAAGTTTATTGCCTGAACATAATTTTGAAAATTAGTTGTTTGACTCCCCACGTGAAAGCTGATTCCCTCCACTGTTAATCCAGCCTTATCAGCAGCGAATATTAAATCTACAGCCTCCCCCGGAGCTGCCCCAAATTTTGAGGATAACTCAACCATAGCACCGGTGTTTGGAACCTTTATTCTCAGGATTAAACCGGCATTTGGGGAATTTTTTTTAATTTTCTTTACTTCTTCAAAATTATCGAAAGCTACAAGAGGTTTGTATTTATCTAACTCTTTCAAAGTTGACTCCGATTTTATAGGATGAGCGTAAATTATCTTATCCCATATCCAATGCTGTCGTTTTTCTGGAGGCATATATTTAATGCATTCATATACCATATTAAACTCTGGCATAGAGGCAACATCAAAGCTGGCTCCTGCATCAAATAGCGTTTTTACAACTTGCTCATTAGCAAGGGCTTTTACAGCATAATAAGCTTGAAGTCGGGGAAGATATTTTTTAAAAAGCGCATAGTTTCGCCTGATAATATCGTGGTCTATAACAAAAAGAGGCGTCCCGTGTTCAGAAACTAATTCTTCAACTTTTTTCTTATTTAACTTCATCTTTCTTTTCCTTTTGAGTTTCTGATAAAAAATTTTTCTTAAAAAGTACGTTAAAATGAATTCATTAAAACAATATTCAAGTTAAAGACTATTTTTTTTTCTTATAGAAATAGATTGGCGGTATAATGGGTTGCTGCAATGTTATAGGCTTTATTTCATTTGATATATCCAGCGCATTACAACGGAGTTTATATTCAAGACTCTTTCTTTTACTCATATCTTCAAATGGTTCATAATGTTCCATTATCCAGACTAATAATGGATGATTTTTGTCGTAAGATGACGGTAATATCACCAAGTCAGGAGGATTATTTTTAAATTCCTCAAGAGTTCGTCTTGTATATTCTTCTGATTTTTTCCCATACAAATATGGTGCCGCAATGAAACGTCCTGTTGCAGGTCTTCTCTGGGAATAAAAATATAAGGTGGCTTCATACCCCCACTGAAAAATTTTGTCATTTTTTTGGGTAATCTCAGAAATTTCCTTTCCAACTTCCTTACAATAAATGAATAGAGGACCATACTTCTTCTGACTCCACCATTCTGCCGGCATAAAATAAGGTGGTAAATGGATGATAAGAATTACAAGTACAAAAATTAATATGAAAATTTTAAATAGAAAAAAAGATTTCTTTTCTCTAAAAATTTCAAAAAGAATTTTTTGCCCTATTGAAGTTCCGATACAAAGGGGAGGTAAAAGTAATTGATAATAATGAGGATAAAACTTCCACGGAAGAACAATCATTATAAATGCCGAAATAAAATATAGTAAAACTATTGAAAACTGAAATTTACCTTCTTTAAAATATAAGAGAGAAAGAAAAAACAGAATAAATGCAGGAAGAAGAGTCCATATACTTTTTACAAAAAGAATATAAAAGTTATTAATATTAAACAGAAAAATGACTTTATCAAATAAAGTCAAGTGAGAGCTACCATGTTTTGAATAGAAAAATGGAAACTCAAAATTTATATAAATAAAATCTGCAAGAGCTCCTGAAAAATAAAAGTAGATAAAAAAAGGCACCCAGCAAAGGAAAACTGACAAAAACGATAGAATCGAATAATAAATGAGTTTTTTCTTTTCTTTTGCTGATAACACGGTAAGTATAAAAATTAAACATAATAGTATTGGGGAAAATTGTTTAACCGTAGTTGCCAGTCCCGTAAAAATGCCGCTGAGAATAAAATACTTTAACTCCTGAGTTTTTATTGCGAAAATCGCAAAAAGCAAGGAAAATACGAGAAAAATATTTACAAACAATTCTGCATTGGGCTGGTTTGCCTGCAACAAAATATCCCCTGAAAATACAGTAAAAATGCTTGCTGATAATAATGCAGTGTTAATATTTTCAGAAAGTGCTCTTGTAGATAAAAAAATTCCAAACATAAGTAGAATATTTCCAAAAAAATTGATAAAAAACACCTGAGTTTCACCGTAATTTGTGAATAATCTAGCAAAGAGATAAATAAGAAATATGCCCGGTGCTTTTGTATCCCAAACATCTTTATAAAGTATTTTCCCGTTTATTATTTCTTCTGCGGCGACTGCGTAAATTCCAATATCTCTTTCCAGAGGTTCCCTGTATGTTTTTAAACGCATAAGAAATATGATGCAGATCAAAAAAGAAAAACAAATTATAACTTTTTTGGCGCGATAATCAGCTAATGCCTTAAGAGAATTCATAAGAGATTATAGAAAATATTGAAGACATAATTTTTTTTCTTATGAAAGCGCCTTTATAACCTGTTCTACGTCCTTATCTCCACGCCCACTGAGATTCAAAATAACTAAAGAATTTTTCTTTAATCTGCTTCTGAGTTTTATTAGTCCTGCTATAGCATGAGCGCTTTCCAAAGCAGGTAGTATACCTTCTGTATCAGAGAGTTTTTTAAAGGCTGATAATGCCTCTTTATCAGATACTTTTATGTAGGATACTCGTCCTGTTTCCATAAGATACGAATGTTGTGGTCCGATCGCTGCATAATCAAGCCCTGCAGAAATTGAATGAGTTGATGCAATCTGGCCAAAGTCATCCTGTAAAACATATGTTTTTGTTCCCTGTAATATTCCCGGTCTTCCTCCTGCGAATCTTGCTGCATGTTCACCTAAATTTTTACCTTTCCCTCCTGCCTCAACGCCAATTAATTTAACATCTTTATAATTTAAAAATTGATTAAATATACCTATTGAATTGCTTCCTCCTCCAACACAGGCAATAATCACATCTGGAAGCCTTCTTTCAAATTGCTTGATTTGCTGGAAGGATTCCTTCCCTATACAGGATTGAAAATCTCTAACTATCATTGGAAAAGGATGCGGACCAAGCGCTGAGCCCAAAACATAATGAGTTGTATAACTATTTGTTACCCAATCTCTTATTGCAGCACTTACCGCCTCTTTTAGCGTTTTTTGCCCTGTTTTGACAGGTATTACCCTTGCCCCAAGAAGTTCCATTCTTTTTACATTAAGAGCTTGTCTTAACATATCTGTTTCACCCATATATATATCGCATTCCAGGCCAAATCTTGCTGCTGCCGTAGCTGTTGCCACGCCGTGTTGCCCTGCTCCTGTTTCAGCAATTATTCTTGTTTTCTTCATTCTAATTGCCAACAGCACCTGTCCTAATGAATTATTAATTTTATGGGCTCCTGTATGGCATAAATCCTCTCTCTTGAGATAAACTTTATGTCCTATTGTTTTTGAGAATCTCTCTGCATAGTATAGAGGGGTAGGTCTTCCAACATAATTTTTCAGTAAATCATTAAATTCCTTTTGAAAAGACTTGTCTTTTATAGCTTTAAAATATGATTTTTCAAGCTCTTTCAAAACTGGTATCAACGTTTCTGGAACAAAGGCTCCTCCATAAATACCGTATTTTCCATTTTCATCAGGTTGTTTCATTTAAACTTTCCGAATCGTATTTCATTATTATTTGTGCATTTTTGCATGAAAAATCTATTAATTTTTTAGCAAATTGGTTAATATACCAGAATGTAAAAAAATTACGAGTATTTATTGATATCAATCAAATTTGACTGTGATAAATATTATTTCCCGCTAATTGAACTAAGATACTTATTACGTAGATTTTCAAAAATTTCATCAGGAATAGAAAGCCCTCCCATCCCTTTTCCAAGTTTTACGGAGTCCATTAGTTGCCCATGATAATCACTTCCCCCTGAAATAAGCATGTTCTCTTCGTTTGCAACCGATACAAGATAATCCTGAATTTCCCGAGTATAAGTGCTGTAATATGCCTCGATGCCTACAAGTCCTAAAGATTTCAAATATTTTAAATCCTGCCTAAAACTTCTTCGATCAATATTTTTATTTGCAAACGGATGCGCCCATATTGGAAGTCCTCCTGCAATCTTTATTATATTTACAGCCATTTCGGGTGAAGGAAGCTCCCGCTCAACGTATACATCTTTACCTTTTTTTAAAAGTTTATCAAATACTTCCTGAATATCAGAAAAATACCCTTTTGACACCAATATCCTCGCCATATGCGGACGCCCCTGGGACTCTCCCACTGCTGTGTCATTTAGTTCTTCACAAGTTATTTTATAGCCCAATTTGTTAAAGTTATGGATTATCTTTTTATTTCTTTCATCACGTTTATTTCTAATCCACCGCAAGAGTGAAATTAATTCCTCGCATTTTCTATTTATAAAAAGTCCGCATAAGTGAACAGAATTTTCCCTTAACCTGACAGATAACTCGACCCCTGAAACGGCACCGGAAAAGCCTATATCTTTTGCCTTTTCCTCAAATTCTTTAAGTCCTGATACTGTATCATGATCAGTTAAGGCAATTGCATAGAGTTTTGTTTTTACAGCTTCTTCAATCAACTCTGATGGAGTAGAGGTGCCATCTGAAGCTGTGCTGTGTGTATGTAAATCTATCATATTACCATTTCCTGGAGATATATTTTTTTTGTTTTTTCTTAACTCTATTAGATATAAGTAAAAAATCAAAAAATTTTTTTCTTGATTTTAATGAAGGCTGTGCTAAATTTCCGCCCTCTTAAAAGAAAGTGAATTTGGAGATCAGGAAAATGGCTGGCATAAAAAAAAGTAAAAAAGTATTGAAAAAAGACCGTGTGAAACAGTCTTTGAAATCTAAAAAGAAAAAGATTCTAAACAAAAAGACAGAGAAACACAAAGAAAAAGCTCCCAAAAAACAGATTGTTAAACTTAGCGGACAGAAGAAATTTTTCTATGATTTGCTAATGGACCTCAGGGCGAAAATTATGGGACAGGTTAAAACACTTGAAGAGGAAGCTTTGACTACCGGGGCTGAAAAAGGAGAGCATTCGAGCGCAATGGCAAATCACCTGGCTGATTATGGAAGTGATAATTTCCTGCACAATATGGAATTAGACATAATAACCGGTGAGATGGAAGATATAGAAATGATTGATGAGGCCATTGAAAGATTAATGAATGGAGAATATGGAATATGCCTTGATTGCGGCTGTAAAATTCCGATAGAAAGACTTAAGATCAAGCCACATGCAAGATTTTGTGTAAGATGCAAGGAAAAATACGAAGCAGAAGCTAAAAAAATTGAATTAGAACGTTGAGTTCCATAAATAAAAGCTCAAAACTACGAGATATCCTTTTTTCACCAGCAAATATCTCTCTTTCTATTTTCATACTGGACCAGCTTTCAAAGACCTTAATATTGCGTTATTTGAAAGAGCCTATCTGTATTATACCCGGTTTTTTTAATATTTTGCTTGTGTGGAATAAGGGTGCGGCATGGGGAATCCTCTCAAAATATCCTCTTTTTTTAACTGCAATTGCATTTATCGCATTAATTATTCTGATCGTTTTTTTCAATAAAATATCAGAAGGTAAAGAAAGCTCCAAAATAGCTCTGGCGTTATTAATCGGTGGAATAAGCGGAAATCTTTTTGATCGTATCTCAAAGGGCGCTGTGGTAGATTTTCTCGATTTTTATATCGGAAAATATCATTGGCCTGCTTTTAACATAGCAGACAGCGCAATAACAATAAGTGTTATGATACTTTTATTTTTCTCCTTTAAAGAAAATACCAAGACATAATATGGGGAATGATAGACCTCTTATCTTCCTGATGGGGCCTACAGCCGTAGGAAAAAGTCAGCTTGCATTGGAAATTGCTTTACAATTTGATGGAGAAATTATCAATGCTGATTCCATGCAACTTTATCGCGGACTCGACATCGGTACAGCAAAAGCCTCACCTGAAGAACAAAAAAAGATAAAACATCACTTGATTGACATATTAGATATCTCAGAGAAAATAAATGTTTTTAAATATAAAAAACTTGCTGAAGAGGCAGCTTGCGAAATTCGCAAACGCGGAAAAAACATTATCTTTGTAGGCGGAAGCGGACTTTATCTAAAAACCCTGATTGAGGATATTAATGAGCCCCCGGCATCCACTGAGTTAATGGCAAAATTACAAAAAATATTTAGCGAAGATGATATTGGAAAGAAAAAATTAGCAGAATTTTTAGAGACAAAAAGCTTTACCGATTTTCAACGCACATATCCTAATTACAGGAGAATGTTGCGAGCTGCAGAATTGATTATTCTCAAAGAAAAAATACAAACAGAAAGAAAAAAAACATCAGGAATATTTACATTTTCTGAAAAAATTGCATTCTTCATAACAATGGAAAGAGAAGAATTGAAGAAAAGAATAATGAGTAGAACAGAAGAAATGTTAAAAAAAGGATGGATAGAAGAGGCCCGAAAAATGATACTGAAAGGCTTATTAAATAGTCCTACTGCAAAACAAGCTATAGGCTATAATATTATAGGGAAATTCCTCTCTAATCAAATTTCGTACAATGAAATGAAAGAAGAAATTATCAGACAAACATGTCAACTGGCAAAAAAACAGAATACGTGGTTTAAAAATCAACATAAAGATGCTATAAAAATTCTACTCCCACACGAAAAAGAAAGAATATTTCAGATTATAAAGTCAAAACTAAGCTAAATTGCAACTGGAATATTAATTAGGCTTCACTGAAAAATTCAAAAAATATTATATAACCACTTGACTATATAAGTATAATTTTCTCAAAAAATGTTTTAAATTGCAAGGAATATCAAGATGTCCCTTCAAAAACCTTGCACTTGAGCCTAAAACTGAGAGAAACAAGAAAAAACAACGGCAAAGCCAGAAAAATTTTCAAAAAATATAGGGGATATGCAGAAAAACTTTTCGCCCAAAAACTCAAAGATCTTTTTTCAGCAGACCCTATGTATCCTGAAACGCTTAAATCAATCTTATAAAACCAAATCTTCTACTTCTATTTTTTTCAGTAAAGCATCAAGATTATTTCTTAATTTTTTTCTCCCCCCACAAGAATCCCTTATTATAAGTTTATGAATTAGAGGAATTGATGGATTGAATCTATCCCCTCCGCTCATTGATAAGGCATGTATTAGTAACCTTTCAGCTAAAGCGTCGTAAGGACATTGCATTGTGCTAAGTGGCGGATCGGAAAACTGAGATTCAGTTATATTGTTGTAGCCAAGAACTGCAATGTCACGAGGTACATTCAATCCAGCCTTATGAATGGCAGTCATCAGTCTTATTGCCATACTATCAAAATAACATATTACAGCAAGATCTCCGGACATCTTCGACCACATTTTCACTACATTATCATATTCTGACGCATTCTTATCTTCTATAATTGCTATATAATTATCAATTCCTTCAATATTAACGAATTTTGTATATTCCATCATCATGAGATGAAAGTGTCCGTAAATAGAATGTTCTTCCGTTCCAAGCAAGGCAATATTTTTGTACCCGAGTTCTCTGAAATAACGACAAGCGATAATTGTATGTGACTTATTAGCAGGCATGGCACCTATTGTGTCGTCAGGACTATGTCTCTCTAATCCTGGCAATTTCTGAGGCAGAATGAGAGGTAAGACACTAGAGTTTACAAGGTCATATAATGCAGAAATGTCTTGTAATCTCGGAATGTATGGAATTACAACTGCACAGCAGTCCTGCTTTCGGAGAGATTGTATTTGCACAAGATTTTTTCTACTGTATTCGGAAACCGTCCGTATGTTAAGATACAATTTCAGCCTCTCAGACTGATTGTGAAGAGCCTTCAACATTCCTTCCAGATAATGCCCCCCCTGACCAGGAATAAAAAGTACTCCAATCTTATCTGTCGGACCAGGTGGTATCAAAGTTTCTATAGGATTACCAGCCTTTATGTTAATCATCATCTTTTTAATATAAACTCCACTACCTCTCCGTATTTCTACCAAGCCTATTCTTTCGAGATACTTCACAGCATGATACACTGTCAAAAAATTGCAATTGAACTGATCCGACAAAGTTCTGAGCGAACACAAACGATCGCCTGGAGAAAGACTACCGTTCTTTATCATATCGATTATTTGTTCACTTATAAATTCATATTTAAACTTTCTCCTCTTTTTTAATTCTAATCTCATAATAGTTCTTCCTAATTAAAATATAATTGTTATAATACTGTTATATATTTTACACGCATTAATTTATTTGTCAAGAGCAAAAAAAAATAAAAATTATTATAAATTTAACTTGACATTGTTTTAATAATCACGTATAATTATAAAAGAAAAAAATGGAGAATTTATGAAAACATATATCGAAAAGAAAAGCTTTAATGTATACATTCAAAGCGATATTTCTAAACTCGCTTACGTGGTAAAAAGATCACGAAAAAGCAACTTCACTCTCATTGAACTTCTGGTGGTAATTGCGATAATCGCAATCCTTGCGGGGCTTCTGCTTCCAGCTTTGAAACGTGCAAGGGATCAGGCAAAGACCATTACCTGCACAAGCCAACTCAAACAGATAGGACTCGCCTTCCACGCATACTACGGAGACTTCAACAGATTTCCAGCACCTGTTGATGATACAAATTACGGAGGTAATTACACAAATCACGGAAATTGGCATATTGGACTAGGCCCTTACGTGGGATTTAATCATTTTGTATATGGAATGCTTCCAAACCCTCTTCCTAAACTGCCAAATGTTTTTACATGCCCTTCAGCCAACCTAGATATTCCCGGGATAAGCGCCTCTCAAAATAACTCCATTTTCGGTTATGGAATGAATGGGTTCCTACCTCCGGAAGGAAGTAATAACGACCAAAGAAACATATCCTATCCACAACCTCAACGCATTAGTAACGGCTCCGTAATGATTCTCGTCTCGGATGCAAGGTTTTGGGTGCTCGGCTCCGACAACGATTTGTTATTTTTAGATAATCCTGGGCGATTCTATAAATACGACCGCATACGCCACACTAAGGGGTTAAATCAAGTCTACTGCGATGGACATGTGGAATACAAGACGGAAACCCAATCGTATTCATCATACCTTATGAAGGGGAACAATTACTGGAGAGGATTATAAGCATGATATATGAGTTTTTCAATAAAGAAAACAGAGTTTATCATATAAAAAATCAGATCAATTCAGCACCCAAGAACAAAATGATTGAACACTACGAATCTGAATACTGTTACTGTCGTAAAGATGTTCTCTGGGAACAATATCTGAAATCTAGTCTGGCGCGCAATAGTTGGCTGTCCAAAATATCCTCATGGTGTTATCAGATGACAAGTATATACGGGATCAGGCTAACGTTCTGCAGATCGATCATAGATCCATGCATACCAAGGAATTGGAACTTATTCAAGATTAAACGTAAATACAACAAGATACTTTATCCCAGCCTTACCGTCGGTGGCAATATATATGCTTTTCATCGTATGGGGGAGGAAAAATGCATTATATCAAGTCTACAATTAATATTCATAATAAACTTTGAGGAGAAAATTCAATGAAAGGAAATGCAATTGCACTTTCGCTACTCACCATTTGTGGAGCAGGAACTATTGCAAAATCTACAGAAAATCGCCCTAACATAGTCTTTTTTTATGTTGACGATCTTGGATGGATGGATTTGTCGTGTCAAGGCTCAAAATTTTATGAAACTCCTAACATTGATCGTCTCGCATCACAAGGAATGCGGTTCACCAATGCATATTCGGCTTTTGCTAGATGCCTACCTGCAAGATATGGTGTGTTGACAGGAAAATTTCCAGCTCGGGGAGGAGTTCCAGGAAGAGGACATCTACGTCCTGACGACCTAACACTAGGAGAAGCATTGCAGGAAGGAGGATATAAGACATGCTTCATTGGAAAATGGCATCTCACTGGGGATGTAGGCGAAAAAAATCTACCAAAAAATCAAGGATTTAACGTGAGCATTGCGGCTGGTGCACCAGGTTCACCAGATACATACTTCTATCCATACAGGACAATCCACAAGAATGAAAAGTTACAAGGAGATGCCGCAATCGGACTAGATGATAAGATAATACCAGATCTGGATGAAGGAGGTAAGGAAGGGGAATATCTCACCGATCGCTTGACCAATGAGGCTATTAAGTTTATGAATTCGCATCTAAAGGAAAATCGAGGACAACCATTTCTGCTCTACCTTTCTCACTATGGGGTCCATACACCTTTAGAAGCCAAAAAGGAGATTATTGAGAAATATGAAAAAAAACTTAGAACTATTGAATTCAATGTTCCTGAATACCTTCCGGCAGGTAAGGGACAAGTCAAGATGCGTCAGGACAATCCCGTATACGCAGCAATGATAGAGTCCATTGACCAAAGCATGGGACGTATTCTTGAGGCGTTGGATGAGCTTGGAATAGCGGACAATACAGTGGTGTTTTTTTCATCTGATAACGGTGGTCTCTCAAATAGGGGCAATAATAACCGTATTCTTTCTACATCAAATTTCCCTCTTAGAAATGGAAAGGGATGGGGATATGAGGGTGGAATAAGGGTACCGTTGATCGTCAGATGGCCAAAAGTGGTAAAGGAAGATTCTCTTTGTTCAGAGCCAGTCATAGGAGTAGATTTTTATCCGACGATGCTCGAAATCGCAGGGATCCCTCTCAAACCAGAGCACCACATTGATGGAGTCAGCTTTAAGAATGCTCTACTTGGAAATAAGTTCGAACGGAAAAAGCCCTTGTTTTGGCATGAACCAACAGCAAGACCAAACCAAACAGGAGAGGATAATTTTAGTGCGATGAGATTAGGAAATTTCAAATTAATTGAATGGACTGATAATGGTAAACTTGAGTTATACGACCTTGCAATTGATATTGGAGAAAACAATGACATATCTACTACTATGCCAGAAAAAACGCAAGAACTTCTAAGAATCCTGAACGAATGGCGCAAGGAAGTCAATGCTTTCACTAGAAAAACTAAAGAGAAAGAAAAGGGAAAAAGAGAAAAAAATAAAAATAAAATTAACAGTAAAAATGAGGAGGATAGAGAATGAATAAAATCAGACTTCTCTATAGTATGGCTTTCACTGGAATAGGAATCCACCTAGCAACAACTTGCAACGGCGAAAATATGCAAAAAACCAATATTCTTATGATCGCAGTGGACGATTTAAAACCAAATTTGGCATGCTATGGTGACACAATTGCAATCACCCCTGCAATAGATTCTATCGCCGCATCAGGTATGATATTTTTTAATAACCAGTGCCAACAGGCAGTCTGCGCACCATCACGAGCAAGTTTGATGTCAGGGCTACGCCCAGACAGCACAAAAGTATGGGATCTTAATACAAAACTCAGAGAAGTGAAGCCCGAAGTGGAAACGATTGAGGAATTCTTTGCTAAAAATGGATACATCACAGCAGCAGTAGGCAAGATATACCATCATGAAGACCAAGGAAGATGGACCGTACCATATGTCCAAACCTACGATCTTGAATACAATGAAAACATGGAAAAACCTGTAGAGGGAGAATACCAGTCTCCAGAGATAAGAGCAATTTACAATGAGGCTCTAAAGAATTCAAAGAAAAAATATCCTAAAGGCATATTGAAGAGGAAAGGTGTGCGTTTTAGTACTGAATGTCTTGACCTACCGGATGATGCATATTCCGATGGCGCCATAGCAAAAAAGGCTATCTCCTTGCTAAGACAACTGTCTTCAAAAGATAAACCGTTTATGATCGTTGTCGGATTCAAAAAGCCACACCTGCCTTTTGTCGCACCAAAGAAGTATTGGGATTTATACAAAAGGGAAAACATAAAAGTAGCTGAATTCCAAAAGCATTCCCTCAATGCCCCTGATTTTGCCTTCCAACCAGGACTTGAATTACGTAACGGCTACTCCGATATAACAGTCGATCTGAATCAACCTTTACCTCTTGAAAAACAAAAGGAATTAATCCATGGTTATTATGCATGCGTTTCTTACATTGACGCTCAAATATTAAAATTAGTGGAAGAACTGAAAAAACTAAAACTCGATACTAACACCATCATCGTACTGTGGGGAGATCATGGATGGCATCTAGGAGATCATGGAATGTGGTGCAAACACACAAATTTCGAGCAGGCAGCCAGAGCACCTCTCATAATTTCAGCACCGGGAGTGACCAGAGGATCAAAAACAGATTGCCCCTCAGAATTCATCGATATCTTTCCCACTTTATGCGATCTAGTTGGTTTGAACAAACCAAAATATCTTGAAGGAAAAAGCCTTATTGCGTTATTGAAAAAACCAGATGTTGGTATCACTAAATTCGCAGTCAGTCAGTATCCACGAGTGAACAAAGGAAAAAAAGTGATGGGATATTCTTTCAGATCCGATAATATTAGATACACTGCTTGGTTACCTTGGGATGAAAAAAATGGTGCTCCAGAGTCACTCATCCCTGTTGCTGAAGAACTCTATGACTATCGAAATGATCCTCTCGAAACAATCAGCAGACAAAATGACGCGGGGTACGAAGCCATTTTGTCGGAACATAGGCAATATATGAAGGCTTTCTTTGACCAAAAGGAAAAATAGGAGCATTGCAAATGAAACACCAAATAGGTACAACAGCATTGATATTAACTATTCTCTTGTCCCTCACTATTCGTGCTGAATATTACTGTGGAGAAGTCAGATATGATGCGAAAAAAAACATCAATCCGGAACAAGGAACCTTTGAAACATGGTTCAGACTCGACGCTAATCCTAATACCTTCTCCATAGCATCGTCATCACGACGAATGCTTGTCTTCATGCTGGTGTGCGATGCCCCTGACTCTGGCAACAGTTCATCGGGAAAAGGAAAGGGAAAAGACAGAAAATCAGCCGGACAGGAATACTTCAACTTCAAATACGCAAATCATAAGGAGAATCTCGCAATACGGACGAATATAGCTGACACCTTGATCAAGCCATTGTCATGCCACCAAGGAAAAGATATTTCACTCAATATGAATGAGTGGCACTATGTCGCGCTCACATGGAAATTCAACGGTAGTGAATGTTGCTTGCAAATCTATTTGGATGGAAAACTTATCAAGTCTCACACTGAAAAAATAGATTTTCCAACATTTTCTGACAATACTATAATAAAGATAGGGGACGCACAAACCGATTACTCAGAAAAGGATGATGATGGAAAAGATAAAAACAACATTAGAAACAGCGGCGGAATAGGAGCCATAGACTGTTTCAGAATATCAAAAACTGTCAGAACTCCTGATGAGATAAAAAGTGCCTTTGAAAACGGATTAAAAGAAGACGAAAACACCCTTCTCTTCGATAATTTCGAGAATGTCCTCATAAAAAAGAAAAATTGGAGTAAAAATGACCTACTAAAATCACAACTTGAAGAATCCGGAAAAAGTAATCCTACGAAAAAAGTTCAGGGTATCGTATATGGCCCCTGTGAAATAGTTAAAGGAAAATTTGGAAAAGCAATTAAACTATTCATTGAAAAAAATTAAAAAAAGAAGGAAAATAAAATGAATACAAAAACAATTTTCAATTCCGTCTCTTTAATTCTTAGTACTCTCACGTCAACACAAATAGATTCAACAGAAGTTTCACAGAATAAACCAAACTTCATTTTCTTCATAATAGATGATATGCAACCGTACCACTTTAACTGTCTTCCAGAGGGTAAGGGATTGAATCTCACTCCAAATATAGATCGTCTGGCAGCGGAGGGAACTGTTATGTATGGGCAACACGTTTCTTCATCAGTTTGCACTCCAAGTCGCTACTCATGCCTTACCGGTCAATATGCCTCAAGGGCAAAAAATGAGATGTTCATGAAAAGTATTGGCAAAGGTGAAGTAACAAATGTAGGATGGAACACATTTATATTGCCTGATACTATTACCTTACCTAAACTCCTCAAAGCACATGGATATACTACTGGCGCTGTCGGAAAAAATCATGTCGTGGAATGTAACGAATGGGTTAAACTCCCATACAATTCCAATCCAAGAGATCCTAAAATAAAAGAGCAACTTGATAAAAATAAAATCGCGTTAAGAAACGCTTTCAATAGAGTTGGTTTTGATTTTGCAGAAAGACTATATCATCACAATCCTGAAAGCAATGGACCAAAGGAATTGGCTGTTCATAATCAGGATTGGATAACTGAAGGTGCTTTGAACTTTATCGACCAAAATGCTGAAAAACCATTTTTCCTCTATTTTGCAACAAGCATCCCTCATGGACCGGGTGAAGCAAAACGTTCGTGGAATGCTGATCCTCTCGCCACCGCAGATGGAATACTCGCTAAGGCACCGAATGTACAACCTCCAAGAAGTAGTATCCCAAAACGCCTGAAAGATGCAGGAATTCAGCAAAATGATGGGCGTGCCAATATTTTGTGGCTGGATGATGCCATCGGAGCAATTTTAAAAAAACTCGAAGAGAAAAAAATACTTAACAAAACAATTATATTCTTTTTCACCGACCATGGACAGAAATCAAAAGGGACCGTATATCAAGGTGGGGTATCCTGTCCCAGTATCATATGGAAAGAAGGAGGATTCCCTTGCGGAAAAAAAAATAACGGCCTCATTTCCAATATAGACTTCACCCCAACCATTCTCGATATGGCTGGAATAGATCCTTCCATGTATAACTTCGATGGAAAATCTTTTTTGCCATTGCTAAATGGTGAAAAAAAGGAAATTCATGACTCGCTATACTTCGAAATCGGTTACACAAGGGCAATTAGAATGGGAAATTGGAAATATATCGCCCTTAGATATCCAGAATACGCTGAAAAAATGACATTAGAGGAGAGAAGAAAAATCCTTGAAGATTTCAATAAGAAACAGAAAGAATATGACAAAAGATGGTTTACTGACGATCCTTCCCAACCTTTCAGCCACGTGTCACTAATTCCAGGCGGAGGAGGAGCAGAACATGCTTCCATGGAACAATACCCAGCATATTATGATAAAGACCAACTCTACGATTTATCTAAAGATCCAAATGAGCAAAATAACCTTGCAAATAACGAACAATATGCGGCTAAATTGGCAGAAATGAAAGATAAACTAAAGTCCATTTTGTCAAAATTGCCAGGGAAATTCGCAGAATTCCAGAAGTAAATGAAACATTGATAATAATAAAACAAAAATTTCAATATAAATAATAAAATGCTCCCTATAAAACGTCATGTTCTCTAAATCTTTGCGATGACTGTAAAAGAAG
>ERZ795060.374-NODE-374-length-61842-cov-6.050124_pt1 | contig 61842 bp, 39 predicted proteins | sample MGYA00375144_ERZ795060 | MGnify/ENA primary metagenome ERZ795060 (study PRJEB30189, sample SAMN05720157) | activated sludge metagenome | isolation source: anaerobic digester from wastewater treatment plant | place: Japan | collected 2015-05-15 ... | reverse complement strand
TCCGAGATGGCGAAGACGATTGCAACCACAAGCCCTTCCGTCAGGAGATCCAGAACCGCCTCGTGTGGTGCTATGCCGCGCTCGCGAGCGATCTCGGCCACGGAACGCCCCTGCAGCGAACGGTCCTGCGGAGCGATCGCGATCTGCAGCTGCTCCCAATCGATCTCCATCTCGGCCATGTCGCTCGCCACGCGGTCACGGAAGCCGGGCTCCTTCAGCCGCTCCGAGATCTCTTCGGCGGGCATCTCTTGCGCCCAGGCGGGCAGCGCCACAACCCAAAGCCCCGTCATAAACGCGGTATAGGGATAGACGTCGCAGGCGACATCGATGCCCGCGGCGCGCTCGGCGTCGATGCGCGCGAGCATCTCGCACGCCTTGCCCCAGTTGCGCCGGCCCTCTGCCTTGAGGTGCGAGATCTGCAGGCGCGCTCCGGTCTCGCGCGCCACCCGCAGCGCCTCCTCCACGGCCTCGGCGAGGTGGTCACCCTCGTTGCGCAGGTGCGTCGTGTACACCCCACCTACCGTGGCCACCTCGGCCACCAGAGGGGCAATCTCGGCGTGAGTGGCGTAGGAGCCGGGCGGATACTCCAGGCCGGTGGAGAGGCCAAACGCCCCATCCTCTAGCGTCTGCCGGAGAAAGGCGCGCATCCGGGCCAGATCCTCCGGGGTCGGCGCACCACGTTGCCAGCCCATGACGCGCTTGCGCAGCGTGCCATGCCCCGCCAGAAACGCCAGGTTGCCGGCAATCCCCTGCTCTTCGACCTGAGCGGCGAACTCTGAGAGCGAGGTCCAGCAGAAGGGGCGCGGGCCGTGGTAGAGCCGCTGCTCGAGCTCAAACTCGGGGGTGCCCAGGGCCAAGCCAACCTGCATCCCGCAGTTCCCGGATACCTCCGTCGTCACCCCCTGGCGCACGCTGCTCGACATCGACGGGAAGCCCAGGACCGTCGCGTCCGAGTGAGTGTGCAGGTCGATAAACCCGGGTGTCACGAAGCGACCGCGGGCATCGATCCGGGTGCCCGCGGCATCACGAAGGTCTCCGATAGCGACGATCGTGTCTCCCGAAAGGGCAACATCCGCTACGATGCGCGGCGCCCCGGTCCCGTCCAGGAGCGTCCCGCCCGATATGATCACCATCCTCTGTCCATCCCCCTGCCACAGGATACCACAAAGCGAGGAGACGACACAAGCACGCGTGGCGAGCTGGGATTCCGAGATAAGGAATCCGAAGCCTCGGAAGCAGCGCGCAACCCGGCGCGCGGCGCTAAAAGCACCGCGCTGCTTGCGAGCGAAGCCCCGCCGGGCTGGATTGGGCGATACACCCGGATGTCTCAAAACGGCGGTGGCTGGGAGGGGAAGCCCCGCAGGGGCGTTGCCGTAAAGCAGCGCGGAGCTTCGAGCTCCGCGCGTGCGTGCGCCCCTCTCATGACGGAATCTCTGGGCGAGAGTCCAGGACGCGCAAAGACCGATTCTGGCTGGCGGGCGTCCCTCGCCCGAGAGTGGAGTGCGGCGGCCTATTCCAGGGTGAAGAGTATGCTTCCCGGCTCGTCTCCCTGAACCACACGATACCGGATTCCGGTGAACGCCTTCCGGTGTGCCTGGCTCAAGGCCCGGAGCTCGACCTCGTGATCCGCCTGGCGCACGAAGAAGACGGTATCTCCCGGACGCACGTTATCGACGGACGTCAGGATATCGTCGGGCCGCAGCTCATCCACGCGACACACCGTACCGCCGGTTGCCTTCAGGGCCAGCTCGAACACCTGCCCGTCATCAGCGGCGTCGGTTCTTCCCAGCAGGCCGTCAATCCATCGGGCGGGCAGGCCGCTTCTGCCGTGGAGAGCGCCCACGACCGCGCCCACGATAGCGGCGATGGAGTCGTTATCCTTCGTGTCGTTGACGGCGCGCACGATCGCCTCTTCGGGGTCGTGCGCGAAGCGGGCGAGGATGAAGAGCGCCGAGGGAACGGTCTCCATCAGGTAGGCGCCAGAGTGCCACCAATCGCACGCGTCGCGTACAGATAGGCCATCGCTGACTGCCCGCGGGACGCGCGCCTCGACAAAGAGCCAGAGGGGCCCCCGATAAGGCACATGCGGCGAGCGCGTCTCGTAAGTCGCCTCGCCCTCCAGGGGGTGGAGCGTGGAGCAGAAGTGATCAACCCACCACCTGGGATCCGGGACGGATGAGAGCCCCATCACTTCCCAGAGGAGCCGTTCCAGGGCCAGGCAGGAGCCGATAGAGGCCGGGTCGTTGTGAATGAGCATGGCAGCGAGGGCGACATCGGCCCATAGCGCCGGCGAAGGCTGCTGCAGGTGGGGCACCAGGATGGGGGCGATCCGCGCGAGCGCGCCATTCCCCGCGGACGCTACCCCCGCCCTCTCCCAGGGAACCTGCTCATCCTTATAGCGGCGGATGAACTCGCGGAGAGTGCGGCTCACGCGGAAGATCCACTGCTGGCAGAAGCGGCGCGCCAGGTGGTCGGGTACCAGGCCCTTATCCGCCAGAAGCTGCTCCAGGGTCCACATCGCCAGCTGAGTGTACTCCGAGGGAAGGCCAACCGGGCGGTTCTCCGCGCGGGGATTCGGCAGGTAATCGCGGATGGTGCCATACCGCTGGGCGCGTTGGTCCGGCAGCAAGCCCTCCGTGGTGTTGCCCAGGCTGTCGCCAATGGCGAGCCCGAGGAGCATGCCCTCAATCCGGTCCCACAGCCGGGGAGTGCGCAACGGGGCGGGGGGCTCTCGAGCAGCGGGCTACGTCGGAGGGCAATCCCGCCGGACGCAAACAAGCGCTCTAGCACGGGGCGGTTATCCATCTTGTCTCCTTCCAGGCGCCCACTCGACCGACGCCTCGTCCTGGCGCCCGCCGGTGGCTGGCATCACCAGAAGAGCGGCCTCTTCGCCGAAAGCCTTCTGGATGCATTCTCGCTGCGCGCGCGACCCCCCTCTATGGGAGAGAGCCACGTCCCTGCCGTTGCGTGAAACGCTTGCGAATGGTAGAATAGACAGGGCGGCCTACGGCCGCGTGGATCCACCTATGCTATCCGAACTGCACATCACGGACTTTGCACTGGTTGATGAATTGAGTGTCCGTTTCGGCCCCGGGCTGAACGTATTGACCGGGGAGACAGGCGCGGGCAAATCGATCATTATCGACGCCATCAGTGCCGTCCTGGGAATGCGCGCCGACTACGATCTCATCCGCACGGGGGCCCAGCGCGCCGTCGTCCAGGCAGCCTTCGATCTGTCGGACGCGCCCGAGGCCCGGGCGGCTGCGGCGGAAGCCGGAATCGAGAGCGAAGAGGATCTGCTCCTGGTCACCCGCGAGCTTCAGGCCAGCGGCAAAAGCCAGTGCCGTATCAATGGTCGCCTGGCAACCGTCTCCATGCTGCGCGCTCTCGGGCACACCCTGATCGATGTGCATGGCCAGCATGAGCACCAATCGCTCCTTTCGGTATCGCGCCATCTGGACCTGCTTGATGCCTGGGCGGGCCCCGAGGTGATGGAGCTGCGCGCGCGCTTCGCCGAACGCTTTCGCGCGCTGACCTCGCTCGACGAGCAGATCGAGAAGCTGACCACCGACGCGCGCGACCGGGCGCGGAAGGTGGACCTCTACCAGTTCCAGATCCAGGAGATCGATGCCGCTGGCCTCCGCGATGGCGAGGAAGAGGAGCTGGAAGCGGAGCGCCTGCGGCTCGCCAACGCCGAGAAACTGTTCCTAAACGCGAGCCAGGCCTATGACCGGCTCCGTGGCGACGACGCGCTCCTCGATAGTCTAGCCGCGTGCCAGGAGCTCCTGGAGGGTCTGGCCGAGGTCGACCGCTCCGCTTCCTCCCTCGTCGAGCCGGTCGCATCGGCGCTCTACCAGCTGGAGGATGTCGCGAAGGAGCTCCGCACCTATCGCGACAGCATCGAATTCAACCCGGAGCGCCTGGAGGAGGTCCAGGAGCGCCTCATCGCGATCCAGCACCTGAAGCGCAAGTATGGCGATACGATCGCGGAGATCCTCGCCTATCGCAAGCAACTCGCGGCGGAGCTGGATGGGCTGACCCACTCCGAGGAGCGCGAAGCGGAGCTGCGCCAGCAGCGCGAGGCCGTCCACGCCGAGATCACATCCCTCGCGGAACGGCTCACCCAGCTGCGGTACGAGGCGACGGGACGGTTTCAGGACGAGGTAGAGACAGAGCTCGCCGCGCTCGCGATGGAGAAGACGAGCTTCCGCGTGGCGCTTGAGATAGGCGCGCTGGGCCCCACCGGGACCGACCGCGTCGAGTTCCTGATCTCGCCTAACCCGGGCGAGCCGCTGAAGCCATTGGCGCGAATCGCCTCTGGAGGCGAGTTGTCGCGCGTCATGCTCGCGCTCAAGTCGATCCTGGCGCGGGTGGATCGCGTGCCGACCCTCATTTTCGACGAGGTGGATGTGGGGATCGGCGGGCGCACTGCGCACGTCATTGGGGAGAAGCTGGCGGCTTTGGGGAAGGAGAAGCAGGTCCTCTGCGTCACCCACCTGCCCCAGGTAGCCAGCCGGGGCGATCTCCATTTCACGGTCCGCAAGGAGATCCAGGGGGAGCGCACGGTCATCCGCCTCTGCCGCCTCACGGATGAGGAACGTGTGGACGAGCTGACGCGGATGCTGGGCGGTCAGGAGGGCTCGGCGATGGCCAGAGAACACGCGCGAGAGATGCTCTCGCGCTCGTCCGGGGGAGCGGAGCGCTGATGCGGCTTCCCCTGGCACGAGCCATTCGGGGCGCTGCCCGCCCCGGACGAAAAACGAAAAAGCTCATACCCCTCTTGCACCGCGGCGATATCGCGATTATCGATCACCCCGATATCGATATCGTCTGCGCCAACGCACTCATCGACCGGCGGGTTTCCGCCGTCATCAACTGCGCCGTCTCGCTCACTGGGCGGTATCCGGCGGGCGGCCCGGGCGCGATCCTGGCGGCGGGTATCCCCCTGTTCGACAGCGCCGACCCGGATCTACTGGAGCGTGTGGCCCCCGGCACGGTGATCGAGATCCGCGAGGATGGGGGAATCTATGAAGGCGGCCAGCGCATTGCCGCAGCCCGTCCGTTCACTCGTGCGCTCCTGGATGAAGCCCTGACGCGCGCGCGCGCCAACATCTCCGTCGAGATGGAGGCGTTCGTCCGCAACACCCTCGACTACCTCTCCGAGGAGTGGACGCTTCTCTTTGATGAGCAGGCACTCCCCGAGCTTCGAACACGCATCCACGGACGCGATGTCCTCATCGTGGTCCGAGGCGAGGGCTACCGCGAGGATCTCCAAGCGATCCTCCCCTACGTCCGTGACAAACGCCCGGTTCTCGTGGGCGTGGATGGCGGTGCCGACGCGCTCCTGGAGATGCGCCTGCGCCCCGACATCATTCTCGGCGACATGGATTCCGTGAGTGACGAAGCCCTGCGCTGTGGCGCGGAGGTGATCGTCCACGGCTATCCGCGCAAGCCGGGCTCGACGGAACCGGAGGATGAGACCGCGCATGCCCCGGGCCTGGCCAGAACGCGCAAGCTGGGAGTCCCTGCCTCGGTGCTCCGGGCCCTCGGCACCAGCGAGGATGTCGCGATGATCCTCATGGAGCGCAAGGGCGCGCGCCTGATCGTCCTGGTTGGGTCTCACTTCTCGCTGCAAGACTTCCTCGACAAGGGGCGCAAGGGGATGAGCAGCACCTTCCTCTCGCGCCTGAAGGTGGGCTCCATCCTCGTCGATGCCAAGGGCGTCAGCCGCCTTTACCACCGCGGCTGGCGCATCCTGGATATCGTCTGGCTGCTCGTCGGCGCCGTCACCCTCACCCTCGTCATCCTCTCCGTAAGCGATAGCGCGCGTGCCTTCATCGATCTCCTGGCTGTCCGCCTCCAGCTCTGGCTGCGCCATCTCTAGGCGCCCGTGCTTCGGGAGCCTATCTCAAGCCAGGGAGTGGCCTGCGCGGCGGCGAACTAGGTGATAGATGAGTCTGCAGTGAGTGGCAAGTGAGGCGGAGTTGATCGAGCTAAGGTATCACGTAGCGAGTCTCGTGGCGGTCTTCCTGGCGCTGGCCGTGGGGATCCTGATCGGCTCGTCGATGGTGGGCACACCCTCGGTGGAGAGTCAGATCCGGCGCCTGAAGAGCGGCTTCGATCGGATCCAGGCGGAGGATCGCCGCCTGCGTGCCGAGAACGAGCAGCTGCGCGGGCAGGCACGCCTCCTGGAGAACGCCTTGCGGCAGACCGTGCCCGCGGTAGTGCAGGGGCGCCTCGTGGGAAAGCGGATCGGCCTGCTCATCACCGGCCAGGGGATCGATACCAGCCTTGTGCGAGAGACAAAGTACTTGCTCACCACGGCGGGCGCCTCGGTCGGCTCAATCACCACCTTGCAGGAGCCGCTGCTTCCCGAGAACCCCAACAGCCGCCAGACTATCCTGACGCGCAGCGGAATAGATACTCAAGACTCCACGCGCGCGGAGAGACAACTGGCCGCACGGATCACGCGCGCCATCGTGCGGGGCAACGAGCCGGATCTGCTGCGAGTGATCGGTGAGTTCTCGCCCGGCCTCGTCCTGGATGGCGATTACACGCTCCCTATCGATGCCGTCACGCTGATCGTGGGCGATGCCACGGAGGCGCAGGCTCAGGCGATGTCCGACGGCACATCCATTCAGGCGCGGATCGCGGACGTGCTTCGTGAAGAGGGGATTGCCGCGGTGGCGTGCGAGCGTGCGGAGTGCCCCCTCTCGCTGATGGCGTACTTCGCTCGCTACAGCCTGACGACCGTCGATAGCCTCGATACCGCCGTTGGGAAGATCGCCCTGGTGCTGGCACTGGCGGGAAAGCAGGGCCACTATGGCACGAAGCCTTCGGCCGCCCAGGTCCTGCCCGATCTCGATCTGGAGCCGATGCCTAAGGGTGAATCTCCAGCTCGTTCACTACCGCGTGCACCCCAGGAACCCGGGCAGCCGCGCGAGTCGCTGCTTCTCGCGCCCGGGCGTTCGGGGCGCGGCCGCGCAGGTAGATGATCCCCTCTTCCCGAGTGACCTCGATCCACTGTGAGAGCACCTGCTCGTCTTCCAGGAGCGCTTCCTCCACCCGCTCAACCAGATCCGCCTCGGCCCCGCCGCCTTTCTGGTAGCCCATTCTCCTGCTCCTGCTCCTACGATCTCCCATGTACGGCTCGCGGACCCGCCGGCGCGCCCTGGCGAGGCGCCCCTTCCACCAGACGGGTACTGATGACACTACTGCTATGGACGCACCCATCCCGCTTCTGGTTCGCAACAGATGCACGCTCCTCGATGGTGTTACCCGAACCGTTTTCCGGCGAAACAGGCACGGCGGCTTAGCCACCAGACATGCAAACAGGCCGCTGCCCATCGAGGGGAGCGGCCTGCGCAAATACACTGCGCTCTCACGCGAGAGCGACAGGCGTCAGGGGGCGGCGATCCGCTCGGGAGTAGCCTGCCCCTGTCGCGGGCTGGTCTCCTCAGCGGCGGGCGCGGCATCCTCCGGCTCGAGAACCCAATCGAGTACGTCACGCATCGTATTCGCGTACTCGATCTGAATGCTCTGGCGCACCTCCTCCGGCACGTCCTCCAGCATATCCTTGCGGTTGCGCTCCGGAAGAATAACCCGCTTCAGGCCAGCACGGTGTGCCGCGAGCACCTTCTCCTTGATGCCACCCACGGGGAGAACACGGCCGGTGAGCGTGATCTCGCCGGTCATCGCCACATCGCTGCGAACGCGCCGGCCAGTGGCGAGCGAGGCAATGGCGGTCACCATTGTGACGCCCGCGGAAGGTCCATCCTTCGGGATCGCCCCCGCCGGCACGTGAACGTGGATATCGTTGCGCCGGAAGAAGTTGTGATCGATCCCCAGTTCGGTCGCGTGCGAGCGCACGTAGCTGAGCGCCGCCTGGGCCGACTCCTTCATCACATCGCCCAACTGCCCGGTCAGCATCAGCGAGCGCCCGCCAGGCATGGCAGTCGCCTCGATGAACATTACATCGCCACCGACCGGCGTCCACGCCAGCCCTGTGGCGACGCCCGCCTGCGAGGTGCGCTCGGCTATCTCCTCATACTCGAAGCGCGGCACGCCCAGATAGCGGCGCACCGCCTCGGCATCGATCACCGCCGGCTCGGTGCGGCCCTCGGCAAACTCGCGTGTCACCTTGCGGCAGACGGCAGCGACCTCGCGCTCCAGGTTACGCACGCCCGCCTCACGCGTGTAGCCCAGGACGATAGCCCGGATCCCGTCGTCCTCCCAACGGATATGATCGGGGGTCAGGCCGTGCTCGCCCATCTGCTTCGGCACGAGGTGCCTGCGCGCAATCTGAATCTTCTCCTGCTCGGTGTAGCCGGAGAGCTCGATGATCTCCATGCGGTCGCGCAGAGGTGGCAGAATGGTATCCAGCACGTTGGCCGTGGTGATGAACAACACCCGCGAGAGATCGAACGGCACATCCAGGTAGTGATCGCGGAAGCTGCCATTCTGCTCCGGATCGAGCACCTCCAGGAGCGCCGAGGAGGGGTCGCCACGGAAATCGGCACCCACCTTATCGATCTCATCGAGCATGAAGAGGGGGTTATTCGATCCGGCGCGTCGGATGCCCTGGATGATCTGGCCCGGAAGCGCGCCAATATAGGTGCGCCGGTGCCCGCGGATCTCTGCCTCGTCGCGAATGCCACCCAACGACATGCGGAAGAACTTGCGGCCGAGCGCACGCGCGATCGATTTGCCGAGCGAGGTCTTGCCCACGCCCGGAGGGCCGGCAAAGCAAAGGATCGGGTGGCGATGGCTCTCCGGATTGAACTTGCGCACCGCTAGATACTCCAGGATGCGCTCCTTCACCTTCTCGATGCCGTAGTGATCCGCATCGAGCACCTCGCGCACCTCGCGCATGTCGAGGTTGTCCTCGGTGCTGGTGTTCCAGGGGAGCGCGACGAGCCAGTCGATGTAGGTACGGGCGACGGTGTACTCCGCGGCTTGAGGAGGCATCTTTGAGAGGCGGTCCAACTCGCGGTCCGCCTCCTTGCGTGCTTCCTCGGGCATCTGAGCGGCCTCGATCTTCGCGCGCAGCTCCTCGATCTCCGCGGTGCGCTCGTCCGTTTCGCCCAGCTCCTTCTGGATCTGCTTGAGCTGCTCGCGGAGATAGTAGTCACGCTGCATCTTCCCGAGCTCGGTATGCACCTGCGACTGGATCTTCGTCTGAAGCTCCAGGATCTCCAGATCGCGGTGGAGCAGCGAGGCAAGCCGGCGCAGGCGCTCGCGCACGTCAATGATCTCCAGCAGCCCCTGCTTCTCCTGGATCGGCAGGCGAATATGCGCGCAGATGAGATCCGCGAGGACATGGGCTTCCTGCACATTCTGTGGAATCGCCTGCAGCTCGTCGGGCAGGTCGGGCGAGAGCGAAACCACCTTCTGGAAGAGGGTGCCCACGCTGCGACGCAGCGCCTCCAGCTCCATCTGTGCATCCTGAGGAAGCTCTGCCTCTGGGGTATCCTCCGGAAGCACGCGGACGCGCACGCGCAGGTACGGCTCTGTCTGCAAGCACTCCAGGATCTCGATGCGCCGGAGTCCCTGCACGATGAGACGGACGCCCTCGGGCAGCTTCAGCATGGTATGGATGACGGCAGCCGTGCCGATCCGGTACACATCATCCAGCGTCGGCTTCTCGATCTCGGGCGACTTCATCGCCACCGTACCGATCACCCGGCTCCCTGATACCGCGGCATCATCGATCAGCTTGACGGAACTCTCGCGCGATACGGCCAGGGGGACCACCACCACGGGAAAGAGCACGGTGTCGCGCAGCGGCAGCAGGCTCAACTCTTCCGGAATGCTGACGCCGCTCTCTTCACCACCCGTTTGGGTTGGGGTCTGTCCCTCATTTACATCCATCGCCTATCCTCACTGCCTCAAAAGCCTCAGTTCATGGGCCGGCTGTCACTTCCCCCTTCCGCCGTCACGGCGGCTCACCGCCTGGCGGGTCAGTCGCCAGTGACGGGAATCGTGTGTACCACAGAGCGTTCTGCTCGGGCCACCTTGGGCAAAATGACAATCAGGAACCCGTCTTTGTAACTACCGGTAATCTTCTCGCGCTCGACGGCCACACCCCCCGGCAGCGGAATGCTAATCTCAAACGGCCCAAAGTAGATCTCAAAACGGTACCAACGCACGCGGCCGACGCACTCGCCGCAGTCCTCGACGCGTTGGCCGCGGATGGTGAGCACGCGTCCATCCGGCGAGAGGTCGACACGCACATCAGGAAGCGATCCGGTGTCCGGGTCGACACGCAGCCCGGCGGCCTCGACTTTGACGACCAGATTGCGCTCCGTCTCGTAGACATCCGTGCGAGGCTGCCAGAAACGGCCAGGCATCGGGTCGAAGAAGCCGCGCCACCCTTCGGTCAGGCGCTCCATCTCTTTTTCCATCTGCCGGATGACGTCTTCATAGCGTGTAAAGCTCATCGCGCCCTACCCATCCTCATGAGTGTGATTGAACTCCGCTCTTCCCGATAGCGGCCCGGCCGCCCACTCGGCCGGCTTCCAGCCGCCGGCGCTATCGCGCACCCCGCACGGCAACGCGATTCGCCATCAAACCTCATCTTAGCACATACGCAGTCGTACTTCAATACACTGCGCAACTACTGGGCAAACCCCGCGGCATTGCGCCGTCTCACTCCGGACGGGTCGCTCTCGCCTCAAGAGCCGCAGGGAAGAGCAACGAGGGGCCCTTGCACGCACGCCCCGGCCTCTCTGCCAGACTACCCCAGGCCGCGTCCTCCTGTAAGCAGGCGGCCGCAGAGCTGACTCGGCGACCGCCTACGCCTCTTCTGCCACGCGGCCCTACGCGATCTTCATCGTCTTGTTTGCCGCGGCCGCTTCCATCGCGGTGAGGATCACGTTGAGGGCGCGATATCCCTCTTCACCATCGATCGCGGGTTTCTTGCCGGCCAGGATCTCGGCCACGAACTGGTCCAGCACGCCGCTGGAGACCTGCTTCACGTTCGTCGAGATCTCGCCCACCTTGTGCTGCTCCACATCACCGTTGCGATAGTTCACGATGACGTTCCACACCGGATCGGTGCCGATGGAGAGCACGCCGTTCTCGCAATAGAGAACCGTCCAGTTGTCCTCGGCGCCATAGTTCGTCCAGCTCACCATGAGGGTGCCCAGGATACCCCCTTGCGTGCGCAGGGTCAGGACCGCGTTGTCATCAATATCGATGAGCGAGCCATCGGGGTAGCGCTTGTGGAGCGTGGTGATCACAGCGCTCACCTCGGAAAACTCGTCGCCGAGGAGCCAGCGCATCAGGTCTGCCTTGTGAACGCCCAGGTCACCCGTGACGCCCAGGCTGGCGATCCCCTTCTTGAAGAACCAGGTGCCGGCGTGGTTATCGACGCTCCAGAACTCCGGTCCTGGGTGCGCGAATGCAGTGCGGAAAGAGATCACCTTGCCGAGCTTCCCGCTCTCCAGGATCTGCTTGGCGCACACGTGCGGGGGCATCAGGCGCTGGTTGTGCCCGATCATCAGGTTCTTGCCCGCCTTCTCCGCGGCGTCGATCATCGCGCGCGCTTCTTCGCGCGTGGTCGCCATCGGCTTCTCGCACAGCACATGGCAGCCGGCCTTGAGCGCGTCGAGCGTCTGCTGCGCGTGGAGCGTGTTGGGCCCGCAGACGACCACCGCGTCCAGCTTCTCGGTCTCGAGCATCTGCTTATAGTCGGTGTAGGCTTTCACACCATTCTTGGCAGCCACTTCTTTGGCGCGCTCTGCATTCGCATCGCACACGGCCACGAGTGTGCAATCGGGGTTGGCTATTGCCTCGGGGATATGCCGGCGCTGGCCGATGGCGCCCGCGCCGATGATACCGATCTTGACTGGGGTACCTGCCATGGGGTTCTCCTATCTCTCTATCACGAAGCCACGAGCCAGGCCGTGGCAGCTCCGGTCCCACGCCCTAGCTGCCGGCCCTCGCGCCTTCGCATCTGGAATCTCTATCGCGATAAGGTGATGGGGGCCAGGCATGAACCGCATGGCCCCCTCCTGCTACTACTCTTTCTCGATTGACACCCACTGCCCGCTCTGAGCAGAACGCTCCACGGCATCGAGAACGAGCTGCACGCGCAGGCCATCGCGGAAGTCGGGCGTTGCCGGCTTGTCTTGAGCAATCGCATCCAGCAGATCCACGACTTGGTGGGTGAAGCTATGCTCCCACCCGATGATATGCCCGGCGGGCCACCAGGCATTGATCCAGCGGTGTTCGCCCCCCTCCGTGACCGAGATCGTTCGGAAGCCCTGGGCGTGAGCCGGATCACGGCGAGAGTAGAACTCCAGCTCATTGAGGCGCTCGACGTTGAAGCGGATGCTCCCTTCGCTCCCGTTGATCTCGAACATGTTGCCGTTGCGATGCCCCGGAGCAAAGCGGGTGGCCTCGAACGTGCCGATCGCGCCGTTGGCAAAGCGCGCCAGGAAGATCGTGCCGTCATCCACGGTCACCGGTGCGCGCTCCTCGCTTCCGGTGGCCACCAAGCCGCTCATCGACGTGGCGACGGGGCGCTCCTTGATGAACGTCTCCATGTGCCCGGTCACGGCGGTGATGTCGCCCACGAGGAAGTGCGCCAGGTCGATGGAATGGGCGGCGAGGTCTCCGAGAGCGCCCGAGCCCGCCTCGGCCTTGTTGAGGCGCCACACCAACGGAAACTCGGGGTCGACGATCCAATCCTGCAGATAGACCGACCGCCAATGGAAGATGCGGCCGATCGCCCCCTCGTCAATGAGGCGCTTGGCCAGCTGAATCGAGGGAAGCTTCCGGTAGTTGAAGTTGACGCAGTGCTTGACGCCGGCCTTCTCGGCCACCTGCGTCATCTCTCTCGCCTCGCCCACCGTCATCGCGAGGGGCTTCTCGCAGAAAACGTGCTTGCCCGCCTTGGCGGCGGCGATGGCGATCTCCGCATGCGACGTGTTCCCCGTCACGATATCGACGAGGTCGATATCCGGGCGGTTGACCACTTCGCGATAGTCGGTCGCGTAGCTCTCCCAGCCGAGCTTCTCCGCGGCCGCCTTCACACCCGCCTCGTCTCGGCCGACGAGGACCTTCATCACCGGTTCCACATCGAGGTCGAAGAACACAGGGGCCTGTCGAAACGCATTGCTGTGGGCCTTGCCCATGAACTTGTAACCGATCAGGGCTACGTTCACCTTCTTGGCCATGGCAACGGCTGGCCTCCTTTCTGTGGTGACAGAGGGGGGAAGCGGCTGAAACCGCGTCGCGTGGATTGTAGCATACTCCCCGGCGTTTGTAAAGACGAATGCACCTCAAGCGGGCAGGCTTTGGGCGTTCGGCTGGAAACTTGCAGTCGGCTCTCCGAATAGCGAGCGGACGCCACCCGATCCGATGGCGGACGCCCGATGGATGGCGAGTCCGGCCGGGCCAGATAGGGGCCGGTCACTCCGATCACCAGCAGGCGGCTCGCGGATCGGGAAGATGGAGGAGAGAGTGAGGAAGAGCACGCCACAAGCGCCGGCCGTGCCTCTGATCCGCCTGGGAATCGCGTGTCTCTTAGGGCTGTTCATGGCCGTCGCCCCGTGCCGGGCAGATGCCGTGCCCGAAGGAGCGCCCGGTCCGCCGGCCGCGAACGCCGAAGCCGTGCCACCGCCCGATGCGGGCCGGAAGCCCGACGGCAGCCAGGAGCGCCCGGCGGCTTCCAAAGCTCCTGCCGAGCAGAACGCCCCGCCGAAGCAGGCCGGGGCGCGCAAGGAGGATGAGGAGGTCCAGCTTGGCCGACGCGCCGCCGCCATGCTGGAGCGGGAATACCGCCTGGTGCGCGACCCAAAGCAGCTCGCGCGCCTGGAAGCGATTGGCCGCGACATCGCCGCCGTCTGCGACGAGCCAGACTACCGCTATACCTTCAAGATCCTCGATACCGATGACATCAACGCCCTCTCGCTGCCAGGCGGATTCACCTACGTCACCAAGGGAATGCTCACCTATGTGCGCTCGGATCACGAACTCGCGGGCGTGATCGCTCACGAGGTGGCGCACGCGGCGCGACACCACGTGAAAGACCTGATCCGCCGCGAGCAGAACGCCAACCGCTACGTGCTGCTCGGCATCCTCGGCGCCGTTCTCCTGGGACGCGCCGGCACAGATACCCTGGGCAACATGATCTTCAGCGCCGAGTTGCTTAAGACCGCCTACGTCAACCAGTACGGCGAAGAGGCCGAGATGGAGGCCGACCGCGCGGGCGTCGAGTACCTCATTAAGGCGCGCAAGTACAATCCCGTGGGAGCCCTCACCCTGATCGAGCGGCTCGCGCGCGATGAGCGCCGCCAGGCGGGGCCCACGCCGGGCATCTTCCGCACCCATCCCCCGGGCACCACGCGCGCCAAGGCCCTGGAAGAGTACATCCGGGCCCAGGGATTTCCCATCAACCGGCTGGCCGTGCAGGACAACCTGCGCCCGCTGGCGCGCGATATCACCGTGGGCGAAACCCAGGCGGCCGAAGTCGCCATCGGCGATATCGTCATCTATCAGACGGCCGCGGGTACGGAGCACGCCCGAGCCATCGCGGAGCACCTCGGCCGGCTCCTGCAGCGCGACCTTCAGATGCGTGATGTCCGCGTCGCCCCCGGCGGCACAGCCGTCACAGTCGCGGGTGAAACCCTGTTGACCGTCACCGAGGCCGACGCCGCCCTGCAAGGCAAGACGCCTGCGGAGGTTGCCTCGGAGGCCGCTCGCGCCCTTTCTCGGGTGCTCTGGCGCGTTCACGTGGATCGGGTGTCGTGATGTGGAGGGGGACGTTGGCACGACGAGCGTACCTGGGAGTATTGGGGATCCTTCTTCTGGGGCCTTCCCCGGAGGCACGAGCGGCCGCTGAGCCGGCCAATGTCGCCGCGGCAGCGCGAGTCACCGCGATCCGATTCACCGGGGTGACGAAGCTGCCCGAGCAGCGGCTGCTGTCGCTGCTGCGAACGCGCACCGGCGCCCCATTCGACGTGGAGACATTCGAGCAAGACCTGGAGCGGGTGGAGACGTTTCTGCATGAGAACGGCTTTCCCCTGGCCTACATCGAAGCTGGTGCCGGCATCGATAGCGAGGGCGTCGTCACCATCCCGATCCAGGAGGGCCGGATCGAGAAGGTGACCATCACCGGCACGAAGCGGACCCGGCGGGGGGTGATCCTCCGCGAATTGGGGGTGCGCGCGGGGGATGTCTACGATGCCCGCGGGCTGGCCGATGACCGGCAGCGGCTCTACCGCCTCGGCTTCTTCAACAGCGTCGCCATCGAACCAAAGCCGGGCTCCGAGCCGGGGAAGGCGATCCTCAACATCGATGTCAAGGAGCGCTACACCGGCTCCATCTCCGCCGTGATGGGCTACGCGTCCAACGCCGGCATGGTGGGCTACGTGCAGTGGAGCGACACGAACTTCCTCGGAACGGGGCAGACGCTCTACGTCAACTGGCAGCGCGGCACCTACTCCACCGTCGCCTACCTGACGGAGCACGACCTCGCATCCCGGCTCCTGGCGCGGACGGGGTATGACATCGGCTACTACACCCCCTGGCTGCTCAGCCGGAGGCTCGCGGCAGGGCTGCGCTACTTCAACACCGGAGCGTACCAGTTCTCCTTCTTCAGCGAGGATATCGACACGGAGAACATCAAGAGCTACGAGTGGCGCCGGGGCACCTGGGCCACGCTCGTCGGGGAGCTGGGGAGAGACACATCCTTTGGGGTTCTGCTGCGGCAGGAGAATGTGGACTACAACACGGCGCCAGTCGATCTCTTCGCCGAGGCCGGCGCGCTGACCACGCCGGCCCGCGTCTCCAGCGTGAGGCTCAATCTATCGCGCGGTCCATCACACCCCTTCACCCTGCTCGATGCTGTGCCGCGCGACGGCCTCTTCATCGAGCTGGGGCACTCAAGGGCCGCGGGCGCATCCGGCGCTTTCCAGAAGTTCGGGCTGACGAAGACGCAGTATGTAAAGCTGACACCGAAGAACACCCTGGCGGCGCGGGTGCAGCTCGGCTGGTCGGCTGGAAACCTGCCCTTCGCGGAGCTTTACTCACTCGGCGGGCCGAACACGCTGCGCTCCTATAGCTATAGCCGCTTCCTCGGAACGCGGATGCTCGCCCTCACCACCGAGTGGCGCCATCAGCTGACGAGCGCCGTGCAGGCCACCGCTTTCCTGGACCTCGGCAACGCCTGGGGAGGCGACCAGCGTTTCGAGACGGGCGGCCTTCGTTCGGCGATTGGCCTCGGCTTCCGCCTGGCGACGCCGTTCGGCCCCCTGCGCCTCGATTACGCCTTCGGTGGCGACGGCGGGCGGTTCCACGTCACCACCGGCAGCAACTTCTAGTCGGGCAGGCGGGGCCATCACCGGCCCCGCCCCCACGCCATCCCGGCGTGCTGCCGCGGCTACGGTTCCAGGCCATTTACCGGCGGGTAAGAGAGGTGGGAGGAGACCTCCGCGCGCGCGCCTGCCTGGCGGTAGGTGAGCGCCGTGAATCCCGGGGTCCCGCGCTTCCACATCCCCGCTTCGCGCACGCGCAAGGGCCGGGCGACGCTCTCCACCTCGGTGCGGAGGACGGTGGGCCGGCGCGGGCCCCGGCCATGCACCGTCACGATCAGGCTCTCGCCGATGTTCCGGGCCTGGATGCGCACCGGGTAGGGATAGGGGTTGCGGATCCGCAGATCGACGCCCGGCATGGCGACCGCGGCATCGCGCCCGGGCGCCACGTAGGCCGGCGGGCGGACGTGCCGGTGTCGCTCCACGATCTCCAGGCCGGCCAGCATCGCGGCGTTGTAGAGCGTGGTGGAGGTCTGGCACACCCCACCGCCGTACGAGGGCACCATCTCGCCATCGAAGCTGACGGGCGCCTTCCGGTAGCCGGCGGCGGCGTTCCAGGGGCCCACGCGCTTGTTAAAGGAGAACGTCTCACCCGGCTGGAGCACGGCGCCATCCAGGCTCTGCGCGGCGCGCAGGGCGTTGAACACCTGCGCGCGCGTGCGCCCGCGAAGGCTGGTGCCGTAGCTGCCGAGCACGCACTCGGTGCCCGCGCCGCGCGCCCCGGCCCATCCCAGCGCCGCCACCAGGAGTAGGCACCCCGCGGAAAGGAGCCCCAGGGCCATGCGCCGTCTCATCGCACCTCCACCCGTGTCTCCGCGCCGCCGGCGCGCACCTCCGGGTCGTACATCCCCTGGATCACGGCAGGCATCACATGATACTCCCCAGGCACCGAGGCGCGGAAGTGATACTCCAGCACGCGCTCGCCCGCGTCGAGCTGCCGGGCGAAGAAGGCGATCTGGTGGTCGCGCGTCTCCACGTGGGTCCACCACCGGTTCCACTCACCCTCGCCGGTGCGCTCCCGGACCAGCGGCTCGCATCCAGCCGGCAGCGGCTCCTCGATCACGACGTGCTCATAGCGCCGCGGCGAGCGGATCGTCAGCCGGCTCAGGTAGGTCTCGCCAGCGCGGAGGTGTTCGACCGGCCGCGGCGAAGGCATCAGCCGGAGCGTGCCATCCTTGGGGTCGCGATCCGAGCGGAGCCGGTGGTAGGTGCGCGTCACCGCGATCCCGGCGCCACCGACCAGCACGGGGATCTCCTCCTGCGTGACGAACTCTCTCGCGCGCACCGTGTAGTAGAGGCTGCCCGCGCCTTGCTTGCGCAGCGTGATCTGGTTCTCGCCCGCGCGCAACGCGCTTGCGGGCAGCGTAATGGTCACCTCCGGCTGGAAGAGCGAGCGCGCGTCGAAGCGTACCGGTTCGAGCGCCTGCCCGTTAACGGCCGGAGTGACGGTGAACGCCGGTGCGGTCTCGCCCGTCGCCTCGAGATACTCCACCAGGGCGAAGAGGACGCGCGCGGTGGCCTGGGTCGAGCCCCAATAGCCGTCCTCGCGGCGCGAGAGGAGCCAGCGCACCGCCTTCGCGGCGACCGCCATGCGCTCGTCGCGCGGCTCTCCCGGCACGGCCAGGATCGCCTGGAGCGCGAGCGCCGTCGTCTCGGCGTCACTGTTCCAATGGCAGAAGTTGGCGCTCTCACTGGATCGCGCGACGAGCCGCCGGCAGAGGCTCTCGGCTTCAGCCACCAGCCCTGCTCGGCGCGCCGCGAGCGCGAGCCGGGCGAGCGTACCGCTCTCGCGCGTGGCACGAGCGCCAGTTTGCCCCCCCAACACCAGGCGAATTGGGCCACCCTCGCCCGCGAGGGCAAGCGCGTGCAGCACGGTCGCCCGCTCCACGCCAAGGTTCGATGCTCGGTATGCCGTGGGCGCGGCCAGCGCCAGCCCGGGCACGCCGGACGCGCGCGCCTGCGCCATCAGCTGGGCCGCGCGGGAGGAGGAGATCCCTCTCTCGCGCGCAATCCGCGTCACCTCGCGCTCGCGCAGCCATTCCACGCCGTGCGTCAGTGCCCTCTCATTGATTCGGAAGCCGGCCTTGCGCGCCAGGACGAGGCCCTCGACCACGTAGGCCGTCATCTCCGGCTCGGATTCGTCATGCTCCCACCACCCCCAGCCACCATCCAGATGCTGGTAGCGATAGAGCCGCTGCAACCCGGCATCCACCATCTTAGGGATCTCGCGCTCCAGGTGCTTCGCCATCTCGGGCGAGCGCGCCCCCAGGCGGGAGAGGGTGCGATGGACCAGCAGGTCGGGCAGGAAAGCGCTCATCGTCTGCTCGGTGCACCCATAGGGGTAGGTCGCCAGGAAGGAGAGCGCCGACAGCATCCCCGAGGCGAGCGAGGGCGACAGGTGCAGTGTCACCTTCGTCTGCTTCAGGACGTCAGAGCGCAGTCGGATCTTCTCCTCGGCCACTCCATCGCCCGAGAGGCTGCCGGAGCGCGATTCGGCTCTCACGCGCCCGTGCGGCAAGACCGGCAGGCGGACTTCCACAGCATCAGTCAGCCCGCTTTCGGCGCGTGCCCGAGCGACCAGGCGACAGTCGCCCGCTTCCTGAACGCTCGCCTTCCAGTCGAGGCGCCGGGCCTGCCCCGGGCGGAGAGTGATCGCCGTCTCACGCGCGCCGGCGGGGAGCGCCCCCTCTGCATCCAAGGAGACGCGCACGCGCTGGGTGGCGTCGGACTCGTTGTGTACCATCGCCGAGAGCGTTACCTCGTCGCGCGCGGTGAGGAAGCGCGGCGCCTGGATCCGCACCATCAACTCCTTGCGGCAGGTGATCCGGCTCACCGCCTGGCCCACGAGCGTCTCGCGTGTGTGCGCGCGCACCGTCGCACGCCAGGTGGTGAGCGAGTCGGGCACGGCGAGCGCCACAGTCGCCTCACCCTGCGCGTTGGTGCGGGCCACCGGCACCCACAGCGCCGTGTCGGGAAACTCCTTGCGCACGCTCTCTGCCGGGCCCCCTTTGTCCGCCCCGCTCAGGTAGATTTGGGGGAAGGAGAAACTCGTCTCGACCAGGCTGGCGCGCCGGGGATAGAACGCCCGGAGGATATCCGCGCGGTCCTCCTGGATGGCGTAGATCGACTCATCCACGACGCCGAGCGAGAGCTCCGCCTGCACCGGCCTCCCATTGGCATCACGGACGCGCACCTGGTACGTCGCCCGCTCGCCCGGCGCGTACACCTCGCGATCCGGGGTAACCTCCACGCGCAATGCCCGCGGGCGAGATGAAACGTTCACCCCGGCTTCCTGAAGCGCCATCTCCTTGTCGCGCACGGTACAGACGGAAAGGGTGAAGTTTGGCAGATGCTCCCGGGTGACCCGCATCCGGAAAGGAATCGACCGTTCTTTCAGGGGCACGAGCCGCCAGTCGAGAAGCCGGTCGGTCTCGATGGCGACCAGGGCCGTCCCGCCGGGCCGGGAGGTCTGGATCAGGAAGGTCGCCTCATCGCCCGGCTGATACTCACGCCGGTCGGGTATCACCTGCAAGTCTGGGAGGCGTGCGTGAGCGCTCCCGCCCCCGGGTCCGCTCACCCAGAGGTAGGCGGTGGCGGTGATCCGATTCCCGCGTTTATCCCGGGTATGGCCAACCAGCTGGTAGCTTCCGGCAGAAGGCGCCTGGAACCGCGCCTTTACCTGTCCTTCCGCGTCCGAGGCGCCCCGGCTCTTTCCCACGGAGACCAGGGTAAAGCCCTCGTCATTCCAATCGCGCCGGACAAATCGGAGCTCGACATCCACGCCTTCGAGCGGCGCGCCGGCGCGGTCGCGCACGTAAGCGGTCACCGGAATCTCCTCGCCCGCGCCCGCCACGAAGCGTCCTGGCTCCACCTCGAGCGTTTGCTCGCCGCGCCACACCTTCACCCGGGCCGATCCGGTCGCCGAGAAGCGACCCTGGTCGAACACCGTGGCCTCGATGGAGTAGCGGTGGTCAAACGATTCCCAATCGAGCCCGGCCTCCTCTCCTGTGGCCAGCTCGGGCGTCGCCGTTTCGAACCGGACGCGGCAGCGCCCCCGGGCGTCGGTCGTCGCCACTCCCGTCGCCACCACTTCGCCCTCGCCGGTCTGGTCTCCATAGGGGAGATACTCCGCGTCCTCCTCTTGCCAGCTCCAGATCGGGCTGCGCATGATGACATAATCGACGCGCGCGCCCGCTACGGGCGCCCCGAAGTAGTAGCGCGCCTCGATCGTCACCCACCCCGATTCGCTGCGCGTGTACTCCGCGCGCTCGGGGATCACTTCCACCTGATACTCCGGCTTCCGGTAGGCGGCCACGTCGAAATACTCGTCGTGCCTCTGGCCTCCCCACTCCGCCGAAAGGGTGTAGGTGCCCGTGCTCGCTTCCGGCGAGAGCTCCAGCTCGCCGTGGAACGAGCCGAAGTCGTTCGTCATGCGCTCAGCAGCGTAAATCAGCGTGCCGCGGGGATCGTGGACCTCCACGCGCACCGGCTTCCCTTCCGGCACCAGGAACTCCTCGCCGCGCACGGCGCGCGCGATCCCTTTGAACCGGACGCGCGCACCCGGGCGATAGACCGGCCGGTCCGTATAGAGGAAAACCCGCTGCTGCTCCCCGCTTTCCTGCGCCCCGCTTCCCCAGAGCCGGATGAACGCCATCGAGTTACCCCGGCGCGCGGCCAGCAGGAGGTCGCTCTCGCCAGCCTGGAAGGATGCGATGCCCTGCTCATCTGCCACCATGCTCTGGCGCTCGCCGTCCTCGGCATAGACGCGGATCTCCGTGCCGGGCGCCGGCTCGCCCGTGGCGAGGTCAACGGCAAAAGCGAGCACTCTGGAGCCGGATCGTTTCGTGATCAGGCCAAGGCCGGTGACCATCACCCAGTCAATCCGTTCCATGCCGTCGCCCTGGCAGGCGACCACATAGAGCCCCGGATCCTTCAGGGGAAGCGTGATCCGCTGGGTGAAGACGCCCTCTCCATCGCGCGCGGGAACGTGCGAGAACCGCGCCACCGGAGCGGCTCCCGCGACCTGGCGCAGCGCCACCCGCTCCTCCGGGCCGAAGGCGTCGCTCGCGGCATTGGGAACGAGCGCGCGCCACAGCGAGCCGCGCGCCTCGCGCATCACCCGGAGCGGGTCCACCCGATACGCCTCCACGGTGAGCGCATCTTCCCTCGTGAAGCCGTGCGCGGTGATCTGCACCGGCTCGTCAGGCACGAAGACGTGTTGGGGCACGTAGACATCAAGGAAAGGCGTGGTGGGGGCAAGCTCCAGGGCCACCTCGGTCGCCCGGCCCTCGGCAATCGTCAGCCGTGTGGGCGGGAGACGGTGGGCCCGGCTGGACGCGGAGACGAAGTACTCCCCCGCGGGGATCCGGCGCAGGTGGAAGTAGCCGCGCTCGTCGACGAGCAGCTGGCGCTTGCGCCCCGGCACCGAGGGGCTTGCCAGCGCCAGCAGGAGCTTTGCTTTTGGAACCGGCTGGCCGGTATCCTCGGCGGTGACGCGCCCCCGGATCTCGCCCATCGGGACCTGCCGCGAGGCAAACAGCGCCAGGAGACCCGCCGCCCACACGGCACACGCCACGACTGCCAGCGTTCGGAAGCGGCTCCCCGCTTCCCAGCGTTCCCATGCCTGCGCCTCAGCGGCCATCGGTTCCCTCCCCCTCGCCCTCCAGCCTAAACGCGGCTTTGCACGCGCCGCGCGCGCTCCACTGGCCCAGGAGCATCGAGAGGACGGCGAGCACGGCGAAGACGCCCAGGACCGTCACCCGAACTTCGCGGTGGAGCACGCCGAGCGGCTCCAGCAGGTGGGCAAGCTGCACGGTCGCCAGGGCGATGAGCACCGTCGCGAGGAGCGACGCCTGCGCGCCAATCCCCTTCCCCCGCTCCCCTCGCGGGAAGAGCAAGAAGACGCCGGCGACCAGCAATCCGGCGAGCAGGCCGACGAGTGAACGCATCCCCCAGACAATCCCAACCGCCGCGGGAGCGCCCACGGCCCAGAACGCGATCCCCGCCGCCGCCAGAAGCCCCGCGCAAACCGCCGTCCCCCGCACCGCGGGGGCCGAAGCCAGTCGCACGTACGCCGCCCGGCGCTCTAGGCTTTCCGCAATCCAGAGGGGGATGAGGGCACCGGCGACCAGCCCCACGAAGGTGAAGTGGACCGTGAGACTGAGATCGGTGGCCAGCGGGCGGTATCGCTCGAGGAAGAGCCGGAAGAGGAGCGCGAGCAATCCCACCGCGAGGAGCTGGTGCAGGAAGAGCGCCACCGGGGCCGGATCGGCGCTCTCGTCCGACGCCGGGCGCTGCCACCGGAGCGCGCTGGCACGCACCAGGTCACGCCAGCAGAGCGCGGCCAGGCCGCCACTGCCGGCGGCCCACGCGCCTGCGAGCGCCAGCCCGACGCCGTAGCCGCGGAGCCAGTCGAACGCCATCACGTAGAGACCAAGGATCATCAACGCCGCGACGCCAGCACTCTCGCCCGTGCCCCCCTTGCCAGGCGGGAAGCTGGCCGCCAGAAGCGCGCCCAGGAGCCCCGTGCCGATGCCAAGCAAGACGATACACGCGGCCCCGCCTTCGGGCACCCACCGGGGGAGCGTGATAGGCGCGAGAAGCGCCAGGACCACGGTGGCCAGCACTCCTGTGCCGGCGAAGGCGCGCGCCGGCGTTCGAGCGGCGCCAAACAGGCCTGCTGCTGCCACGACCGCCAGGATGATGACCGCGCCGAGACCGAGCGGCACGGCCCGCGCGAGCGCCTGCGTGGGCGGGAAGTGGTAGAAGCCGAAAGCGAGCGCGCCGGCGAGCGTAGCCAGGTAGATCGCCCAGCTCTGGAAGGTCGCCCCATCCGGGGCCCCGGGGGCCGTTTCCGCGTGGAAGGCATAGCCCAGACGCGCCAGGAGAGCCGTCAGCACGCTTCCCAGGGCCACGCCCAGGAGCGCGTCGATGATGCCAGTAGAGAAGAGAAGCGCCGCCACCGCCAGGGGAAGAACGCCGAGCGAGAGGAGCCCAACGGCGCCACAGATTGCGGCGAGCTGGAGCGCGGCGGGCGCCGGCTCGCCCGACGCCATGACCACGCGCGAGCGGAGGTAATGCAGCAGCGCCACCGCCAGTAGGGCGCTGGCCGCGCCCAGGAGGTAGCCCACGCCAAGCGCCTGCCCGGATGCCCAGGGCGGGCGCCCCGGGAGCGTCGCGAGAAACAGCGCCAGTGCGACAGCGCCGCCCGCCACCAGGAGCGATTTGGTGACCGGGCGTTCTGCGTCGCCGATCTCCGGCGCGGCGCCAGGCAGGGGCAGCCACAAGCCCGGAACGAGCGTCGCGAAAGAAAGGCCGGCGAGGGAGACACCGAGCACAACCCAGGCAAGGGCAGCATCCATGGTAGCGCCTTCCCCTGGCTGCCTGCCCCGCGAGGCACCTTTCAGGCTGGACGACCGCAGCTCCCCCCACAGTCCGGCAGCCAGTGCATCACCCGGACCATTATACACCCGGCCAGGGGAGGTGGCAAGCAAACACGCAAGCAGGAATCCGAAGGCCGACGCGCGTACTAGGTACGAGACGAGAGCGCCCCGACGAGGGAGCTTCAAGCACGTCACTGATTTTAGGAGAGTGTTTCCATGCCGAAAATCACATTCATCGGCGCCGGGAGTTTGGGCTTCACCCGCAACCTCGTGCGCGACATTCTCACCTTCCCGGCGCTATCAGGCTCCACGCTGAGCCTGATGGATATCGACGAAGAGCGCCTGGAGTTCGCGCGGACCGCCGTCCAGCGGATCGTCGATGCCGGCAACTATCCGGCCAAGGTCGAGGCGACGCTCGACCGGCGCAAGGCCCTCGAGGGCGCAGATGCGGTCCTCTGCACCATCCTTGCTGCGCCCGTCTCGGTGTGGCGCCACGACGTCGAGATCCCGAAGAAGTACGGGGTAGACATCAACGTGGGCGACACCCGCGGCCCCGCCGGCGTCTTCCGCGCCCTGCGCACCATCCCGGTGATGCTCGACATCTGCCGCGACATGGAGGAGCTCTGCCCCGACGCCATCTTCCTCAACTACACGAACCCGATGGCGATGCTCTGCCGCGCTATCCAGAGCCAGACGAAGATCCGGAGCACCGGCCTCTGCCACAGCGTGCAGGGCACAGCGGCGATGCTTGCCAAGTGGATCGGCGCCCCGATGGAGGAGATCACCTACCTCTGCGCAGGCATCAATCACCAGTCGTTCTACCTGGAGTTCAAGTGGAAGGGCCAGGACGCCTATCCGCTCCTCCGCAAGGCGATTGAGGACCCCGAGATCTACAACCACGAGATCGTGCGCAACGAGATGTTCAAGCACCTCGGCTACTATGTCACCGAGTCGAGCGGGCACAACTCCGAGTACAACGCCTGGTTCCGCAAGCGCCCAGATTTGATCGAGAAGTATTGCACCCACGGAACCGGCTGGAATCCCGGCGTCCATGCCTACATCCTCAACTACTACATGTCGCGCGAGGACACGTGGAAGGAAGAGACCAAGGCGTGGCTAGCCAAGAAGGAGCCGATCAACCTGGAGCGCGGGCAGGAGTATGCCGCCTCGATCATCAACGCGGTGTGCGGCGACGGCACGATCTTCCACTTCAACGGAAACGTGCGCAACTTCGGCCTGATCGATAACCTGCCGGAGGGATGCTGCGTGGAGGTGCCGATCTACGCCGACCGGCGCGGGTTCAACCCGGTGCACGTCGGACCGCTCCCGCCGCAGTGCGCCGCACTCGTCAACATCAGCGCGAACAACGAGGAGATGGCCGTCGAAGGCGCGCTCTCCGGCGATCCCCGCCTCGTCTTCCACTCCATCTGCTACGATCCGCTCACCTCGGCGGTCCTCTCGCTGGAGGAGATCCGCTCGATGGTCAAGGAGATGTTCGAGGTCAACCGCGACTACCTGCCGCAGTTCAAGACCATCGACTTCTAAGCGCCGCTACGGGATGGGAGGCGCCCTCGCCTCCCATTCCTTCTGATAAGGTGGGCTGCCATGCATCCTGTTCCGCCCCGGCTCGATCCCCTGGCAAGCGTTGTCGCGCATAGCCCCGCGGAGACGCGCGCCTACCTGGGGAGCCCCAGCATCGTCCGCCTGCCGGACGCCAGCCTGGTTGTCTCGCACGACTTCTTCGGGCCCGGCGCGCCCCATGATCACTATGGGCGCGAGTACCTCACGCACGTCTACCGCTCCGCAGATGAGGGGGCACACTGGGAGCGGATTGCCGAGATCCCCGGGGCATTCTGGTCCTCTCTCTTCCTGCACCGCGGCGCGCTCTACCTCCTGGGATGCACCGCCGAATACGGCGATATCGCCATCCGCCGCTCCGACGACGGCGGGCGCACGTGGACCACGCCCTCGGACGAGCGCACCGGTCTCCTCTTCCCCGGCGGGCCCGGGCGCGAGAACCCGAACTACCACTGTGCCCCCGTGCCGGTGCTCCTCCACGGCGGGCGGCTCTGGCGCGCGTTCGAGGACTGCCGTGATACCCGGTGGGGTTCTGGCTTCCAATCGCTTGTTATCTCCGCGCCCGAGGATGCCGACCTCCTGGATGCCCGGCAGTGGCGCATGACCAACAAGCTGCCTTACGATAAAGAAACCGACCCGCCCTCCTTCGACCGCGACGGCAAGTGCGGCTGGCTCGAGGGAAACGTCGTCGCCGGCCCCGATGGCCGGCTATGGAACATCTTGCGCGTCCACAGCATGACCCCCGAAGGCCACGCCGCGATGGTCGCGCTCGACCCGGAAACGCACACGCTCACGTTCGACCCTGAAACCGGGTTCATCGACTTCCCGGGCGGCATGACCAAGTTCACCATCCGCTACGACCCGGTTTCCAGGCGCTACTGGACCCTCTCGAATAACGTCACCAACCCAGAGAACCCGAGCCAGCGCTCCGTGCTCAGCCTGCACTCGTCCGCCGACCTCCGCCACTGGAAGCACGAGCGCACCCTGCTCGACAACTCCCTCCTGCCCGACCCGGAGCCGGAGAGGCAGGTGGGCTTCCAGTACGTCGACTGGCAGTTCGACGGCGATGACCTGATCGCCGCGGTGCGCACCGCTTACCGGGGCGCGCACAACTTCCACGACTCGAACTACATCGTCTTCCAGCGCGTGCCCCGCTTCCGCGACTAGCCTAAGGAATCCGGTGCGGACAGAGACCCCCGGCTCCAGTGCCCGGACCTCTCCGGCATCCTCTCCCATAGCCCCGCGGGCCGCACAGCCTGGCCAGGGTGTCTGCACCGCTGTACTCTTTGGACACCTTTAGTACTCTCCAATTAATGCCCCGCGCTAGCTCCCCTTCCCTGGGCTGGCGCGGGGTTGGAAGGGGGCGGCGGTTCGGAAAGTAAGCGCCCTTCCGTCTCCTTGGAATTCCGAGAGAGGGCCGCGCGCACGCGCGGAGCCGAGGCTCCGTGCTACTTTCCGACAAAGCCCTTGCGGGGCTCCCCCCAGCCACCGCCGTTTTGAGGCATCTTAGAGTATCCCCAATCCAGCCCGGCAGGGCTTCGCTCGCAAGCTGCGCGGTGCTTCTAGCGCCACGCGCCGGGTTGTGCGTTGCCTCCGAGGCTTCCGATTCCTTATCGAAATCCCATCCGTCTCTTTCCTCCGTGGTATCGACACCGGCGCGCGTCCATGTGGGCCGCGCCGGACAATACCCTCTTCCACCCCTTGACTCCCACCCAGCTGGCGGTGTATAATTGCGCTATACGGAAACCAATTTCACAATGCGAAAATGATACAGGTCATCCGACGAGCACTTGATATTCTGGAGTGTGTGGCGAACGCCCCGGAGACGCCCAAGGGGTTGGGCGAGATCGCAGAACGGGTGGGGCTGAACGCCGCGACGTGCGCGCGCATCCTGCAGACCCTGGTCGCCGCAGGCTACGTGGAGCAGCTTGGTCCGAGGAAGGGCTACCGGCTGGGGCCGATGGCCTACGCGCTGGCGGCCCAGGGGCCTTATCGGAAGGATCTGGTCCACGTCGCCCAGCCGGTCCTGGAGCGCCTGGCGGGGGAAACTCAAGAGACCGTGCTCCTGGCCGTGCTCCATCAGGGCCGGCGGGTGACCCTGTGCGAGGTAGAGGGGACGCAGATCGTCCAGGTGCGCTCGGACCGGCTCCAGCTGTATGACCCGCTCCGCACGGCGACGGGGAGGCTCCTACTGGCCTATCTCGATGACACCCGCCGCAAGAGCTGCCTGGAGACGAGTGAGACCTACGCCACCGCGCCTGTAAGCACGCGAGAGCAGATGGAGGCGGAGCTTGTGCAGGCCCGCCGCGATGGGCGCGTCATCCGGACCAGCGAGGGCCATGTCGTCGGAATTGCCTATCCGGTGTGGGAGGGAGAGACGGTTGCCGCGGCTCTGGGGCTTCACCTGCCGGAGCACCGGTTCACCGGCGAGCACCGGGACCGGGTTCTGGAGGCGATGGAGAGGGCAGCCCGAGAGATGAGCGAGCGCGTGAGGGCCAGGCGCCCGGCCTGAGCCGGAAGGCGCGGCAACGGCGCGCCGTCACCCGCGGCGGCACGCCACATTCCAAAAGGAGGAGATCACACCTCATGAACGCACAGGAGTTGAAACGCTACGCCCGCGAGAAGGGCGCGGATCTGGTGGGCATCGCGCCCATCGCGCGCTTCGAGAGCCTGCGCCCCGAGCGCAGCCCGATCTCGATCTTCCCGGAATGCCGGTCGGTCATCGTGCTGGGCCGGCGCATTCTGCGCGGCGCCCTGCGCGGCGTGGAGGAAGGCACCAACTTCAACAGCACCTACGGCATGTTCGGCTTCCGGTGGCTGGAGGACAACTTCCTCTCGCGCACCACCTACGACGTCACCTGCCACATCGAGTCGCACGGCTTCGAGGCCGTGCCCCTCTTCGGCTATGCCCCCGATGGGATGCCGGTCGGACACCCGGTCGCCGAGGGCAAGCCCGCGCCGAATGTCATCGTGGACCTCGACTTCGCCGCGCAGGCCGCCGGCCTGGGCGAGATCGGCCTGGGCGGATTCTTCCTCACGCCTGAATATGGACCGCGGCAGCGCTTCGCGCTCATCCTCACCGACTGCGTCCTGGAGCCGGACCCGGTGATCGAGAAGCGGCTCTGCGGCGATTGCGGCGCGTGCGCGGATGCCTGCCCGTTCGGCGCCATCGATGTGGAGAAGAAGGTGATCGCCGGCGTGCCGGGCCACCAGATGGAGGTCGCCACGATCGATTACCGCGTTTGTCGCTCCTGCCCCAACGGCGCAATGGCCGGACCGGGGCGCGGTGACCGCCCGGACCGGGGGGCCGCTGCATGCGCGCGCGCCTGCGTTGTGCGCCTGGAAGAGGCTGGCAAGCTGGCCAACAAGTTCGAGAACCGCTTCCGGAAGCGTAAGCCGTGGGCGCTCGACCTGTTCCACCGGCCCATCGGCGCGGACGAGGCGGGCAATCCGGCCTACCTTGGTTGCGCCGCGAGAGCCGACGCGCGAGAGAAGTAGATTCCGACCGTTCAGGGATCGGGCCCGATGGCGCTGGCCGGCCTGCCAGCCCGGCGCGAGGGCCTCGATCCGGAGGAGAAAGCCGTGAAGCTGACGGCAGCAATGGTCAAGGAGGCGGCGTTTCGCGCGGGCGCCGGCGACGTAGGCATCGCCAACATCGAGCGCTTCGCCAACGCGCCGCGCCAGATGCACCCGAAGAATATCTTCCCCGACTGCCGCTCCGTGATCACCATCGTCCAGCCGATCCCGCGCGGGACGTACCGCGGGATCACCGAGGGCACGCACTGGGCAAACTACACCTTCTATTCCTACAACAAGCTCAACACGCTCTTCCGACCGGCGGTCACCTATGAGACGGCGTGCTTCATCGAGGACCACGGTTGGGAGGCGGTGCCGCTCTACCCGGGGGTGCCCGAGCGAACCGGATCGCGCCCGCCCGTGGCGCCCGACCGCCCGGCGCCCGACGTGAATATCCAGGTGCGCATCGCCGCCGTGGCATGCGGCGTGGGCGAGATCGGTTGGTCCAAAGTCCTCCTCACGAAGAAGTTCGGGCCGCGCGTGCGCATCGGGACCATCCTCACCGACGCCGAGCTAGAGCCAGACCCGCTCCCGGAGCCTTCGCTGTGCAACCGGTGCATGCGCTGCGCCAAGGAGTGCCCCGGCGGGGCGATCCCCCTCCCCGGCGAGCGCCCCACCATCAAGATCCAGATCGAGGATAAGTGCTACGAGTGGGGCGACGTGCACATGGGCCGGTGTACGCTGACACACCACGGCCTCAACTGGGAGGCGTCGCCCTTCCTCAAAAAGTCACTCCCAGGGCTGGACCTCCATGTGCGCGAGAGCACGCTCTCCGAAGAGGCCGCCTACAAGATGACCTACTCGCTGGGCCAGGCGGCCTGGGCGCCCTCGGCGGAATTCCCGGAAAACTCCGTCATTCCCTACTACCGCCAGATTCTCAGCCACACCGGGTATTTCGCCGTGTGCGGCGCGAAGGGCTGCATCCGCGCGTGCATGGCCCATCTGGAGAAGCGGGGCGTCATTGAACAGTCTGAGTTCCCAACGCCCGTCTTCCCGGAGCGGCCGTGGAAGCTGCCCCCACCGGAGGAAGACGAGACAGGCGGCGTCGCCGAGGGGAAGTTCCCAGAGTTGTACAACCGCCCTGACCCGAACCCCGGCGGCTGGGAGTAACCGGGAATCTCTTCGCCGCATCCATTCGCGTGGGCCAGCAGGAGCACGGAGCTGCTGGCCCACACGCGATACTTCCCCCTCCCGGCCCCACCATCCCGGATGGCTCAGGTGGCAGGACGCCCTATACACGCCGGCGCATTCCAGGCAGGCTTGGGCGCGGGTCATGGCGAATCTTCCCTCATTGCCCGACATCGGAAAAGTCTGGCCGCGGGGAGGACGAGACGCCGGCCACTGGCTGGAGCATACCCGTCCTTCTCGCGAGGGTAGAGAAGATGCGTGAACTCGCTCCCATCGCACTACACGAAACAGAAACCGCCTTCCACCTCAGCGGAGGCACGTGGGAATGCTCGCTTTCCAAAGTGACGGGGCTCCTGGAGCGCGCCGCCACCCGGGGCGACCACTGGCTCGCCACCCCGCTCCCGGACCTGTGGGCCTCCGAAGCCGTGGATCCGCGCGCGGACCGCTTCCAGGCGCGCCATGCCACCGCCCAGGTCCGCCTCGTCTCCGTCGAGGCCAGCCGGGTGATCCTCGAGAGCGTGGGCGGCTTCGCGAAGGTCGACGGCTCCGCCATCCCTCTCGCGCGCCGGCTCCGCTTCACGTTCGACGCCGATGGCACCGTGCAAGTGGACGTGAGCGTTGAGGCCCGGGGGGCGCTCCTCCTCCGCTGGCTTTCCCTCGGGCAGAACGAGGTGGATCCCGCCTCGTGCCGCTTCCTCGCTCACGAGGGGGATGCCGCAGAAGGCTTCGCCACAGCGCGGCCCGCATGCCCCGCGGTTGGCGAGGGCGACCTGGATCTCGGCGGGCGCTTCATTCCCTGGATCCATTTCGGGAACGACCGGGGTGGGTTCGAGGTCGTCTTTCCCCATTCCGACCGGGTCTCGTGGGGCTGGACCGACACCAGTCCCTATCCCACGGGCGACCCTCTGGGCCGCGCCGGCGAGGGAATGGTGATCCGCGTCGCGTCGGGCCGGCCCTCGTGGGAAGCATTCGCGATCCGCAACCTGCGCACCCCCGTGGACGAGGGATGGAAGTGGAGCGACACCTTCTATCTCTCGCTCCTCCCGGGCGCCATGTCCGATCCGCGCGCGAACGACCTGCGCGTCTGGTGGCCCGGCCCGCACCAGTACCGCAGCGGTTGGCATCCGCCCGATGAGAAGAGCATCGCCGCGTGGGCCGCGGCGGGCGCCAACCTGGTGATCGGCGGCGCCAACTGGCGCTCCGGCGATTACTCGCATCCGGAGCGCCCGGCCGATCTCGACCGGTTCATTGAGCTATGCCACCGCTACGGGATGCGCGTGCTCCCCTATGTGACGTTCACCGACCTGGAGTTTGGCACGCCCGCGTTCGCGGCGCACGCGGAAGAGTGGCGGATCGAGCCGGTAGCGGAGTTCAACTACCGCAGCCACCTGATGTGCTACGGCGCCGAGGGTTGGCAGGAGCACTGGGAGCGTGAGGTAAGCGCCGCGTGGGAGCGTCACGCCTTCGACGGTCTCTATATCGACTTCTGGGCCGGGCGCCTCCTCTGCCGAAACGAGCGCCACGGCTGCGCCGGGCCCTACGGGCGGTGCACCGCGCCCGGCCTGCGGCGAATGGCCCGGCATGCCGCCGATCTCGTCCGGAAGCGCCAGGGGCTGATCATCGTCAACACCAACATCCTGCCCCTGGGCATGCTCAACAGCAGCTTCGACGCGCGCTTGCTCGGCGAGTGGCGCGACCCCGAGGAGGCCGATCCCCTCTCTCAGCGTGTCTTCTACAACGCCCACCGCTTCGGATGCGCGAACCTGCTTCTGACGGGAAAGCTGCAGAGCATCGACGAGCGCGCGCTTGCGCTTACGGAGGCCTACCAGGGAACGCCGGTTCTGAGTGGCGGGCGCACGCCGGACGAGCGTGACCTGCTCTCCCGCCGGGCGCGGCTACTCGCCTCGTTTGGAGTGGGCGCGGCACATGCCGAGAACGCGTTCGAGCTGCCGCCGCTGCCGGGCGCGCCGGGCGTGCGCGCCAGCATCTACCGGCGTCACGACCGCGACGAGTGCCTTGTCACCCTCTCCAATCCGGGCGCTGAGGACGTTCGCGTGCCACTCACCGCGCTCGTGCCGCTCTGTGGGCCACTTGCCGGCCGCATGGTCGTCTGCGTGGAGGCGACACGCGTCTTCACCGCGAGTGAGCTCTCCTCCAGCGAAGGCCCCACCCCCGCTGTGGACGTGCCCGCGGGTAGCCTGCGCACGCTCTGGATCCGCCCGGATCCTGGAGCTCCCTGCCTGATCTACGCGCTCACCGGCCGCGAGCGGCCATCCGCCGAGTGGTCGCAAGAAGACCACGCTCTCTCATTCACGAGTGAGCACCCGTCGCTTTCGACCGCAGAGGTGCTCCTCGCCGGTCCGGAACCGATCGGGATTGCCGGTGACGCGGCGGTTGAGTTCCAGGTGGGGATCGGGTGCGTGCGCGCGGAGGTGCCGTGCAACGTCCCCGTGGTGGCAAGCTACCCGCCGCCGCGCCTGGCCCAGCTGAAGATGCGGTTCACGCGCTTTGACCGGCTGCCCGAGGCGCGCCTGCCCGAGGGGTATGAAGTGCGCGCCTACCGGCCCGGGGACGAGGCCGCTTGGGCGGCGATCCTCAACGCCACCGAAAGCCTGGGCAAGTGGGACGTGGATCGCGTGGTCCGCCTGCTGCAAGGCCAGCGTCACGCCGTGCCCGAGGGAACCTTCTTCGTCACGTGGAAAGGCCTGCCCGTGGCAACGGCGACCACCGTGATCGGCCCGGGCAATCTCCTGCCCGAGGTAGGCTGGGTGGGCGTCGTACCCGCGCACCAGGGGCACCGGCTGGCCTTCCATGTCTGCCTGGCGGTCCTTCGCTACATGCGCGACCGTGGTTTCCAGGAGACTTACCTGTTGACCGACGATTTCCGCCTGCCTGCCATCAAGACCTACCTGCGCCTCGGCTTCGAGCCGGAGATCGCGGATCCGAGCCACCCCGCCCGCTGGCAGCGCATCCTCTCCGAGATCGGCTGACGCAGTGAAAACAGGCGTCAGGTAAGGTAAGCGCTCAGGAAGTTGTGGTAGACGCGCGCGAGCTCCGTGCTCTCCATGCCTGGGAAGGCCGCGGGCATCACGGTCAGGTAGCCGTCAAAGCCGATGCGCTTCAGGCCCCGGAAGAGCGAGTCGAAATCGACGCCGTCGGGGTCGCCCGGAAGGCATAGCGCGTACTTGCGTCCATTGAGCGTGATCACCTCCGGGCCCTCCGCATCCGCGGGCATCGGCTTGTGATTCTGGATTGAGACGGCGATGATGTAGGGAGCCAGACGCTCGATCTCGGTCTCGGCGTGCTTCTCCTGCCCGGCGATGATCAGGTGCGACGCCTCGAACGCCAGCCCAAAGTTCGGATGATCGATTCGAGGCAGGTAGATCTCGCAACGCTCCGTGGTATCGAGAAGCGTGCCGTTATGGAGCTGCGCCCCCGTCTTCACCCCGCGCTCCGCGGCATAGTCGGCAATCCGGCGGATCCAGGGGATCGACTGTTCACTGTTGGGGCTGACGCGCACATAGAGGGCGCCGATCGCCGAGGCAATATCCACCACGCGCTCGGCCCGGCGAAGCGATTCCGGATCGGAGATCCCAGGCGCGGTGAGGAAGGTGCAACACACCCCGTGCTTCTCCAGCGCCGCGCGCGCCTCATCGACCGCCGCGGCGGGGGACGTCTCGTCGAGATGGCCGCGGCGGATCTCAACGCCGTCGTAGCCCACCTCGCGGGCAAAGGCGATGAACTCCGGCAGGCTCATCGAGAACCCGCCTGGGATCATGAACTGGCGTGCGGAAAGCGCGAGCTTCATTGCGACCTCCGTATGGCGCGGCGAGGGTCCTGGTCTGGCTGCTCCACACCAGCGGTAATCCGCCACGCGCCCTGCCATCCTGTTCGCTCTCCCGCGCCATTCTCCTGCCCCCCGCCAAGCCCAGGCATGAACCCATCAGGGGGAGCCAACGCGTTGGGGAGGAAGGCACCCCTTTGCACCGAACCTGTTCTGGAGGATAGAGCTTGCGCCTGGCGCCGCCGGGAACCTCGCATCGTATCGGCGCGCCGGACGCGCCCGGCTCGGCTCTCTCTAGAGGAGGCTATCATGCGCTTCGTTACCATCGGTTTCGCGCACGGGCACATCGACGCCGCCGTGCAGGGCTTCCGGAAGCTGCCCGGATTGGAGTTGGTCGGCATCGCCGACGTGAATTCCGAGCGCTTGGCTGACCGGCAGGCGAAGCTTGGCGTGCCCGCCTTCTCCGATTACCGGGAGATGCTCGACACCCTGAAGCCAGACTTTGCGGCGGTGTGCCCGGCAAACGCCGATAAGGCCGCGGTCATCGTGGAATGCGCAAAACGAGGCGTGCACGTCTTTGCCGATAAGCCGCTGGTCACGCGCATGCCGCAATTGACGCAGGTAGAGCAGGCAGTGCAGGCCTCGGGGATCGAGGCATGGGCCTACTTGGAGCTGCGCTACAGCCCCTACGGCTACACGATCAAGAAACGCATCGAAGCCGGAGAGATCGGCGAGGTGGTCAGCGTCTACGCGACCGGGCCGCACAAGCTCAACCTCCCCTCGCGCACCCCGGAGATGCTGGACGCCGACCGCAACGGCGGCTGCCTGGTAGATCTCGGCTGCCATGATATAGACCTGGCCCGGTGGTTCACCCGGCGCGAGCCAATCGAGGTGACCGCCTATCTCAGCAAGCGCCGCTTCCTCCAGCTCGACAACTTCTGGGATACCGCGCAGGCCTTCTTCCGCTTCGAGGGCGACATCTCCGTGTACATCGAGCCAAGCTGGCTGCAGCCGGACGCTTCCCGATTCTGGGGTGACATCCGCATCACGGTGGTCGGCACGCTTGGCACGCTCGAGTACCGCACCTGCGATAGCTCGCTGATGCTGGTCACCGTGGAGAGCGGCGAACAGGCGATCGTGGCAGAACCCGCGCCCGTGGGCATCCTGCAGGATTTCGTCGCTACGATCCGGGGCCGAGGGAGTGGCATCCTCTCGACTGCCGAGACAATCGCCTCGATGCGCGCCATTCTCGTTGCCCATGAGGCGGCGGTTTCCGGAGCCCGGCTCACCCTGCGGTGAGTCGTCTCGCCGGCGCGGATCCGCCCCCCCGGGCCAGCCACGGAGAAGCCGGCCTGACCGTTGTCCATTGGAGCATGATCCAGAAAGGGCTCGGCAAGAGCCCCCGGAAAAGGAAGGGCATGAAAGTACACCTATCATCTCTGCTTGCAGCCATGCTTCTCGCGCTCGCCACGCCTGCCTTCTCTCAGGAGTGGCGCGAAGGCTTTGAGGGAGGCGTGGGCAGCGTATCCTCTTACCATGCCGATGCGCCTACGGTGACGCCTGTCGCCGTTGAGGGTGATGCCGCTGAAGGGAAGCGCTTCCTCCGCGCGGCGCTTCCTGGCAAGCGCGCGCTGGAGGGGGTTCGGATCCGCGCCACCGGCCTGGAGGGCGGGCGTCTGGCCACGGTCACCGCGAAGGTGCGTGGCCAGGGCGAGGTGTGGCTCTGCCTCCTTGCCCGGAACGGCTGGCTCTATGCGCCTCAGACGCAACGCCTCACCGGGCAGTGGCAGGAGATCTCGCTGAGCAAGGTGATTCCCGCGGCGGACAACGGCCTCGGCATCCACTTCTTGAGTAAGACGGTTCAGACGGACGCGGTCTTCGAGGTGGATGACATCCGCGTCACCCAGGCGCCCGCGCCCAAGGTGTATGACGCGGAAGTCGGCCCCTGGCGCTTCGAAGCCGAGGCACACGCTCAGCGGCCGCGCCAGGTGGCCGACCTCCAAGCCGCCTCCGGAGGCAAGGTGGTCCGGGATCCGCTCTACATCGCCCTCGAGGGGCTCCCCTTCCCGCGAACGTCCCGGCCTGTCCACGTCTACGTGAAGGTCCAGCCTGGTGCCCCCGATGAGGACTACCGCCTGATCACCAACCAGGGCGGGGTGACGCAGACTCTGGCGAGCGTGAAGCCGGGCAAGCCAGGGCAGTGGCAGTGGCTGCGCTTTGCCCCGGTGACCGCGGGCGAGGCGGGCGATACCTTCGGGATCTCCTGCTGGCGCAAGGCCGGCGCCCCGGAAGCGGCGGCGATTGATGCCGTGGTCCTCAGCACGAAGGCTGATCTCGATGATGCCGCGCTCGACCGGGCCCCGCTCCTCCTTGGCGACCGCCCGCTCGCCGTCGTCTCTCGCGCAAAGGCCGCGCCCAAGATTGATGGCGTCGCGGATGATCCCTGCTGGGCGAGCAGCGTCGCGTGTACCGGGTTCCTGGTCGGCAGGTCGCTCGCGCCGGCAAGCGCGCCCACGACGGTCCGGCTCTGCTGGGACGACACGCGCCTCTACCTCCTCTTCGAGTGCGAGGAGCCGATCCTGAACGTGGCGATGCAGCGCCGGCACGAGTTCCTGGCGAAGATCACGGAGCGCGATGGCCGGGTGTATGACGACGACGCCGTGATCGCCCTCCTGGATCCATCAAACACCGGGAAGCAGGTGTTCGACTTCACCATCAACGCCCTCGGCACAATCGCCGATGCACGCTGCCCTGGGCCTGACCTGTGGGCGACGCGCGACATCACCTGGAACTCCGGGGCCGTGGCGAAGGGCACCATCGGCGCCAACTCCTGGAGCGTGGAGCTCGCCATACCGTTCGCGGATCTCGGCCAGACGCCGCGCCCCGGCGATGTCTGGCAGGCGTGCCTGGGCCGCATCGCGAAGGCGCGCAAAGAGACGACCTCGTGGAACCCATCCAACCGCGGCTTCCACGACCCCTATGCCCTCGGACGCCTGGTTTTCGCGGGCGAGACGCCCGGCGTCGTCATGGCCACGCCGGAGGCCATCCAACCCGGGCGGAACACCGCAACCGCGGAGTTCCCGGCCGCTCCTGAGGGGACACGAGGCGCCTATCTCTTCTGGAACACCCGCTCTCCTGCGGCCAACCGACACATCCTGGCGTTCGGCGACCTGGCCAAGGCCCCGGCCCGGCTCGCGTGCCCGCTCGATATCAAAGAAGATGCCGAGCTCGAGGTCGCGCTTGGGGTGCTGGATGCCGCGACGCTCCAGCCGCTCTACCTGACGCCGGCGGTGAAACGCGCCGTGCGCTCTACGATGGCGACGCTCACGCTCGCGTGTGATGGCCCCTACGAGGTGCTGGTCAACGATGAAGTGGTGGCGCAGGGCCCGGCATCGGCCGGCACTGAACCGATCCAGATACCTCTGAAGAAGGGCCCGAACGTCTTTGCGCTGCGACTCGAGAAGGGCACGGCGGCCATGCGTCTGGAAGCCCCCGGCTGGAAGGGCGAAGCCGTCCGGTGGCGGATGGCACCCGCGAGCACCCGCGACGCCACCCTGGCCACGACCGATGACAGCACCTGGGCCATCGCCCCGAAAGCGGGCGATCATCCGAAGCTGGGCGCCGTGCTCGGCGATCCCGGGAAGCCGGTCATCCTCCGGCACACGCTCCTGTGGGAGAAGACGCGCACCTGGCCCACGCCGTCTCCGGCGCTCTACATCGCCCGAGATAGCGCACAGCACCTCACGTTCATCGCGGATGGCCTTCCCGGACGGAAGCTGGTGGACTGGAGCGTCACCCTCGCGGTGCCGCCCGCGTTCGAGATCCTCGGCGCGACCGGCTACTACGGCGAGCGGGATCCGCAGCCCATTTTCCGCTGCACCCAGCTCGGCGAGCGCGAGGTGGACGGCAAGAAGATGCGGCTGGCGCGGATCACCGCGGATAAGCCGGTCCTCTCTGGCCGGCACTACATCATGTCGCTCTTCAACGCCTTCGTCCGCACGCGCCCGGGCGCTTCCCTGGAAGGGAACGAGACGCGCTTCCTCTATTGGAGCGAGGCAAACGACGGCACCGTTACCGAGCCTGTCCAGGAGATTCCGGTGCGCATCCTACCCCCACTGAAGGGGAAGCAGCCGAAGCAGCTCGTCTGGCAGCTGTGGGGCTCGTTCTTCGGCAACATGGACGACCCGGCGATGCGCGAGGAGACGCTGCGCACGGCGCAGGCCGCCGGCTTCAACGATATCGTCTCCGGCAGCCGGTGGACCAGCGACAACGCGCCCCGCTTCGGCATGACGCATACCTTGGGCATCAAATTCCAGTCCTGGTCGATCAACCTGGGGCCCTACCTGGAGGCCCACCCGAACGAGTGTCTCATCGATCGCGAGGGCAAGCCGAGCAAGAGTCTCCTCTGCACCACACTCCTTCTCGATCAATCCTGGCCCGCGGTCGAGGCCGCGCTGAAGGAGCGGCTGGACGAGGCCCGTCCGCACATCGTGGACTACGACTTCGAGTACAACCCCTTTGATGGGCCGCACTCCTGCTACTGCCAGCGCTGCCTGAAGGCGTTCCGCGAGTTCGCGCGCATCCCGGCGGAGACGCCGCTCGATGCCGCCACGATCAAGGAGAAGCACGACGAGGCCTGGACCGACTTTATGGCGCGCCGCGTCGCGCAGGTCTTCGCGAAGCTGAAGGACGGCGTCCGCCGGGTGGCTCCCGGCACAAAACTGAGCGCCTACAGCGGCTACCAGACGCCGGACAACCCGCGCACCTACGGTGTCAACTGGGCCTACTTCGGCGAGCTGAAAGCCGCCGACCGGGCCGGATGCGGCTACGGCCGGCCGGTGGAGCATATCCCCGGGACGATCCAGGCGCTCAATGGGATCCCGGTCCTCTTCGGCGCCCTGATGACCCCCTACGACACGAGTATAACCGCGCCACAGGTGCCGATTCCCAAGGCGCGCCTGCTTCGCCGCTCGCTCGACTCGACCGGAGGCGTGCTGGTCTATGACCGCCTCCCCATGGACGGGCGTACGTGGCTGGCCGTCGCGGAAACCACGCGGCTCGTCGCTGAGTTCGAACCACTCTTCCTGACCGGGAAGCGCAGCGCCTTGCAGGGGCACGACCCCGCCGTCGTACAACTCCTCAGCGATGGCAAGACGACGCTCGTCTGCGCCATGAACGACTCGAGCGCATCGGTCGAGCGACGCATCACCCTGCCCGCGGACGCCGGCGACGGCACCGAGTTCTACTCGGGCAAGAAGGTGAAGGCCGGTGAGACCGTCGCCTGCGCCTTGGCCCCCGGCGAGGCAGCCGTCTACGTTCTGAAGCGGTAGGACCGCGCGGCTCGTTCCGCAGCCCTCTTCCGGGTGCCGGCGTCGTCGGCACCCGGACTGAGATTCCGACACAAGGCATCGGTCCTGGGCACGGGGGCTCCCGGCTCCAATGCCCGGCTGCCGAAGATGGGACGAGGTGCGGGCTCGTCGGCGTGAGACAGGCGCAACCTTAGAGGAGAAATCTGTCGCGAGAAGATGCGGCGGAACGCGGGTCAGGAGCGGACTCTGGCGGCCAGTTCCTCGCGAGAGTGTATCCCCAGCTTGCGGAAGACGCGCTGGAGGTGCGCCTTGACGGTGTTCTCGCTCATCGATAGCCGGGCAGCAATGCCCTGGTTCGAGAGCCCCTCCGCGGCCAGAAGGGAGACCCGACCCTCCGTGGGCGTCAACACGCGGTCTGGATCGATCTCTCTGAGGGCAAGCTGGTGCTGATCGGCGGCCGCCGCGCGGGTCATGATGGCGGGAACGAGGTTGGGGTCGACAAACGCTTTGCCGCTGGCGATTGCTTCGAGGGCCTGCACCAGCATGCTCCAGGTGGCGGACTTGGTGACATACCCCGAGGCGATGCCCACCGAATCGAGGAGGGCTTCGTCATCGGGGAAGCCGGTCAGAAACAGTACCTGGCAGCTCGGCAGACGTTCCTTGATGCGCTTGGCGCACTCAGCGCCATTCATCCGCGGCATCCGAAAATCGATGATTGCCACATCGGGCTTGGCCTTGTCCAGGATCGCCAGGGCCTGCTCGCCATCGCTCACGGAGCCGACCACTTCATACCCGGGAATCGCCTCCAGGCGCGCTTGCAGCGCGTCCCGGACGAGGTCGTGGTCATCAATGATAAGCAGTCGCATGATCATCTACGGACGGCGGAACCGCTCGCCTGAAAGTCCTCTCCCCGTCAAGGAGAGGCTACGATCCCTATCACCTTGGCGTTCTCTGCGGCCTCTCCGCCCGCCCACACGGCCGCAAGGTCCCTCATCAAGTATACGCTACAACCTGGCAGGCGTCAAGCGGTTGCTCCGCGGCGTTGGGGGGAGCAGCAAAGCGTGCTGACTGCTGCTCGGTCGAAGACGACGGCGAGGGCCGCGCGGGCGCAATGCCCGCGCGGCCCTCTTTCACGCGCTCATCAGGATTACCAGCGAACCCCATCAATGTGGATGGAGCCGCTGTAGGTTCCCGAGTTGGTCATGATCTGCACGCCCAGAGTCTGGAGCGGCAGTGCAACCCCCGTAGGAACCTCGAGCTTCAGGTTCGTCCACCCCGACGTGAGCTGCGTGACTGGGCTCATCGCAACCCACTTCCGGGTGGCATCCTGGATGTAGAGGCGAGCAACCACGTTGCTGGCGTCCGAACCGCCTCGGATCGGCACGGTGATAGTGCACCCGCCAACCAGCGAAGCATCCGGCTTCACCAGGACGTACCCAGGAGTGGAAGCAGACGCGCCGTCCAGCCAGAAGCCGAGCGAGCGATTGCCTTCAGCAGCGACGTAGTCGGCATTCCAGATCTTCGTGCACCGCTCCAGGACGGTCCATCCCTGGGTGCCAGACTCGAAGCCGTAGCGCAGAGCTTCGCTGCTGCCGCCGCCGCTTCCACCGCCCTCTCCCGGATCGGTGATGACGCCATCCCAGCGGACATCATCGACGTAGATGCTGCCGGTGAAGGTGCTCGTGCTCGTCATGAACTGCAACCCCAGGTTCATCAGCGGGGTTTGCGCGGTGGCAGGCACCGTCACGGTGAGGCGGGTCCACGTCCGGGAACCGATCGAGGTGATCGGACCCGCAGCAACCCACTTCCCGGTGGCATCCTGGATATAGGCACGCCCGGTGACCATATTCTTCGACGAGTCGACGTAGACGTTGGCGGTCACGGTCGCCCCGGCGCCCAGGCTAGCGGGCGGCCGCACGCGGGCATACCCCGGCGAAGAGCTGGAGATCGCATTCGCGTAGAGACCGATCGAGCGGAAGCCCTCGTACTTGAAGTCAGTCGTGTTCCAGAGCTTCACGCAGCCCTCGAGGTTCTCCCAGCCCTGCGTGCCATCCTCGAAGTCATACTTCGTGGCATCCGTAGCCTTGGCCGTGGTGCCGGCCACTGGAGCGCTCAGGTCAGAGCGATTTCCGGCCGCATCGAAGGCCGCCACCTGGTAGGTGTAGGTCGTTCCCGCGGTCAGCCCGCTATCCTTGTAGGTCGTCGTGTTGACCGTCGCCACCTCGAGGTTGTTGCGGTAGAGGCGGTAGCCGGCCACGCCGACGTTGTCCGTCGAAGCGTCCCAGCGCACCGTGATTTCAGTGGCGCTGGTGGTCGAAGCGGTCAGCCCGGTCGGGGTCGACGGCTTCTGGGTGTCGGAAGGCGACGCGGTGGTCGTGGTGACCGCGGCGCTCTGCGACGACTCGTTCCCGGCGGCATCGATCGCGGAGACGCGGTAGGAGTATTGCGTCCCCGCCGCCAGGCCGGTATCCGTGTGCGACGTGTTCGCGGTCTGGGTGATGCGCGTGCCGTTGCGGTAGACGCGGTAGCCGGTGACACCCACGTTATCCGTCGCAGCATTCCACTTCAGAGCGATGGAGGACGTGCCCAGCGGCTGAGCCGTGAGCCCCGAAGGTGTAGACGGCGGCGTGGTGTCTCCCCCACCGCGGCCATACCAGTCGGCGATCACCTGAGCCATTGGCTTGTTGTTGATATCCATGCCCCGGTCGTTCGCGCCGCCGCGGTTGGGATCCACGTTCCAGGTCCACCAGAAGATTCCGGCCATCCAGGGCTCCTTATCGAAGACCTGGAAGGTGGCCTCGACGCAGTTCTTCGCGCCCGTCTGGTCCGTGCCCGACTGGACTTCCCACTCGGCGCCCGGGTTCCGGACGGTGTTGAAGCCGAGCTCGGTGAAGATCACCTTCTTGCCGAACTTCTGGGAGAGCGCCTTCATGTCGTCCACCCAGCGGTTGGTCTGGCCGTAGCTGTCGGTGTAGGAGTACCAGCCGGCCTTAGCCTGCTCCACCGTCGGGTTGTTCGCGCGGGTAATTGGGAAGTAGGCGTCCACGCCGATGTAGTCGAGGGCATCCCACCACTGCACCATATAGTACTCGCCCCACGACTTAGGCCCCCAGTTGGCCGCGTAGGTGAGCGGGCCCTTGTAGACGTTGCGGACGTCGGCGACGATGGAGCGCCAGTATGAGGTGTAGCTCGAGCCGCTCATCGACTTGTACTCGCAGCCCACGCAGAACATCTCAACACCGAGCTCCGTGGCCATCCGCGCGTAGTGCAGGATGAAGTTTCGGTAGCTGGAGAACCACGCCGAGGCGCTCGACGGGGAGATGGAGCCGCGCCAGGCGCCGTCTCTCGGATCGACGTGCGGCTTGAGCATCACCTTCAGCCCGCGCGCATGCGCCTGCTGGATGATATGGCGCACCGATTCATCCGACGCGGTGCCTCCCCCGTTTTCGGCATAGATGGTCGTGGAGGATCGGTTCGACATGTACCAATGAGGCACAATCGCGATCCAGTTGCCCTTCAGATTGACGAGCTGATTGAGCGAAGTGATCGTGGATGACTTCAAATAGGCATCGTGCCACCACGACGCAAAAGTCATACCCTGGTGCCAATTGGCCACATCTGCCCGCGCGCCACTCGATCCAGCGAGAAGGCAGAGGCCAGCGCACAGCGCTAGCAACAGGTGCCTTGGTCGATGCATCAGTTGCTCCTTCCGGTTGAGGAAATCGAAGCGCCCCAGCTCTCCCCGCCGGGGAGTCCTCCCACGGCGGTCGATCCAAGATGCGCTCCTCTCTTCGGGCCGAGGAGGGGCTTCAAACCCCAGCCACCCGAACTGGCCCTTATCGCACTAATAGTTCGCACCCAAAGCATGTTCCTCCTTCCACCCTTTTTCGCTGCGCGCGGCTCTTTTTTGCCGAGAGTGGAGGAGGCGGTGTGGATTAGGAGCAAGCCGGGGCATTCCCGTGGGAATCCGGAAGGGATAGAACGCTCTCAGTAAACGCGCGCGTGCCCCGAGGACTCAGCCCCGGGGCACGCAGGCTGGTGTTGCTGGATTCCGGCGGCTACCAGCGCACATCGTCGACATAGAGGCTGCCCGTGTAGCTGCCGGTGTTGGCGCGAGTCATGACCTGCAGCCCGATGTTTTGGATCGGCGGTATGATCGAAGGAGGCACCGCCAGGGTCAGCGTCGCCCAGCTCCTGGGGGACAGCACGGAAGTCGGACTCATCGCGACCCACTTCCAGGTCGCGTCTTGCAGGTAGAGACGCACCACGACGTTGGTGTTGCTCGCGTCCAGGTAGGCTTGCATCATCACCGTGCCGCCTGCCCCCAGCGAGCCATCCGGTCGCGTGCGGACGTAGCCGGGCGTGGAGGCAGAGGCCCCTTCGAGCCACAGGGCGAGGGAGCGGGATCCTTCCGCGCTGACGGCACTGCTGCTCTCGATCCGGATGCACCTCTCGAGGCGCTCCCACCCCTCGGTGCCTGTCTCAAAACCGTAGCGTGGGGGATCTGGCTCCTGGCCGCCGGGCCCACCGTCCCAAAGGACGTCATCGACGTAGATGTTCCCGGTAAAGCTTCCCCCCAAGGCCATAAACTGCAGGCCCACATACCGGATCGGCACCGGCGTGCCCGGAGGCACCGTCACCGCCACCTGCGTCCACTCCCTCGACCGGTAGGCTGTCACGGGGCTCATCGCCACCCACCGCCACGCCGAGTCCTGAATATAGAGCCGCCCGTTCACGTTGGTGGCGGCGGAGTCTACATAGACATAGGCAGTCACCGTCTGCCCAGGGCCGAGTGTGGTGGGCGGCATGACGCGCGCGTACCCGGGGTTGCCGGAGGAGACCCCGCTCGCGAGCACACCGAGGGAGCGCGAGCCACTCCGCCTAATCTCGGTCGCACTCCAAGCCTGAGTGCAGCCCTGCAGGATCTCCCATCCCTGAATGCCGCCCTCAAAGTCGTAGCCGGTCACCCCGCCACCCGCCGGGGTGGTCGCGCTCGCCGCCGCGGAAAGCGCCGACTCATTCCCCGCAGCATCACTGGCGGAGACCCGATAGGTGTAGGTCAAACCCGGGGACAACCCGCTATCGATATAGACAGTCTCGGACGTCGTCCCCACCTGCGTGCCGTTGCGGTACACAGTATAGCCCGTGACGCCCACGTTATCGGTGGAGGGGCTCCAGGCCACGCGGACCATCGTGCTGTTGAGCGCCTGCGCCGTCACCCCGCCTGGTGGTGAGGGATGCGTCGTGTCTCCCGGTTGAGGCGAGCTGCCAAACCACTCCTTGATAGTCGCCGCGGCGGGCTTGTTGTTGAGCGCCATCCCGGTGTTGTTGGGCCCACCGCCATTGGGGTCCGTGCGCCATTCCCACCAGAAACCGCCCACCATGTAGGGCCGATTCGCCCAGACCCGGAACGCCGCCTCGACGCAGTTCTGCTGCGCCTGCATGTCGGGAATGCTCTCGCCATCGGTATACCAGGGGTCGCCGGCCGTCGGGTTGCTGTTGTAGCCGATCTCCGTGAAGAGGATCTGCTTGCCGCCAAACCGGCTCGAGATCCCCTCCAGGTCACTCACCCAGTGTTCCATGGTACCCCAGGGGTTGAGGTAGTTCTCCCAGCCGGCCATCGCCATCTCGACCGTGGGATGAGGCTCTCCGGTGAGCGAAAAGTAGGCATTCACGCCGATGTAGTCCACGGCGTCCCACCATTCGATGCGCAGGTACTCCGCCCAGTTGCGGGGCCCCCAGTTTGCCGCGGCGGTCAGCTTCCCGGGATAGACGCCTCGCACATCTGCGACCAGCGACCGCCAGTTGGACGCATAGGGCGGACCGGTCATCGAGCGGAGCTCGTTGCTCATTGAGAAGAGCTCCACGCCTGTCTCCGCGGCGATGCGGGCATAGTGCAGAATGAAGGCGCGATAGCTCTCAAACCACGCGGATGGACTCGTCGGCGTGATGCTACCCCGCCAGACGCCATCCTTCGGATCCACGTGTGGTTTGAGCATCACCTTCAGCCCGCGCGCGTGCGCCTGCTGGATGATATACCGCACCGATTCGTCGCTCGGCGTGTAGCGCGCCGGGTCGGGATAGATACGGGTAGATTCCTTGTTATCCATGAACCAGTGTGGGATGATGGCTACCCATCGCACGTTGTGGGCAACCATCTGATCCAGCGAGACGAGCGTCGAGGGCTGGAAGTAGCCGTCGCGCGTCCATGAGATAAAGGTCATGCCGCGGTATTGCCAGCCTTCTGCCACCGCGCGGGTGGGCGCGTTGAGCTCCGGCCCCGCAGAGCCCGGGGCACGGCTGACATGCGAGGCACACCCGAGTTGGCTGGCGAGCACCGCCGCCAACAATGCGAGGAGGCCACGACGCGCTCTGGGCGAAAGCACGCAGTCCCCCGGGGATACCGCCTGGCCTCGATGGGCGCGCAGCGCCTCGGTTAGGGCGCGCACGCGCGCAGACACGGCGCGCTCTTGGTGTATGCATACCTCGGAAAGGCGTTTGATGGCACACCCCTCCTTCGAGTGGACATGTTGTGTTGGATCGCCCACGCCTGGGTCGCAAGCACGCCCGCGTCAACCGGCATGGGGCTGCAGAATGAGTGCCATCCGGCTTGGGGCGCACCCGCGCGTTGTTAAGGATGGGTGCTCTCATCCCCCATCCTGCGCGTACAACGTGGGTCTCGCGCGGTCTCCGGCTGCGCCCGGATTCTCCGAGAGCGCTCGAGACAGGAACGGGCGCCCTTCAGGGGGAACTGTCTCGATAGGATCGCCCATGAGCGGTGATGGGGCTCCCGACTGGCACTGCGACGCTGGAGCGGTACGATCGCGCCCGCGTCGATTTGGGTAGCGGGCCCGTGTTGGTTGAATGCAGGCGGGGTACAACTCGCTTAGGGCTTCTACCGCCAGCCACCGCGAGTGGATCATGGGCGCTCTGCGCACTTCGTTTGACAGGCAGGCCCGTGTTGGAAAAGAATGGGTATAGCCGGACGCGAGAGGATGGAGGACTAAATGGCGCAGAATGTTGTCGAGCTGACCGATCAGACGTTCGAGTCGGAAGTGATTAAGGCGGATCTCCCGGTGGTGGTGGATTTCTGGGCGCCCTGGTGCGGCCCGTGTCGGGCGATGGCTCCCGTATTGGAGCAGTATGCCCAGGAGCAGGCGGGAGTCATCAAGGTCGCCAAGATCAATGTGGATGATCACGGAAGCACGGCGGCTCAGTTTGGCGTCATGAGCATTCCCACCTTCCTGATCTTCTCCGGGGGCAAGCCGGTCGGGCAGTTCGTTGGCGCAATGCCCAAGGAGGAGTTCGCCAAGCGGGTGGCAGCGGCTCTTGGCAAGTAGGTCGTTGGCCCTACGTGCTCTTTCCGGAGCGGGATCCGGTGGCGCCACCCTCTCGGATCCCGCCGTGTCTCCTGCCTCGGTTTGACTTCTCACGGAGTGTGCGCTATACTGGCGCCATGGCGGACGATCTCTCCAGGGCAATCGAAGTCACCGATCCGGGCGGGAAGCAGCCCCGAAGCCGGTCTCGCACCGAAAGGCCGGCGAATGCATCCCAACGGAAGCGAAAATGGGTGCTTAGCCCCACGCGGATCTGCACCTATCTCGAGTGCCCGCGGAAATACCGTTACATCTACATCGATAAGCTTCCGCGCTATTTCGGCGCGCGCGCCTACTTCAGCTTCGGTAGCTCGCTTCATCGGGCGTTGCAGGAGTACCACGAAGCGGGTGGCGCCCAGACACAGAACGCCGAGGCGCTCATCTCCCGCCTGGAGCAAAACTGGATTGGCGCCGGCTACGAAAGCGCGGAGGATGAGCGCGCTCGCCTCTTGCAAGGCCGGGAGATTTTGGCCGCCTACCACGAGAGCGCGGCCACTCAGGAGGGCGTCACGCTCTACACCGAGAAGCTGCTCCGCATCGACATGGGCGATTACGCGCTCACCGGTCGTATCGACCGCCTCGACTCGCTTCCCGATGGCGGCCTTGAGGTCATCGATTATAAGAGCGGCGAGCGCTTGCCCACGTCGGAGGAGGTGGCCGATGACCTGCCCCTAGCGATCTACCAGCTTCTGTGCGTGCGCACCTTCGAGTGCCCGCGCGTAAAGGCGAGCATTTACCACCTGCGTACCGGAAGCAAGGTTTCCACCGTACGCACCGCCCAGGAGGTGGAGCCAGTCGCCGAAGGGATCCACGCGCTCTACGCGCGGATGCGCGCCGAGGAGCGGTATGACCCCATCGTGGGCGATCATTGCAGCCATTGCGACTTTCTCGACCGCTGCCGGAGGCAAGGATGGGATTCCTCGCGACTCTGAAACAGTTCGTCTCCTCTTTGCACGAGACGCCCGATGGCCCCATGCTCGCCGTGGCGAGGCTGCTTGTCGTCTACATCTTGCTCCGCTACTTCTTAAACAACATTGTGGGCCGCGTGATCGTCCCATTAGTAGCAAAGGAGTTCGCGCGAGACCGGAAGGAGCGGGCAGCCCGGGTCAAAACGTTGGCGGGCGTGATCCGCAGCACGGGCAACTATCTGCTCACCTTCATCATCGGTCTGATGGCGCTCAACGCGTTTGGGGTGGACACGACCCCGGTGCTGGCCAGCGCCGGCGTGATTGGCCTCGCCGTCGGCTTCGGATCTCAAAAACTGGTGCGCGATGTGACCACCGGCTTCCTGCTCCTGGCAGAGAACCAGTTGGACGTGGGCGACTATGTCACCATCAGTGGCGTCTCGGGGGTAGTCGAGGAGATTGGAATGCGCACGACGCGCATCCGGGATGACACGGGGAAGGTCTACATCTTCTCGAACGGCGACATATCGATGGTCTGCAACCATTCGATGGGCCCGGTGAACCTTTTCCTCGATCTGCCGGTTCCGGCGTCACAGGATCTCGGCCAGTTGCGCGCCGCCGTCGACGCGGTGGGCGAGCGCCTGGAGCGCGAGTTTGGCGAAAGCCTGTTGGAGCGGCCCCATGTGGATGGATTGACCGCCATCACAGGCGCCCAGATGACAGTGCGCATCCGCTATCGGGCGGTGGCCCCCTATCAGGAGCGGGTACAGATGCGCCTGCGCGAGGAGATCCGCGATGAGTTCGCCCAGCGGGAGATCAAACTGGTGTAGCCCTTTCGCCGGGGAGGAGCGATGCGCGGCCAGCAGGCGCATTGGCTTGCCCGGCCCCGAACCCGCTCGCGGGAGAAGGCAGGGAAGAAGATGATCTGCACGCAGTGCGGCAAAGAGAACCCCGAGGACGCGCGCTTCTGCGCCTACTGCGGAGGGATCCCGGCCGCGCGCTCCGTGCCGCCTTCTCCGGCACCCCGCGCGTCGCGCCTGCCGATTATCGCCGCCGCGGTAGCTGTCGTCCTCGCGGGCGCGCTCGCCGTGGCTGCTGCCATCCTCTGGAGAGTACCCCGCTCACTCCTGACCGGGCGTTCCCCAGAGCGTTCCACGCAGGCCGCGGCGGTACGCCCGGGCGATGTCCCTGGCGCGCCCGGATCGCTGCCCCCCCTTCCCGGCTCGTGGGATCGCGGCAATCCGCCGGCCGGCGCGCGAGACGTTCAAGGCGCGTCACCCGGCGCGCCCATGCCTGGGGTGACGGCCAGCCATCCGTCCGCGTCTCCGGGGCCCCCGCCGGGCCAAGTCGCTGCGAACGCTCCGGCGGGCGGGATCACCACCGGGGTTCCCAGGAGCGCCCCGGGCACCGCGGTAACTGGCGCGCAGGTTCCCGGCAGCCAGGGTCCTGGGGGCGCCGCCGTGACGGCGGGCACCCCCGGCTCATTGCCCCCTGGAGCGAGCGTGACCGCGGGTACGCCGGGCAACGTGCCATCAGGCCGATCTGTGGCTGCTGGAACTCCGGGAAATCAGCCATCGGCGCCCGCAGTCACCGCGCATCCACCCTCCTCTGCCCCGAGCGCCCCGCCGGTGACCGGCGGCCGATCCGGCGAGGTCCCCCCCGCGCCCTCGCTTCACGCGGGTCAGCCAGGCAATCTTCCTGCCGGGCGCTCTGTCACCGGCAGAGAGCCGGGAGAGACCCCGAAAAGCCCCAGTGTCACATCGAGCAACGGGGGCCAGGTTCCGACTGGCCCCTCCGTGCAGGGCAACCGGCCGCCAGCCTCGACGCCACCGCGCGCTACGGCGCCGCGAGGGCCGGACCCGCGAGAGCGGAACCTGGTCGCCGAGTATCTGCGCCGGCTGGAGCTCATCCAGGCGCGCGACAACCAGCTCAACCAGCAGATCGGGGACCTGGGCGGCGGCTGGTTGGGCGACGCGTACACGTTGGGGGGCTTGCAGGACCCGGCGGAGTTCATCCTCCGATATGCCCGCATCACCCAGGGCATGGGTCAGGTGGCTGCGGCGAAGCAGAACCTCGGCAACCAATTCCTGAACTCATGCGGCCCGATCGCGCGCGCCTGCCCGCCAGTTCAGAACCTGCACAACTGGTATATCCGCTACTTCCAGGAGTGGGTGCAGGCGACGCAGACGCTTTATGGCGCCCTGCGAACCCGCAACCTGGGCCTGGCGATGCAGGTCGAGTCACAGCTCTCACGCGTGCGAAACACCAAGCACCAGTGCGACCATGAGGAGGACCGGGTGCGCGACCGTTACGACATCCCCCACAGCCCCTTCGGTCCGCGATAGCAGCCCCTACCCTTTGACCACCGCGAGGGGCACCAGGCGCGCCACGGGGCGGGCGAGGCCAGTAGCTTCCACGACGCGGATGACCGCATCCACATCCTTATAGGCGAACGGTGCCTCCTCGGCCAGGCCGGAGTAGCTCTTCGTGCGTGCCAGAACCCCCTGCTCCTCGAGTTGCTGGCGCAGCTCCTGACCCTGCACCCGCTTCTTTGCCTGGGCGCGGCTCATCACGCGCCCGGCGCCGTGGGCGCACGTGCCAAACGTCTCGCGCTCGGCCTTCTCGGTGCCAACGAGGAGGTAAGAGGCGCTGCCCATGCTCCCCGGGATGAGGAGCGGCTTCCCCGGCTCCGTGCGCGCGGCGCCCTTGCGATGGACCACCAGCTCTTTACCCTCGTGCTGGAAGAGCGTGGCGACGTTATGCCCCACTTCCCAGATCGTCCGGACCTCACGGTCCTTCACAACGCCGGCCATGGCGCGGTCCCAGGCTTCGCGAACCGAGTGGGAAAGCACCTGGCGGTTGGCAAAGGCGAAGTTCGTGGCGGCGCGCATCGCGTGGTAGTACGCCTGCCCCTCGGGCGATTGATACGGCACGCACGCCAGCTCCTGGTCGGGAATCTGAATCCCATACTGGGGCATGGCCCGGCGGCAGATGTTCACGTAATCGGTACACGTCTGGTGGCCGAGGCCGCGCGACCCGCTGTGGATCATGAAGCACAGCTGGTCCTCGAACACCCCCATGCGCTCTGCTTCGTCTGGATTCAGGATCCGCTCTACGCGCTGCACTTCGACGAAGTGGTTTCCCGACCCAAGCGTGCCCAGTTCGTCACGCCCGCGCTGGCGCGCTTTATCAGTGATGGCCTCCGCCTGCGCATCGCGTGCTGAGCCACCTTCTTCGATTCGTGCCAGGTCCTCCTTCGCGCCATAGCCCCTCTTCACTGCCCAAGCAGCGCCCTGCTCGAGAACGGCGGCCATGTCTCCCTCGCTCAGGTGGATCGGGCCTCGCCCCCCCACGCCGGACGGAATGTGCGTGAAGAGCAGATCGACAAGCGTCGAGATGCGCTTTCGCACGGCCCTCGCCTCCGTCGTGGTGGCCAGAAGGCGCACCCCGCAGTTGATGTCGTAGCCGGTGACCCCCGGCGAGATGATGCCATCGTCGGCGCGTGTCGCCACCACTCCACCCACCGGACAGCCGTAGCCCTGATGGATATCGGGCATGGCGATGACGTACTTCTCCACACCCGGTAGCGTCGCCGTGTTGATCAGCTGCTCCAGCGACCTGTCGCTGAAAATCTTCTTCATCAACTCTGGGCTCGCGTAGACGCGCGCCGGCACCCGCATATCGGCGCGAAACTCCCGGGGTATCTCGTAGACGTAGCGCTCGATCTCTTTCAGGTCCTGCTGCGTGATCATATCCTCCCTCCAGGCCACACTGCCCATTATACCGGGTAAACCCCTATCGCGCAAGACACCGGCGAGTAAGCCGGACGCTCCTGCAGGAAGGCCGCGTCGGGGCGGGGAATCGTAGAGGAAAGTGCCATCGATAGCTGGAGAGGAGTGACCCAATGCCGGCTAATCTCACTCCTGCATACCGGGAGGCAGAGGAGCGCTTCCGGCAGGCCACCACCCCCGAGGAGAAGATCGAGTGCCTGGAGGAGATGCTTGCCGTCATCCCCAAGCACAAGGGCACCGAAAAACTCCAGGCGGATATCAAGCGACGGCTCTCCAAGCTCCGCCAGGAAACCATGTCCGGCCGCGGTCCAGCCCGGCGCGAGACGGCGTTCCGTGTCGAGAAGGAAGGAGCCGGGCAGATCGCGCTGGTTGGACCGCCAAACAGTGGGAAATCAAGCCTGCTCGCCGCGCTTACCAATGCTCAGCCGGCCATTGGCGACTACCCCTTCACCACGCAGGCTCCCACTCCGGGTATGATGGCCTACGAGAACGTTCAGATCCAGCTGGTCGATCTCCCACCCGTCACTCCCGACTACCTGGATCCCGGGCTCCCGGGGCTTCTGCGCCGCTCGGATGCCCTCTTTCTAGTGGCGGATCTAGCGAGCGATGACCTCCTGGGTGAGACGCAAGCTGTTCTGGAGCGACTGGAGCAAGCCAAGGTATTCCTCGTGGCGGAGGTGCCGGAGGATGCCGACCCGCGCCTGGCCTATCGGCGCACGCTCCTGGTCGCCAACAAGCGCGACGCTCCGGAGGCCGGGGAGCGCCTGGCACTCCTTAGTGAGTTCTTCCTTCCGGCGCGGCTTCACATCCTGGCCGTCTCGGCACGCACCGGGGAAGGCCTGGAAGAGCTGCGTCAGGCTGCATGGCGCCTGCTCGACGTCATCCGCGTCTATGGGAAGCCGGCGGGCCAGAAGCCGGATATGGAGAAGCCGTTCGCGCTCCCGCGAGGAAGCACCGTCCTCGATTTCGCCGCCGCGGTCCATCGCGACCTGCCTGCCAAGCTCAAGAGCGCGCGAATCTGGGGGCCCTCCGCGCGCTTTCCCGGGCAAAGCGTCGAGCGAGACCACACGCTCGCGGATACCGACGTGGTCGAGTTGCATACCTGAGAGCCGGCCATTCTCGGGAGTTCACGATAACGCGTGCAAACACGTAACTGCGTGCGCCCTCCGGTGAACAGGTTTCCCTGTGCGCCCGGCCCGCTCCCATCCACACCCTGGCCCAGGCGCCTTCTCTCTTGGGGGAACCGAACGCCCCTGCGATTGAGGCATCGCCTTCTGGAAAGACGCGGCAGGATTCCGTGCGGGCGAGCCCGAAGGACTCCTCGGCAAAGGGGGTACACGAGCATCTTCCCGAACTATCATCTACACACCGAGCATTCATATTGCTGTGAGGATATCACCACCGAGAGGATCGCGGAGTTCGCGGCTTCGTGGCCATACCCACTGGCGATCACTGACCATAGCGCCCACGTCGTTTTCGCGCCCGAGATGCGCGGCAAGTTCGATAGTGACCTCGCATCCTCGGTCTTTACCGAAGACCGGGAGGGCGCGCGCGAGCGCACCTTGCGCTACCTCGACCAGATGCGGGCTCGCCTAGGCGACGGGGTGCTCCTGGGTACCGAGCTCGACGTGCTGCCGGATGGCCGTCCCGTCTTCCCCGAGGATCTGCTCCCCCGCCTCGATCTGATCGTGGGCGCGGTTCATGCCCTGGCGGCAGTCCGGCATGGGGAATCGGAGGATGCCATTCGACGAGAGTGGCAGGCCCAGAACCGGGCGCTCATCGCGGCCGGGGCTCACATCATCGCGCATCCATTCCGATACCTGATCCAGCGGCGCTTCCCCGTGACCGAGGAGGACGTTCAGTGGCTCGTCACGGAGGCGCACGCGAGCGGTATCGCCCTGGAGCTGAACTCACACTACATCATCCGGAGTCTGGACGACCTCATGCTCCGCGCTTGCCTTGCGGAGGGCGTGCCGATCGCTATCGGCACAGATGCACACCGCTGGACTGAGATAGCGGATTTCACGTATCATGCGGAGGTGCTATCCGACCACGGGCTCCGCACGCAGGAAGAGCGGGCAGACCGCCTCTATGTGGCCCAGGTAGCTCGTCGGATCGAGGGAGCACCTGGAGCAGGAAACAGGCGAGATGAACGATCTCGAACCCACGTCGCCAACGCGACATCCCGCCCCTGAAGGTGATGCCGTCGCGGTAAGGCATCCCGCGGATACCCCGCCGGAGCTGGCTTTCCTTGCCCGCGCGGTCACCGAGCTTTCCCTGTTGCCCCTGAAGGCCGATGTGTACCGTCGCATCGGCGAACTGGTGCGCGAGGCCATCGGAGATGCCGTGGTGGCGGTCCAAAGCTACGATGAGGCGGATGGCAAGCTCACGATGCGCGCGCTGGTGGGCGTTGAGGGCATACTCGATGGAGTCCTGAGCGTGATGGGGGGGCATCCTGTCGGAATGTCCTTCCCCATCCATGACCAGGCGCGCGCAGGCCTGGGAAGCGGCCGCCTCTTCCAACTTGAAGGATGCATCCACAACCTCGCCCTGGGCGTGGTCCCCCGCTCTATCTGCCACGCGCTCGAGCGCCTGACGCGCCTCTCGGGGACGTTCGTCATCGGGCTGTGCGCCGGCTCCAAACTCCTTGGCAGCGTCGGCATCATCGCGCGTTCAAGCCCGCCGGTGCTGAATAGCCCCGTCATCGAAACGCTCGCCCGGCACGCGGCACTGATCATCCACCATCGCCAGGTGGCGGCCGCCTGGCAGGAAAGCGAAGCGCGCTACCGACTCCTCACCGAGCACGCCGCGGACGTGGTATGGATGACAGACCTCCGCCTCCGATTCACCTACGTAAGCTCCTCGGTTCGCCACCTTCTCGGCTACACCCCCGGGGAGATCATGGCGATGCCACTCCCGCAGATACTCGCGCCGGGTTCGCTCTCGCTGGTACGCGGCATTCTCGCGGAGGAGATGGCGCGCGAGTGGCGCACACCGCATGACCCTGCCTACCACCGCGTGGTGGAGCTCGAGGCAAAGCGCAAGGATGGCTCTTCCCTCTGGATTTCCGTCCGTGCGGAGTTCGTGCGTGACCCGGAGGGCTCTCCCATCGGGATCCTGGGCACGACCAGGGACGTTACCGAACTGAGACTGCGAGAGGAAGAGCGCCACCTCGTGGAGGCCCGCGCGTCACGCTGCAAGAAGGTGCGCTGCTTGAGAGGCATGGCCCGAGCGATTGGCCGAGAGATCGAGGCGCTGCCGACCGGCCCGGACACTCCTACAGAGCCAATCCTCGCCTATGCGCAGACCCTGCTCGGGTATACCAGCGAGGATAAGGATTCGCGCGAGCAAATCGACATCCCATCCCTCATCGAAGAGGTGTTGCCGCTCATTCGGGAGCGCGTCTCCTGCAGCACGCAGCTTCATCACGCCAGAACCGAGAGGCTTCCCCCGGTCACAGGCCATCCGGCCCTGTTGCGTGACGCCCTGGCCACACTCGCTGCGGGCCTCCTCGCGGCCTTCCCCGCTGGCGATACCGGGCTTCAGGTGTGGAGCGGCACCCGGGCGGTGGACGCGCTTGACCTGGCTCACTTCAGCCTCTCAGAATCGCTTCTCCCGGGCACGCACGCCTGTGTCGAGTTTTCGGTCCACGCCCCGGAGACCACCACGCTCTCGGCGGATGATCTGTTCGACCGTCTGCTCGGCAACTACGGCACTCCCGCTATCCGGGTCGCGAATGCGCTTTGCATCTTGCTGGATCACGGCGGCGCTCTCCAGGCATCCCTGGAGGAGAACGGGCGTCTCTCACTCTCTCTGCTCCTGCCTTTTGGCCTTCACAAGCGCGAGGATGCAACCGAGGAGCATCCGTTCGAAGCGGAGGCTCCGGATTGGTCCTGCCCATCCACGGTCCTCATCGTGGATGCGGATGCGGGCACGCGCTGGTTGGCTCAGTCGGCACTGGAGGAAGCGGGCATCGCGGCGCTGTCGGTCGATTCCGTAGCCGCGGCGGTTAAGGCGCTTCGTAGAGATACCAATATCGCCGTGGTTCTTCTCGACAGCGCCATCGCCCCCTCCGGGGGCATCACAGCCATTCCGGAGCTGCTCCGCGCTCGCCCAGGAGTTCCCATCGTCTACTGCAGCGGGTTCGGCGAGCCGGCACCCTCGGAGACAGATGGAATCGCCGGCCTCATCCAGAAGCCGTTCCTGCCCAAGGTCCTCGTCCGGACGGTCCGGGGGGTGCTCGCGCGCTGATCCGCTGGGGCCTGGTTCCCGCCATACCAGGATAGGTGCCGCCGTACGCGCCCCTTCGGGCCTCGTGACCCCGACGACCCTGGTGCCAGATCCGACTCCACATAGTAGCGCGACCTGCCGATGCGACCACCGCAGCGTCCCGACCTCGCTTGGTTTGTGGCGATTGACCCCAGGGTAACGCCATTCTCAGGTGAGAAGGGATGACCAGACCCGATTCCCGGCCAGGCCATGGGCACCAGGGGGAGCGCCGGCGGTCACCCAAAGCGGAGAGGCAGGAAGGCGGCGATGGCAGAGAGCACTCAACAGTTCCGCCATGCGTCCGAGAAGCTGAAGCGGCTCGCCTCGCAGGGGTGGGAATGGGGCCGCCACATCTACCAGGAGTTCACCGGGGAGCATGCATCGCTCACCGCGGCTGCGATTGCCCTCTTCGGCATCCTCTCTATCTTCCCTCTGGCGCTCCTGGCGATTAGCATGGCGGCCTATGCCCTGGGGAGCCAGGAGCAGGCGCTCCGCCAGATTGAGCAGGTCGCCGGGCAGCTCCTCGTTGGCGATGCCAGCCGGACGCTGACCAGCGTCCTCCGAGGCGTCGTGGAATCCCGGGGAATCGCCGGTTTCGTCGGTCTGATTGGCTTCCTTTGGGCAGCCAGCCGCGTCTTCACGATTATGGCCGAAGCGTTCAACATGGCCTGGGACGTTCCGGAGAGCCGGGGTTTCTTCAAGCGCAACCTCCTGGCCATCGGCCTTGTGCTCCTCTCACTCATCTTTGGCATGCTGATGTTTGTCGGGCCGCTTGCCGTCAGTTTTCTGTTGCGCTACGGGGATCGAGTTGCGGCGCAGGTGGGGGCTCCGACCGGAATCTCTGCCTTCTGGCCGGCGCTCGTCACCGTGCTCGCTTTCATCGCCACCATCGCCTTCTTCTTCATCCTCTATAAGTATGTGCCGAACCGGCCCGTTCCCTGGCAGTCCGCACTCGCCGGCGCGATCACGGCGGCGGTCCTCTGGGAGATCGCTCGCTACCTCTTCCAACTGTACGTGGTAAACTTCGCCTCCTATAACGAAGTGTATGGCGCGCTGGCGGGCGCGATCATCCTCATCCTCTGGCTCTACTACTCGGCGATGATCCTGCTCCTGGGCGCGGTCACCTCGGCGGTGCATGACGCCCGCGTCTTTCACGACAGGGCGGAACATCCCCAGCGCCGGGGCTACATCGAAATCGCCGAGCCCTGACCACACCCGTCGAAAGAGCAAAAAAACAACGAGCAACCTATTGACAGATCGGCGTCGCTGGTGTATTATATACCCGTCACGCCGAAGTGGCGGAATGGCAGACGCGCTAGGTTCAGGGTCTAGTGGGAGTAGTCCCGTGCGGGTTCAAGTCCCGCCTTCGGCACCAGAGAGAAGAGACGGCGCGGTTTCTCAATCCCTTCGCGAAGGGGCCAGAGAATCCGCGCCGTTTCTCTTGTACCGTCCGCCGCGCCTCCCCGCCGGCGCGGGGGGGATATCCGGAATCCCCTACCCAGGCGCACGCTCCATGGGCCACACCCTGGTGCCCGGAGCGCAGCCGGCGACCCGCATCAGCCGGTCGCCGGTCGCCGGTAGCGATGCCGCCAAACACCCCCAAGCCGTCTCTCCCGGGATGCAGGGAGAGAGGATGGCGTTGAAACCCTACTCGCTGTAGTTGAAGTAGGGCGCCTTGCTCCCGTTGTTATAGAGCGTCACGTGCTTCATCGCCTTCACATGCCCGTCCGCGAAGCCCACGTTCGCCACGCCGTTATGCCGTTCCAGCACGTTGAAGCCCGGCCTCTGATAGTCATGGTATTTATCCGAAGACGGGAACATCGAGAGGTGCTTCCCTCCGCAGATCGAGCAGTTCGAGCCGTCAGGGTCGGTAACCATCTTGCCCGCGGCGGGCGTATGTAGCCGCCCGCGGACATTGGGATCCTGAAGCACATCGGCCACCATCGCGATCTCCGCTGGCCTTTGAATCTGGCTCAAGGAGACTCCACAAACGTTTTGGGGCATCAGATCTATGTGGTAGCCGTAGCTGCGGTGGCCCAGGTAATCACCCACCGGCGTCTTCTGATCGGAGCTGGGGCAGTTGTGCACTTCCCAGTTCTTGATGTAGGGCTGGGTGATCTGGATCAGACCCGTGCGCGGGTTCGACACGGACTGGAACTGGAACGGGAAACACTCATCGTAATCCTGCACGTACTGCAGCAGGCCCATGCTGATCTGCTTGAGGTTGGATTGGCAGGTGGCTTTGCGCGCGTTTTCACGAGCGCGGGCAAACACCGGGAACAGGATCGCCGCCAGAATGGCAATAATGGCAATCACGACGAGTAACTCGATCAGGGTAAACCCGGGTAGACGACGCGGTGCAGACATCGACCTTGCTCCTTTCGCGTTCACGTCTCTTTCGGTCAGGGTTGCCCTTTTCTCATAGGATAGGGCTGGTTGGCGATAGTATATCACCGAGCGGGTGCGATGTCAACAGGCGGGACTAACCTCGCGCCTGAGGAGGGTTGCCGGCCTCGGGGCAGCCACCGCGCGAGAGTTCCGCCGCAGTCTGTCGTTCCCCCCTTAACCTGCCATGCCGGAGTGCCGAAATACCAGTACAGATGGGCTGCCGGCCACTACTGCCTGGATGGGCCTGTCGTGCAACGGCGGAGAAGCAGGGATGAGCGTCGTGCCTAACAGCGCCCTCGATACGGATCGGCCGCAGGATCTTCAAATCGCGCATGTGCTCTTCATGGACCTGGTCGGCTACTCAAGCCTCCCCATGGACGAGCAGACCCGTTTCCTCTCAGAGCTGCAGGAGGTCGTGCGCGCGACTGATGATTTCCGGCGCGCCGAAGCCAAGGGCGAGTTGATCTCTCTTCCCACCGGTGACGGAATGGCGCTCGTCTTCTTCCACAACCCGGTGGCCCCCATTCGCTGCGCCGTGGACATCTCGCGGGCGCTACGCAACCGGCGCCACCTCAAGCTTCGCATGGGAATCCACAGTGGCGCCGTCTACCGCGTTCAGGATATCAACGCCCACAACAACGTGGCTGGCAGCGGGATCAATATGGCCCAACGCGTCATGGATGCTGGAGACGCCGGCCACATTCTCCTCTCCAGCACCATGGCCGAACTCCTGAAGGAGATCCGCCAGTGGTCGTCGGCAATCCACGACCTGGGCCCCTGCGAAGTGAAGCATGGAGTCCGGATCCATCTTTACAACTTCTTTACGGGTACTGTTGGCAACCCGGAGCTTCCGGAAAAGCTGCGCGAGCGCCCGGCTACGGCCAGTCTGCTCTACGAGCTTCAGGCCCAACCCGATGAGAGGTACGCGCGCGAGATCGAGCTCCACTACCAGCTGATCGCTTCGGATGAAAGCGTTCGCCAGATCACCCAGTGCCTGGCGACAGCCCTCAGCATCCAGGCAGCTACCGCCATCCGCCGGCACGCCGCCGTGGCTACATTGGCGTTCGACTCCGACACCCTGAACGAAGCGCTCACGATGATTGCCGCGGGGCACAGCTTCTCACGCGTCGACCCCGCGGGCGAGGTGCCAGAGCAGCTTGAGAGCCGCCCCTGGAACGTGGCCGGTCTCCTCTACGAGTCGCTCACTCTGGCGGCGGAGCGGATCCAGACGGCGCAGCGGATGCTCGAGAGTCTCACCGGCGCCACACACCAGACGTTCCCCCGCGAGCTTCAGGAACGCTCCTGGCGCGCGGATGAGGCATTGCGCAACGGGTTACGGAGCACAGGAGCCGAGCGTCGCGCCTACCATCAGAACGCCCTCTCGCTACTTCGACGTGTCGTAGACGACCGTGCGGGCCGGCGCGATCACGCGGCCTGGTTCCAGCTTGGTTGGCTCGCCTGGAAGCACGCCCAGCGGCTGCACGAGGCGGAGGAGGCCTTTGCACAGTGCGCCCGGCTGACAACGGTCACCCGCGACCTGTTCTACGTGGAGAGCCTCCGGCACGTCGCTCACATCCGCTACTTGCGTGGCAACATCGTCGGTGCCTATCGGGCCATCGCCGATGCCCTTCAGGTCTCGCTCGACCCAGAGGTCCTCTTTGATGGCGCCCGCTATGCGGCGCTCACCGGACGCATCTCCGAGGCTCAAGAGTGGATCGCGCAATGCATCCAACGCTCTCCCGCGGTCGCCATCTCCGCGCTCGCCGAGGCGGACTTCACGGCGCTAGCCCGCGAGCTGCACGAACTGATATCGCGAGTCCTCTCTCAGGCCCGCTATCAGGCGCGCACGATGGTCACGCATTGGAGCGACGCTCTCGACCGCATCGCCTCCTGGCAAGAGCAGTCCGGGCATACCGTTGAGCTTCCGACCTATCTAGGGCGATCATGCGCTGATGCCGCCGCATCGGAGGTGACCGATGCCGGCTACCTGACAGTGCTTGAGATCGAGCGCTACGCGGCGCGCGCGTCGGCGCCTGCGCTCGCCTTCGCCACGCGCGAGCTAGAGGAAGAGGCCTGCAGGCGCAGAGACGCCACGGCGGCACTCAAAGAAGAGCTGGAAAATGCCATCCACGAGGCGGGCTGGGAAAGCTCGCCCGAGGTGCGGCAGAAGGAAGCTGAGGCAGAGGCAGCGGAGCGCGAGTGCAAAGCCCTCCTGGAAGCACCGCCTCCACTGGAGGAACATGCCCTTGCCGGATGCGGGATTATGCTGGCCGGGGCCGCCTTCCTGGGCGGCCTGGCTGCTCTCCACGGCGAGATCGCGGCCGTCCTCCGCACGCCCGTCGGACTGCTGCTGTCGGCCGTCATGCTTGGCGGGTGGGCGTTCATTCCCATCCTCCGCTGGATGCGCTATCGGATGCAGGCGGATGCCGTCATGGAAAAAGCTCTCGCGGCGCGCCGGGCCGCGGAGGAGCTTCAGGCACGCATCATCGCTGAGACTCCTTCGGAGCTCTCGGAACGCATCGAATCGCTACGGCAGCAACTCCAGGAGGCGGAAGCCGGTAAGGCGCGCATGGATGAGCTCCTCGCGACGATCAAGGAGTCCAACCGCTAGGAGAAGCGCGCATCTTCCGCGGGCCAGCGGCGATGCGGGCCGCGTGCCCACATCTTGATTCAGGAGAAGCGTTCGCCGGGGGCAAGGCGCGCGCCGCGGGCAAAGGCGCCAGCTCCCATCCGGCTCTTGCCTGCCTCTTGAACCTCCTCCAGCCAGAGGGTACCCTCGCCGGTGGCGACCCGGATACTCTCCGGCCCAATGGCTACGATCTGCCCAGGCGACGCATCCGTGGCATCAGAATCGACGCGCGCGCGCCAGATCTTCACTTCCTTGCCGCGGAACTCGGCCCAGGCGCCCGGTTTCGGACTGAACGCGCGCACCTGATTGCGGATCTTCTCGGCGCTGCTGCTCCAATCGATGCGCGCGTCCTCACGCGACAGGTTCGGAGCATATGTGGCCCGGGAGGCATCCTGGGGGGTCGGCTCCAGGCGCCCCGCCGCCAGCGCCGGAAGCGCCTCCAGAAGCAGGTCAGCGCCGACACGCGCGAGCCGGTCGAGCAGCGTTCCCGCTGTATCCTCGGGCGAAATCAGCACTTCCCGCTGCATCAGGATGGGACCGGTATCCATCCCCTCATCCATGAGCATGATGGTGATGCCGGTGACGCGCTCGCCAGCGAGGAGCGCATGCTGCACAGGTGACCCACCGCGGTACTGGGGCAGCAACGAGGCGTGAATGTTGACGCAGCCGATAGCGGGAATCTGCAGAAGCGGCTTGCGCAGGATCTGGCCGAAAGCAGCGACGACAATCGCGTCCGGCGCCAACTCCTGCACCTGCTCCACGACCTCTGGGTCATTGACTTTGGCCGGCTGCAGCAGGGGGAGGCCCAACTCCCGGGCAGTAGCGGCCACCGGCGTCGGGTTTGCCTGCCGCCCGCGCCCGCGCGGCCGGTCCGGCTGCGAGATCACCAGCGCGATCTCGTAGCCGGCGCCATGGAGGGCTTGCAGTGCCGGTACGGCGAACTCCGGCGTGCCCATATAAACCACCCGCATCAGATCACCTCAGCGACGGCGCAGAGCCCGCGTCCTCCGGCGAGGCTGTTCCGCAGAGGCCGCGACCCCGATCTCCTCGCCATCCTCATCCACCTCATCTTCCTCAGTTGCCGTCACCCACTGCAACGAAGTGGGATCCGCCCGGTCGATGAAGAGAATGCCCTCAAGATGGTCGATCTCGTGGCAGAGGCAGCGCGCCAGATAGCCCTCGCCACTCACACGCACTTCGTTTCCGTCGACATCGAGGCCACGGACGACGACGCGCTCGGGGCGCTCCACGTTGCCCTGAAGCCCGGGGATGCTCAGGCAGCCCTCGGGCCCCGTCTGCGAGCCGGACTTGCGGATAATCTTGGGATTGACCAGCGCGCCCGGGCCCTCGCCCACGTCGTAGACGATCACCTGGAGCGACTCGCCCACCTGTGGCGCCGCTAGACCCA
>ERZ795060.372-NODE-372-length-61959-cov-13.646356_pt1 | contig 61959 bp, 48 predicted proteins | sample MGYA00375144_ERZ795060 | MGnify/ENA primary metagenome ERZ795060 (study PRJEB30189, sample SAMN05720157) | activated sludge metagenome | isolation source: anaerobic digester from wastewater treatment plant | place: Japan | collected 2015-05-15 ... | reverse complement strand
ATTACCATTTCTGAAATAAGACAATTCATCAATAACTACTAAAAATCAATACCACATTTCTTATTCCCAAATATGAAATCATAACGAGAAAAAATTCTGTTTTATTTTTTGCTATACTTTTAAATGCAATAGTTAATAAAGATATACTAAACCTCGAAAATAAGTTATGAAATAAAGGAAAATAGATTTTAATAAAAATTACAAATTTTACAGTAGGAGTATGTTATGAATCGAAGATCTTTCTTAAAAAAGAGCGTAACATCGTTATCCTTAGTTTCATGGAGTATTATGCGTCGAGGCTCTGCTGATGTTCATCTCCGCGTAGCCACATTTAAAACAGACGCAACTCCGCCATTAGGTACTCCATGGTATCCAAGTTATAAACCATTAGATAAAATTGAGCATCCGTTACTTGCAAAGGGAATTATTATTGAAGAAAATCATAAACGATATGTCCTATGTGTTATCGACTGGTGTGAGATTATTAATAACTCTTATTATAAACTTCGCGAGATGATTGCAAAAGCAGTGAAAACAGACCCAAACGCTGTATTTGTAAACACCGTTCATCAACATACTGCACCGATGTGTAATGATAATATCTACGAAGTTCTTGCCAAAATAGAAAATCCACCGCCTTTCCCTGCGAAAGAAGCCTTTGAGCCAATATTCCAAAATATAGTTAAGGCAGTAAAGAAAGCGGTGTCATCACTTACCCCCTGCAACGCTATTGAAGTAGGTTCTGCAAAGGTAGAGAAGGTTGCGTCCAGTCGACGAATACTTCAGCCAGATGGCAAATGCCTTACACGATTCAGCTCATGTAAAGACCCAGTGTTGATTGAAGCCCCAGAAGGGTTAATAGACCCATACCTACGGACATTAAGTTTCACATCAAAAAAGGGGAAACCACTTGCACGATTACACTTTTACGCAACCCATCCACAAAGTTTCTATGGCGATACACGTGCAAGCTACGACTTCCCTGGGATGGCTCGAGAACAAATGGAAACGGATGAAGGTGTACCTCATATATATTTCACAGGTTGTGCCGGTGATATTGCAGCAGGTAAATATAATAATGGAACACCAGAAGCACGGGAGCAATTATACCAACGAATGCTCACTGCAATGCAGAACTCTGTCCAATCTTTGCAAAAAGAAAGTATTACTAACATTAAATTAAAAACTATTCCTCTAATATTTGGACATAGAACAGACGGCGATTATTCACAGGAAAGTTTAGAGAAGAACTTAAATGATACAACAAAAGAACCCAACTATCGTATTGGGTCTGCGATGGAAATTGCATGGCAGAAACGTGCGGATACTATCCCTATTCCGATTAGTGCATTACATATTGGTAGTGTATCGATACTTCATTTGCCAGGTGAACCGATGATAGAGTATCAACTCTTTGCACAAAGATATGTGCCAGACCGAACCGTCCTTGTCGGAGCCTACGGCGACTGCGGTCCATCTTATATCTGTACAGAAGAGTCATTTAAACAAGGTGGTTACGAACCTTCATCCGCAGGCTGTCCACCATCCACTGAAGCTAAACTAAAGGAAACTATCCAACAAGTACTCTCATAAAGTACCCACTACATAACCTAAATTACCCTAAATTTTATAAGATTTAATGTGTATTGGTTGCCTATCTTGGGTAGATTAGTAATGTTTAATTATAATTGATTTGTTTTCTCTCAACCTTTATACTATAAGTTAATTTAAATGTATTAATCTTGTTTTTAGATATGTAATAAGTGGATGATATAAGTGTTAGTGGCTTTAAGGAAGGAAGTCTCTGTTATCTTTTGTTTGTATATTTATAGATAATGAAATAGGGATAGATGAATGTGTTAAATAAATGACCGAATGATTATTTGTGATAAGTAAGGAAAAGTAGTAATTAGAGGATGTTTATGCGTAAAGTTAATCCTTCTGAATATATTATAACGCCAGGTCGGCCATATCCTTTTGGGGCTATTGTTTCTAATGATGGTGTTCGTTTTACTATTTTTTCCCGTCATGCGAAACGGGTATGGCTTGCTCTTTTTGAGAATGTTGATGATACGGTGCCAGCATGGGAGTTTGAATATGACCCGAAAAGACATCGTGTTGGGGATGTCTGGTCTATTTTTGTTCGTGGTGTCCCTGTGGGCAGTTATTATATGTACCGTATGGATGGTCCGTACGACCCAGTGTCGGGGCATCGTTTTAATCCTGCTATTTATTTGATTGACCCGTATGGTAAAGCCTTTATTGGTGATGTAGATAAAGGGAATATGAAGAGTGTTGTCGTTGAGGAAGAGATGGATTGGGAGCCAGAACGACCTTCTCATATACCTATGGAAAATTTGGTTATTTATGAGACGCATGTACGTGGTTTTACAGTTCATTCATCTTCTGGGGTAGAGTATCCGGGTACATATCGGGGATTAATTGAAAAGATTCCTTATTTGAAGGACCTTGGTGTTAATGCTGTTGAACTTTTGCCAGTTCAGGAATTTGGGGAACGTCGAATTGGCAGGTGTAGTTTAATCACGGGTGATGAGTTAATTAATTATTGGGGGTATAGTAATATAGGTTTTTTTGCGCCTACTCATTGTTATGCGGTGACAGCTCAACGGTTTGAGCATCTTTCTGAGTTTAGGCGAATGGTAGAGGCATTACATCGTGCAGGAATTGAAATTATTCTTGATGTTGTATTTAATCATACTTCGGAAGGGAATGAATTGGGTCCAACGCTTTGTTTTAGGGGAATTGACAACAGTATTTATTATTTGTTAGATAAAGATGGTAGGTATCTAAATTATTCAGGCTGTGGTAACACATTAAATTGTGACCATCCTATTGTGAGGGATTTTATTTTGGATTGTTTACGTTATTGGGTTGCGGTGATGCATATAGATGGTTTTCGTTTTGACCTTGCTTCTATATTGGGTAGGGATGAGAAAGGCGATCTTTTATCAGATGCTCCGTTAATTGAGAGAATCGCTGAGGACCCAGTCTTGCGTCATGTGAAACTTATTGCGGAGGCATGGGATGCAAGTGGAGCATATCAGGTTGGTTCTTTCGGTGGTTTACGTTGGGCTGAATGGAATGGAAAATATCGGGATGATGTGCGACGGTATTGGCGAAATGACCCACATATGCATCCTACATTTGCTACGCGTATTACAGGTAGTTCTGACCTTTATCAGTGGGGTGGTCGTTCACCTTTGCATAGTATCAATTTAATTACATGCCATGATGGGTTCACACTTCATGACCTTGTAACTTACTCACAGAAGCATAATGAAGCCAATGGCGATAACAATAAAGATGGACTTGACGAGAACTTCAGTTGTAATTATGGAATTGAGGGTGAGACAGATGACCCAGAAATTAATAAAATACGGATGCGGATGAAGAAGAATTTTATTGCAACATTATTCATTTCACTTGGTGTGCCAATGTTATTAGGTGGAGATGAATTTGGTAGAACACAAAAAGGGAATAACAATGCCTATTGTCAAGACAATGAAATCTCATGGTATAACTGGCAACTTTTAAAGAAAAATTATGACCTATTCCGTTTTTGTAAAGGCATGATACAATTTCGTCGAGAGAACCCAGCATTACGGAAAGTAACTTTTTTTGATGGGATTCCGAAATATGGGCATCAAAAATGGGCAGATATAACGTGGTATAATGCGGAGGGAAATCCTGTTAATTGGGAAGGTGATGATTCTGTTTTCGGTTTTAGGATTGATTCGGCGATAAACGATGGTTACTCACTATTCGTTATTTTCAATAATACACCTTATTTGAGGAATTTTCTTATTACTGCGGAACCATGGCGATTAAGGGTAAATACTGCGGAACTCCCACCACGTGATTATTTTGAACGACATCAGGCGAAAATTGTGTCTCAACGAACATTAACTGTCCAACCACGCTCTATGATTATCCTTGAAGCCTACAATAAGAATAAGGAATAAATTTGGGATAATATTTGCGACTTTGCTTCATTAAAAAAGTAAAATATTTATAATTATTATCATACAATAGAAACAAATCAATACTATAGGGTTAGTAATATGTTCTCAATAAAAGTTCCGTATTTTGTTTTGACTATTACCTGTTTATCTTTCGTATGTCCATTAAAATGTTCTTGTCTTAATAATATTCCACCATATCCAGAAAATCCATTTATAATTAATTTAGATATCCCTGCTCCTGATGATAGTGCAGGAAGCTTAATCGTGGCAGACCTTGATGGTGATAAGAAGATGGATTATATCGTAACTCGGCCAGGATATGTAGCAGGGTATCGTTGGGATGGGAAGAAATTGTGGGTTTTAAATGTAGATATTCGTGTTGGTGGTTCTGCGGAAACTTATGGTTTACCGGGACATCATGGTCCGGGAGTACAAGCAGGGGATATAGACGGGGATTGTAAAACGGAGGTTTTATTTTTAACAAATGATAGTATTTTACATGTTGTTGAAGGGAAGACAGGCAAGGCAAAATGGGCTTCTGCACCTGCCGTGCCAAAAGGGGCTGAGCGCTGGGAACATTTGGCAATAGTAAATTTAAGGGGTAAAGGTGACCGTGATATTGTTTTGCAAGCAACGAACAAAGAGGGGTATCGTATGGGACGTTATGTATACGCTTTTGCATTGAATAAGTTAGAAAAAGGGGAGTATGAACCCTTGTGGTCACAGGATGATTTTCTTGCATGTGCCCATAATGGTTTTCGAGTGGCTGATTTAGATGGGGATAAACGTGATGAGATTATTAGTGGGTGTATCATCGCTTCAGATGGTAAGGAAGTTTTTCGACTACCATATTTACAAGGGCATTTAGACAGTGTATTTATTGCAGATGTTCGGCCTGATATTCCAGGGTTGGAAGTGGTAACGCTTGAAGAGGGGGCAAATCGAGTTTTCCTCTTTGGTATGGGGGGGATGATATGGACTTCGGATAATAAACATCAGGAACCACAGAATGCAGGGGTTGGAGAGTTTGCATTGGACTTGCTCGGGTTAGAAATCTGGTGTCGAAGTAGATATGATACGGACCAAAAACCATGGGTATTTGATGCAAATGGAAAAATAATTGCGGATTATGAGATGCGAAATGTTGCTCCTTCGGATTGGACAAACAAGGGTATTGAGGTGATAAATTCTATTTATTGGGATGGGACAGAACGGCAGTATCTTTGTGCTAAAGAACGACATGAATCGGGTGATGTGGCTATAATAGACCCGCTCACAGGAAGTTTTCTATTTCGTTTCCCTGAGAAAGCAGACCGATTATATGTTGCTGATGTGGCAGGAGACTGGCGAGAAGAAATTATTGTTTTGGCTGGGAATCAATTGCATATTTACCAGAATGAAGAGAAGAATCCTAATCCCAAGAAACAACGTCTATGGAAGCAACCTTTATATCGGAGGTTGAAAACAGTGTGGAATTATTATTCGCCATGAGCGGGGAGGTTTTGTTTAAGGTGCAAGTCCGACCAGTTGGACAGGTCGAACAAGTTAGACGATAAAGAAAGGGCAGAAATCTTTTTTGATTTCTGCCCTTTTATGTTTATATCTCGGGTATTGGGTTTCTAATTTGTTAATACATGTCTTCCATACCGCCAGCGCCAGGACCCGGTGTCTTCTTTTCTGGTTCCGGTAGTTCGGCAACCAATACTTCGGTTGTTAACAGTAGGCTGGCAATACTTGCTGCGTTTTGTAAAGCACAGCGGGTTACTTTAGTGGGGTCAATGATACCAGATTTTAGTAAATCTTCGTATTCACCAGTTTCTGCATTGTAGCCAATACTTCCCTTCTTTGCCTTGACATTTTGTACCACGGTGGCACCTTCGTCACCGGCGTTTGCTGCCAATTGACGGAGTGGCTCTTCCAGTGCGCGTTTTACAATTTGGGCACCGATAAGTTCGTCACCCTCTAATTTCAACTCGTCAATGGCTTCCTGGCAACGAAGTAGTGCTACGCCACCACCTGGGACGATACCTTCTTCAACCGCTGCGCGGGTTGCGTGAAGGGCATCTTCAACACGGGCTTTCTTTTCTTTCATCTCGATTTCTGTGGCTGCACCGACATTAATAACTGCAACACCACCAGCTAATTTAGCTAACCGTTCTTGTAATTTTTCACGGTCATAGTCGGAGGTGGTTTCTTCAATTTGACGACGGATTAGGTTAATTCTACCCATAATGTCAGAGTTTTTGCCCGCACCTTCAACGATGGTTGTGGTGTCTTTATCAATCACGACGCGTTTGGCACAACCCAAATCGCTCAATGTAATATTCTCTAAAGAGCGACCCAAGTCTTCGGTAATAGCCAAACCGCCAGTCAGAATAGCGATGTCTTCTAACATGGCTTTACGACGGTCGCCAAATCCTGGGGCTTTTACGGCACAGCATTGTATTGTTCCACGAATCTTGTTTACTACCAATGTTGCCAGTGCCTCACCTTCAACATCCTCAGCGATGATTAGCAAAGGCTTACCACTCTTGGCAATTTGTTCTAATAGAGGTAGCAAATCTTTTAGACTGGATATTTTCTTCTCGTGAATAAGAATATAGCAGTTTTCAAGGACGCATTCCATTGTCTCTGTATTGGTTACAAAATATGGAGACAAGTAACCTTTATCAAACTGCATTCCTTCCACGATTTCAAGAGTGGTCTCAATCCCTTTGGCTTCTTCAACGGTAATGGTGCCATCATTGCCGACTTTTTCCATGGCTTCAGCAATGATATTACCGATTTCAGTATCACCGTTGGCAGAAATTGTGGCAACATTGCGTAAGACATCGCGGTCATTTTTAACCTGCTTGCTCATTTTTGCTAAGCGGTCAACGACAGCATCTACTGCCTTCTCTATACCACGTTTGAGTGCCATTGGGTTGGAACCCGCGGCAACATTCCGCATACCTTCACGGAAGATGGCTTCTGCGAGAATGGTTGCGGTTGTCGTTCCATCACCAGCGACATCGGAAGTTTTGGATGCCACCTCTTTTACCATCTGGGCACCCATGTTTTCATACTTATCTTCTAATTCAATTTCCTTTGCTACACTTACACCGTCTTTTGTTACAGTAGGGGCACCCCATTTCTTTTCAAGGACAACGTTGCGTCCTTTGGGGCCCAATGTGGCTTTTACTGCTTTACTCAGTTTGACAACGCCCGCCAGAACTCTCCGTCGAGCATCTTCACCGAATTCCAATTGTTTTGCTGCCATAACTCATCCCTCCTTATTTTAAGGTTAATCTTCAATTACTGCAAGGACGTCTTCCTCGCGAAGAATGACGTGTTCTTCACCGTCAATCTTCACTTCGGTGCCAGAATACTTACCCATAAGGATACGGTCACCCTTTTTTAATTCCATGGGTATTCGCTTGCCATTCTCGTCCAGTCTGCCTGGACCAACTGCGATAACACGCGCTTCCTGAGGTTTCTCTTTTGCCGTGTCGGGGATAATGATACCACCACGCACGGTCTCTTCGGGTTCAATACGTTTTACAAGAATACGATCTGCTAATGGACGAACCTTTGTAGCCATAATGCACCATCCTCCATTTGAGGTTAAAGGTTTAGGTTAAATTAAAGTTAAAGTTGAAACTTTATTGCAGAACTTAGATGAGGATATAGTAGACATCCTCAACAATTATTAACGTATAACGTTTGGTTTTTGTTAGCACTCACTTATTGTGAGTGATAATAAAAATATCATAAACAATACCCTTTTGTCAAATCAAAAAATACACGCTATATGTCTTTGAGGAAAGAATTGCGTAGATATTTTGAGGAGTAGTTTTGTAGCTGAAAAAATTAATTTATTTGATTTATTGGGTGATTTTTGATAGAATATAAAAATGCTCAAGGATGCCAAAAAGGTTTATACGATAAAAGAGGTATCAGAACTTACGGAAGTTCCTATTTATACGATACGTGAGTGGGAAAAACATATACATAAATTAAAACCGAAACGGCATCCTAAGACTAATTGGCGTTATTATACAGAAGAAGATATTAATATTATTCGGCAGATAAAATATCTTTTACGAAATCGTAAAATACGGTTAAAAGGAATTAATGCCGAATTATTGAAGATAGAACGACTTGGTGATACAATATTAGATCGTGCTGGTGTATTGAATTTGATACGTCAAATTCGAGTAGAATTAAATGAAGTACGGTCATTAGTTGAGAGCATCCTTGATAAAGAATGATTTTATAGGTCGGGGCGTGGCGCAGTCCGGTTTAGCGCACTTGACTGGGGGTCAAGGGGTCGCTGGTTCAAATCCAGTCGCCCCGACCATAAACGTATGTTTACGTGAAGCATAGGGAAAACATAGTAGAAAAATATTTTTTGTTAATTTATTAGAGTGAAGTGCAAAGAGATTGTCTGGTATAATTCGGTATGTTTCTCATAAGTAGAAAGTTCTTTTATTTTTAGAGGAGGATAAGGATGGCGAAAATAGTTACAGAAGGAAAGGAAGAAGAATTACCAGATGGTTCACCAATAATTCATGCATGTGAGAAATTGGGGGTACCGTTTGGTTGTCGGGCTGGGCAATGTGGAACCTGTATAATCACGGTTGAAGAAGGTATGGAGAATTTGGAACCTAAAAATTATCTTGAAGAGGATATGGGTTTAGGCGAGAATCAACGTTTGGCATGTCAAACACGGATTCGGACAGGCACAGTAAGAATTAGTTGGTAGATGAGGTGTCTTTTTCTTGTGTAGAGTTATTCGGGATAGGTGTAGATAAGGTATCTTTCCTGTTATAGAAATCAATGAAAAGGTCAGGGAGCCGTTTGAATATACTATTACCATCGAAGTAGTAGAAAACAACAATAGTTAACAGGAAAATCCAAAAGAAGACTTTCATTACAAGTAGGGCATAAATGATTTTTATGTATTCTTGTTGGGGGATATTTTTATACAGGTCGAAATCTGGACGAAGCGGTAGAAACGCTAAGAATGCCATTAACCCACTTTGTAATGATTTCATCCAGCTTTCAATGTTTGATAAGGGTACTTCCCGACAACGGTGGTATATGAAATGCATATAATATCCTGTGAGCAGGATGGTAATTATCCACGGTGAATTCACCATTGCTTTCCATACTGTTACTCCACTAATAACCCGTAGATAGTTAAAGGTGTCTTCTGGTGATGAGCCTAAAATGAAAAGGATAATCCATAATAAAATATTTAGGAAACGAAACAGACACTCAATCACTAAATAATTCCTCTTTGTTGATGAAACATGATAACTTTTTTGTTTGTTAATGAATTATAATATAATGGAAGTTAACATTTATATTAGGGAAGACACAAAACTCATGATTTTCCATCCATTTAGACAACATGAACGAGTCACTTATGTTCCACGAGTCTGGATTTCTTTATGTGTAGTTATATTGACAATAACTTTCATTACATTTTCAGAGAAGGTTAACAACTCTTATGTTGTTATGTGTCCTGCAAAAGGAATGGTTGATGACGGGATGAAGGTCGTTATTCAGCGGGCTATTGCAGAGGCAAATAAGGGGGCGAAGGCATTTATTTTGGAGGTGGATACTCCGGGAGGGCTTGTGGATTCGGCGGTAGATATTACAAACATTTTGATGGAAGCCAAGTGTCCGACAATCGCATATATCCATGGGATGGGTGCCATTTCCGCAGGTGCGTTAATTTCGTATGCTTGTAAGCATATTGCAATGGCGCCGGGGTCGAATATCGGTGCTTCAGCACCAATTGTATTAGGGGAAGCACAGCCATCAGAAGAATTCAACGAAAAAACGAAATCATATTTGCGTTCTCGTTATCGTACACTTGCAGAAGTTAATGGTCATAATCCATTGCTTGCCGAAGCAATGGTAGATGCAAAAATTGAGGTTTGGGGTGTGAAAAGTTCAGAGGGTAAATATGAGTTTTACCGCACGAAAGAGGAGGCAGAAGATGCAGGTAAAAAGTCTAATAATCTTCCAGAAGTAGAACAGCCTCCTAAATCTTCTGATGATGTAGTGCACAATTATCCCTCACAAGTATCAACGTATAGGTACCAATATTGTAATTTTATGGATAACCATAGGATTGTTCTCGCTGATGAAGATGTGCCACAAAACAAGTCTACTTCCACTTATTCATCAATCACAGGGGTTAAACAAATCTGTAGAGAAGGAGAATTGCTAACGTTGACTTCAAAAGAGGCTCTTGAATATGGGCTTAGTGAAGTGATTGTAGAGAATGTTGAAGACTTGCTAAAACATTACCAGTTAGAGAGTTGTGAAATTGTTCAAATTGAGCCAACTTGGGGTGAACGAGTTTTTAAATTCTTAGTAAATCCGATGGTTGCGGGAATTCTTTTGTTGTTAGGGATTGGTGGATTATATCTTGAATTAAAAACACCTGGATTTGGTTTGCCAGGTATTATTGGAATAACGTGTCTCGCTTTATTTTTCGGTTCTCATCTTGTAATTGGTCTTGCAAATTGGATAGACCTTTTATTGCTTTTAACAGGGCTGATTTTATTAGGAATTGAGATATTTATTATTCCGGGATTTGGCATAACAGGTGTGTCAGGTTTGGCGTGCATCATTATCGGCATTTATTTGTCGCTAACTCGGGTTGCTATTCCAGAGTATCCATGGGACTTTGCACGTTTGGAGAATGCTGGGCAATCGTTGACAATTGCATTTGTTTCCTTTTTAATTTTTGTATGGTTAGTCTGGAAATATCTACCCAGAACTTCTTTATTTCAACGGTTTGTGCTCTCGCATGCAGAAAATGTAGAAGCGGGATATGTAGTTCAGGAGTTGGAGCAACAACAGGAGTGGATAGGTGCAATAGGGATTGCGGAAACAGTGTTAAGACCTGCTGGTAAAGGTCGATTTAAGGGGCAGTCGCTGGATGTCGTTGCAACTGGTGAATACATAGAGATGGGAACACATATACAAATAATAGAAGTTCAGGGAAATCGTTATGTGGTTGTTCCTGTAAAAACAGATAAGGAGGCTAAACATGAATGAGATTAAGATTATTGTTCAAATGCTAAAACAACTTCTTAAAGAGATGGAAATTGTCTCTTCACAAGGTTCTGGATATTATACCTGTGTGCCTTTTTTAAAACGATATAATAAACTTCTTCAAGAGGCACAACGTATTTTTTCTCAAAATCAGTCTCCCTCGGTTATTAATACGTTTGAAATTCTTCAGGAGGCAGACCCGAAAGACCCAAGCGAAAAGAGCAAGGTGTTATTGAGTATACGAGTTGAAACATCACAATTAATAACTTTATTGGAGACAGTATTACAGGAGGAAAACAAGAAATGATATGGTGGGCTATTTTATTATTTTTAGGGGGTGTGATTCTCATATTGGCGGAATTTATTGTGCCAGGCGGAATTTGTGGCACGTTTGGGATTATTATGTTGTTAGGCAGTACAGCCATTGGGGGGTATTACTATCCTGATTATCTTATATTTATTATCGTGGTTGAGTTTCTTGGGTTTGTTGGTTCTCTTGCAGGGGGGTTTTATCTTTTAACAAAAACCTCTGCTGGTGAAAAATTAGTTATCAGCGAAAGTCAAACAGTGGATAAGGGCTATATTGGTATTCAATTTGACCCTTCGTTGGTTGGCAAAACAGGGAAGGTTATTTCTCCTCTTAGGCCTGCAGGGATAATAGAAGTCGATGGAAAAAGGGTAGATGCAGTTTCTTCTGGAATGTTTATAGAAGCGGGACATGAGGTAAAAATTATTGATATTCAGGGTCCACGCATAGTTGTTGAGGAATGTAGAAATATTGAAAATGAGAAAATATAGGTTATAATAAGATAGATATAAAGAAGTTTAACTATTAACTAAAAGGAGATTTATATGATAAATCCGATTATCGCTGTATTTTTGCTGATTGTGTTAGTTGTAGCCCTTATTTTTGTGGCTATTGTTATATCCTTTTTCCGTTTATGGATACGTGCCGCTTTATCCAAGGCGCATGTGTCGATTTGGAATTTAATTGGTATGAGTTTGCGAAAGGTCAATCCGCAAGTTATTGTCGACAGCCGAATTATGGCGGTGAAAGCAGGTTTAAATGTAACCACAGATGAACTTGAAACACACTATCTTGCGGGTGGAAATGTACTTCGTGTTGTACAAGCCCTTATTGCAGCAAATAAAGCAAATATTCCGCTTACGTTTCAAAAGGCAACAGCAATAGACTTGGCTGGGCGTGATGTACTTGATGCGGTTAAGACCTCTGTCCGTCCGAAAGTTATAGATTGTCCTGACCCATCTAAGGGACCTTCAACTGTTTCCGCTGTCGCAATGGATGGAATCCAGTTGAAAGCGAAGGCACGTGTTACTGTTCGTACAAATATTGAACGGTTGGTTGGTGGTGCAACAGAAGAAACCATTATAGCTCGAGTAGGGGAAGGTATCGTTACCACGATTGGTTCTGCACCGACACATAAGAAGGTTTTAGAAAATCCAGATTCTATTTCGAAGACAGTCCTTGCACGTGGGTTGGATGCTGGGACAGCATTTGAAATTCTTTCAATAGACATTGCGGATGTTGATGTGGGTGAAAATATTGGTGCCCAGTTGCAAATTGCTCAGGCAGAGGCAGATAAACAGATTGCTCAAGCTCGTGCTGAGGAACGACGTGCTATGGCATTGGCACGTGAAGCGGAGATGCAAGCATTGGTTATGGAAATGCGGTCTAAAGTGGTTGAAGCAGAAGCAGAAATTCCGAAAGCCATTGCAGAGGCGTTCCGAAATGGAAACCTTGGAGTTATGGATTATTATCGGATGAAAAATATTCTTGCGGATACCGAAATGAGGGATGCTATTTCAAAGTTATCACCGCCAGCACAATCTCAACCCAAAGGACCCGACAAACCGACTCCTTCATCGTAAGAGATAAAGAAGGGATTTATTATGAATTTTGAAGACCTATTAGGTTTAGTTGTGTTCTTAGGAATTGTAGTTATTTCTTCAATCTTTCGTGCAATGAAAGAAATGAAGAAAGATACACCAGGTAAGCAGACAATTCCCAAGAGCAAGCCATACAACGAAAAAAGGAAATTTGAAGAGTCGAAGGAGACTGTTCCAAAACGGAAAGTAGTTATCCGAACGGAAAGCGAATCTCCACCGCCACCTCTTCCATTATTTGAGCCTAAACCTAAAAAAGGAGAGCAGAATGAAGAATTGTGGGAAGAAGAAGGACCTAAATTAAAACCTATTATTATAAAGACAGAACTTCCTCAAAAGGTTGAAAGCCCAAAAACAAAGTCTACTCCAGAAAAGAGGGAACCTGTTTTTAAGGAGGTTCAAGGAAAATACATAACTAAAAAAATTGATATCAAACCGAAACCAAAAAGTGAGTCCGTCTCTACAATGGCTCGTATGGGCAAAGCAGAAGTAACTGCACCAATGCAACGTATGTCGATGCAACCTGCGGGACATGGGGTTATCAATCTACGAGAAAATATTGGCAATATTCCGCAACTTCAATGGGCGATTATCATGATGGAAGTATTATCTCCTCCGAAATCTCTTCGGAATGAATAACAGGATGGGATATTTGAATTACTATTGGAGGCAAATGGGTGAATTAAGAGTATCATTGATGTCTCAAAGTAATAAAGGCGACTCTCACTTAAGTCTTTTATAGTCATGAATTATGCAAAAATTCTCACATTCAAGAAGAGATTTTAACTATAAAGGTATAGAGGAAGAATCAAATTAGATTTCTAAAGGTTGGCTCATATTTTATTTCTTTGGAACGTCATGAGAATTGGTCTTTTGAAACTCCATGCGTATTAAGGTTATACAATTAGGTTTTCCATCAAGAATAGTGATGCGGAAGGGACCTGCAATTAAAACCTCTCCTTTCTGTGGTATTCTTTGAACCATTTTTATCAGCCAGCCACCTATTGTTTCTACCTCGTCATCATAGAGTTCTATCTTCGTTGTTTCTCTAAACTCTTCAAGTGTTGTTCGTGCACGGACAATATAGTCACCAGGACCCATTTGGCGAACAGGGAGTTCTTCCTGGTCATGTTCATCACGGATTTCGCCAAATATCTCTTCTAAAATGTCTTCTAATGTGATCAATCCTGCAGTGCCACCATATTCATCAACAACAATAGCCATAGTTTGATGTTGTTGACGCATTTGTTTAAGGATTTCATCTAACGGGGTTGCATCTGTGATGAACATTACTGGGCGAATGAAGCGTCGTATATCTTGATTTTCTCTGGTTTTATCTTTTAACAGGTCAAATGCCTTAATAATACCTATGATTCGGTCTATGTTTTCTTCATATACTGGAATACGGGTATATCGATTTTCTCTGAATACCTGTACTACATCGTCCCGTTTCGCCAGCACGGATACAGCACAAATGTCGATGCGAGGCACCATAATCTCCTTTGCCACTTTTTGTTGAAGGTCGAAAACAGAGTGGATAAGGTCTCGCTCCTCCTCGTGGATGCCTCCATGTTCTGCTCCTTGTTCTACGAGTCGTTTCATATCTTCTGGCGAACGCATTAATGATTTTAATGATGAGAACCATTGATTTGTCCCTAACGTTTTGGAGAAAAACCAAACAATTGGAATGGATAATGGCTTGAGAAAGAAATCAAAAATTACAATTATGGGAACGAAAAAATAACACAACGTATTAGGATGAACCCGAAAAATAGTTTTAGGTAGAATTTCTCCAAAAAAGAGTATGATTGCGGTGGCTACAAGTAGAGATGAGATTGGGTTTCCCAACAAATGGGTTAGTGCTATTGAGGCTATAACAATAGAAATATTTGTACCTAACAATAATACGATAAGAAGTTGGTCAGGATTATCCAGATATTTAAGAAGAATTTGTGCACGTCGAGAATGTGTTTTTCCCGAGAGATGTTTGACACGTATCGGATTAAGCGAAATGAATCCAGTTTCATAGCCAGCGAAAAAGGCGGAGGAAATAACACCACCAATAAAAACGGAAAATAATTGCCAGTTAATATTGGTCATAGATTATTTCCTTCTGTTTCTTGAGTATCGGCTTCTCGTTCGATGTTAAGTCGTAGTTGTGTTATCCGTTTTCCATCCATTTTTTCCACCGTGAATTTTAGTGGTCCTACGGATACAATATCCCCTTGCTTTGTTAGATTCTCGTGCTGTTTTAGTAGATAGCCAGCAATGGTATTATGTTCTGGGTCTTCTAAAGAATATTGGATTAATTCTTCTAATTCAGATATTGGCATTTTACCATGAAGTAGATATTCATTTTCCGATATTTTGACAAAGAGGGGTTCTTCTACGTTTTCGTCATCAGAAATTTCTCCGACAATTGCACTTAATGCATCGTGTAATGTTACAAGTCCTGCTGTTCCGCCATATTCATCAACGACAATAGCAACATGTGTATTTAATTTTTGTGCTGTTTTAATTAACTCTGATATTGACATTGTATCTGGAATAAAATTGGCTTTACGTCCAATAGGTTTAACAGGCTGTTTCCATTGTCCCCTTTCAGTATAATCAAGTAAGTCTTTAGCATAGAGAATACCAATAATATGGTCCAAATTTTCGTGATAAATAGGCATGCGTGAGTATTCATGTTCACAGAAAACTTCCCATGCATCTGCTACTGTTGCTGTATCCTGTATAGCCACGATTTCTGTTCTTGGCACTAAAATACGTTTTACTGGTTCATCACGAAACTCAAGTATACCACGTATCATTTTACGTTCATCTTCAGCAATGACGTTTGAAAGTCCTTCCTCATTTACGAGTAGTTTTAATTCGTCATCAGTGACCCATGGTGAAGGTGGTATAGAACTGAAATGTGTGATTCGGAATGTAATACCGATAGAAAAGAGAAGTAGTCTACGTATAGGTGTGAATAAAGCATGAATGATATAGATTAAAAAAACGACGGAACGAGCATATTGCTCGACATATCTGGAGGCAATTAGTTTTGGGGTTACCTCTCCTCCAAAAATAAGCAGTAAAGTTGAGGCCAGACAGGCAATTGAATAAGAAACAAATGATGAAGCAATAGATGAGGGTAGTACTCGGTTTATAATGTATTCTTCCAGACGACTTCCAAAGGCAATACTTAGACCAATATTCACGATGGCATTACCCATAAGTATTGTTGTTAATAGTTCGGATGGAGACTTCATTAATTGGGCTATCATTCTGTCACGGAAGGACGGGCTATTTTTCATAGCTTTGAGTTGTGTCGTTCGAATAGAAAAGAAGGCGGTCTCAGTGGCTGAGAAGAATGCAGATGAGGTTAATAAGCAACATGACAAAATAATGATATGGAAAGGGAAAAATTTGTCGAGATTATTATAAATTGTCCCCCCATTAACACTTTCTGCCTGAAACATAGCTAGGAAGATAAGTATAAAACAGAAAGCAATTGGATATAGATGTTGTCGATTAATCTGAATATTTTTTTGGTTCTCTTTTCGTCTACGAATATTTATACTTCCTTCTTTTTCTATTGTATCATACATGCCGAAAAAGTTTAACATTTCTTTTTATTGGTGTGTTTTGGATATTTTATCCATGCATCTTCTATCGGTATCCCTAAATATTTTGCTTGTTTTTCTATCATCTGTCTACGTTGATGTGGTGTATCGTGGATATATCCTAATAAATGGAGCAAACCATGACAAAACAAGACATCAATTTCGTGTATTGCTTTTTCAGGGTTTTCTGCCCTTGTAAGTACAGTCTGTAATGAGATAATAATTTCTCCAATTGGTTTTGTATCCCCAGATGGGAAATTGGAGGGCACTGGAAAAGATAGGACATCTGTAGGGGTGTTTTTATGGCGATATTCTTTGTTTAGACCTTGAATAAAATCATCATTACAAAATACGATGCTTAATTCACAATTTTGTTGTGAATGCCCTTCTTCAATCAGGATGTGTTCTGCGATTTTTTTTAACCGTCGTGAATTATACATTTGTTTATAAGAGGAAATATTTTTTATTGCTATATGGAGCATCTCACTTCCCTAAAACTTCTTTATTGTCTAATAAGATTTCATCAGGCTTTGCATTATGGTTATTTGTTTTTGCTAATAATGTGTTTGCATGCTCTTCTTCAATATTGATTCCAGGATAAGAAGGTCTTAAATGATGTAATGAGTTTAAGGCAAGAGAAACTTCTTCAATAATAATGTTTAACTGTCGAAGTGTGAGGTCACATTCATCAAACTGACCGTCATTAGCCCTTTCTGTTACGAGGCGGTCTACTAATTGACGAATTCGTTCTGGGTTTGGATTTTTCAGCGAGCGTACTGCTGATTCTGCCGCATCGCAAATCATAATAATTGCATACTCCGGTTTTTGTGGTTTTGGACCTGGATAACGGAAGTCTTGTTCATTTACATCGCCAAACTTTTGTTGTTCGATGGCTAACTTATAGAAATAACTGACAAGATATGTCCCATGATGTTGAGCTATGGCTTCTGTGACGGGCTTTGGAAGGTGATATTCTTGGGCTAATTTGACACCTTCATTAACATGGTTAATGATTATACGGACACTGTTACGTGGGGAGAGGGTGTCATGAATATTATTGCCATTCTGATTCTCATAGAAATATTCCGAATGACGCATTTTGCCTATGTCATGGTAATATGCACAAACGCGTGCAAGTAAGCCATTTGCATCAATTGCATCCGCAGCTCTTTCTGCTAATTGTCCTAAAATGAGGCTATGTGAGTAAGTTGCAGGGGCACGCACTGCCAGTTTCCTAAGTATTTCGTTATTAAGGTCTGAATATTCTAAAAGTTGGAAGTCTGTAACGATTCCGAATAAACGTTCAAGAAACGGCAAAATACCTGGCACTAAAAGTATACATAAACTCCCATTAATACCTAATAATAAAAATCGTCGTACGGTCATTTCTCCGATTAAGGTGTCTGTGGTGAGGGTGATTGCTAATAAAGTAAGGAATCCGATGAAGATACCACTTAGGGAAGCGGAGGTAATATCTCTCCGTTTGCGAACACGATAGATAGTAAATACAGCCCCCATGGTCATTGCAAGGTCGAAGATAAGAAGTCGCCAGTCATAGCGAAATAATATAGATAAGAGCACACAGGTAATAAAAGATAGAAATGCAGATAGCCTCATCTGTACCAGAATGGCAAATAAAATTCCAGTAATTGCTACAGGGACAGAAAAACCTGTGGTATCAAAAAATTGCATTGTTTTTCCTAATAGAAGGATTCCATTAATAAGGAGAAGAGCAAGATACCAGATGGCTTCTGATGATGGTTCTCCTTTGTGTTCCCATAGGCGGATAGCACGGTATAAACTTACATAAGCGAGTAGAACGATAATCAAATGAGCGATAAATGAGAATAGCCAGCGTGGAGATTCACCCTGACTTTGATTGAGTAGATTTAAGTAAGTTTTGGCGTCGGAACGTGATTCTAATGTCCATCGTTTCCCACGTTCTTGAATAATTTCACCTGCGGCAATCTCTTTCATTACAGGGTTAATTGATTCTGCAGAGCGTTCGCGGACAATCTCTGTTGCGACTGAATCGTATTGTAATGTGTCTACTACCAAATCTGAGGTGATGGACATGATAGCCTCATAAACTTTTAGCCAATCCAACGATGGAAATTGTTTGGCGATTTTTCGTGCTTCCTCTTGAATTTTTGGTTTTAATTTATTCTCAATTGCCTGTTTGATATCTGGGACATCACGGAGTAAGATTTCTTGAGTTACCTTTTGTTCTGTTTCAGATACATCACGGATAATGGCTATTTTTATTTCTGTATTTCCTTTGTCTTGTACGGGAAAGATACCTTCATTCAGAATGGAGTTTAAACTTTCTTCCGCAACTTTAGCCATTATGTCTGGAAGTTGTACTTTGCCATCAGATAGAGAAAATTGGAGATTTTCTCCTAAATTCGGAATATTAAATGGGTTATTATTCATATTCCGATTTTCTAAATTTACATCAGTCAAGATCCATAGTAAGAGTTTTGACGCTTCGATATTTTCTGCCCATTTAATAGTCGGGTAAATTTCGTTAAATACCTGTTGAGCGTAAGACATGAATTGAGATGATTCATCCATCTCTTGTTTTTTTTCTATTTTTTTCCAATCTTCATAAATTTTTGTACGAATTGTTTGTAATTGGCTAATACGTTCTCTTAAAGTCTGAAGTTGTTTCTGGACTTTTTCCTTATCAATTCGATAGTGAGGAAGTACTTTTTCACGTGCTTGGTTACGTGCTTCTTGTGTTGCTTTGACATCCTCAGTTTGAAAACTGAAATTTGCACGCAATTCCTGTTTTGCAACAATTTCTCGGTCAACTTCTTCTGGGGTTAATGTTTCTTGAGGGAAATTTGAGGTGATAAGGAAAGCAGAAAAGATAGCGGACAAGATACCAACAATCAGGATTTGTGGACTGAGAAAGTGTTTATCCCGCCGTAACTGCCACTGTGAGATTTTATCTAATGACGGGAACCCAATTTTTCGCTGGGTTCCTGACTTTTCACTCATAATTCATGCTCGCTCCGTTTCTCATCTATTTTTTTGGGGGATGTGTGCTCATGATTAACCAAACGTCCATGAGCCTCATAGGCATCGATAATTCGTTGCACCAATGGATGTCGGACGACATCACGTTTGGTTAAATGTACGATACCAATGCCTGGAATCCCTTCCAAAATTCTTCGGCTTTCCACCAAGCCGGATATTTTGCCTTTGGGCAAATCAATTTGGGTTATATCTCCCGTAATAATAGCCCGTGAGCCTTCACCTAATCGGGTAAGGAACATAAGCATCTGGTCACTTGTTGTATTTTGTGCTTCATCTAAAATAACAAAAGCATGGTCAAGAGAACGACCTCTCATAAAAGCCAGTGGTGCAACTTCTATTCGTTCCTGTTCTATCCATCGTTGGACTCTATCGAAATCCACCATGGAGTATAATGCATCATATAGAGGACGTAAATAGGGATGTACTTTTTCCTCAATGGCTCCGGGCAGGTATCCTAAATTTTCTCCCGCTTCTACGGCAGGTCGTGTTAATACTAAACGGCGTACTTGTTTATTTAACAAGGCTGAGACAGCCGATGCCATAGCCAGATAAGTTTTTCCTGTCCCTGCTGGACCTATTACAAAAGTCATTTCACATCGGCGAACTGTCTCTAAATAGTCTATCTGCCCTTGGGAACGAGGTTGAACTTTTATTTCGGGTCTTAACAAAATTGCTGGGTTAGTGGTGTATGTTTCAGATTGTTCCTCTAATGCAATAGTGTTTTTCATTTCTGGATAATCTTCCATAGCAAGGTCAAAGTCAGCAGGTGTCGGGGTGTAGCCCCTACGAACTGCAAAGAGTAAATGGTTCAGAACATCACTTACTTTTTGGGTTTCTTCATATTCGCCGATAAGCAAGACTTTCCCGCCTCGGTCAATGACTTGGACATGGGTTTGATCACAGACTCGCCTTCGGATTTCCCCATTTACCCCTAACAGTTTGATTAATTCATCATGATTCTTGACAACAATCTCGTGTGTCGAGACTGCATCCTTCTTTAACTTGAATTTACTCATACCCAATTTGTTTGAATTGAACCTCCTTTATCATTGTTCTTCCAACCTTAATACTTTTTCACCAGGATAAACCCAGCCTTTATTTTTACGAACATATTCCTCTTGCTTTAATTGGTCAGCCTTCAACCGTTCGATTTCTTGTTCCAATTGTCTTTTTTGTTCTGCCAAATCTCGTATTTGTTGGATGAATTGTTGAAATTCTGCCTCAGCTTTTTTTACTTCTTGATAACGGTTAGAGAGGTCTCTATATTTAAAATAACCATAAGCAAAACAACACACCATCACTAACACAAGCAAAAAACGAAATATTTGTTTTACTCGTTGCATTAACCTGTGTCAATAACTCCTTTGTTTTACTTATATATTATACATCAAATTATATTGCTAATAGTAATTATAATCAAAAACTGCAATTTATGTTAATTTATTTCAATGGTGCAAACGCTTTGACACCTAAAAATTCTGATTGTGTTCCTAATTCTTCTTCGATACGCAATAATTGGTTATATTTTGCAATACGGTCGCTACGTGATGCGGAACCAGTCTTGATTTGTCCTGCATTCACAGCCACTGCGAAGTCAGCAATCGTGGAATCTTCCGTTTCACCGCTTCTGTGCGAAATTACAGTGGTGTAACCTGCACGATGTGCCATCTGGCAGGTTTCGAGTGTTTCGGTTAATGTTCCAATTTGATTGAGTTTAATCAAAATAGAATTGCCAACCCCTTCTTTAATTCCACGAGCAAGGTACGTGGGATTGGTTACGAAAATGTCATCACCAACCAATTGAATCTTGTTTCCAAGTTTATCAGTAAGCTTTTTCCAGCCTGCCCAGTCGTTTTCGTCGAGGCCATCTTCTAAACTGATAATAGGATATTTCTTTGCCCATTCTACCCAAAATTCAATCATATCGTTGGTTGTTTTTTCTTTTGGTTCTTCTGATTGGAGAATGTACTTGCCTTCATTAAAGAAAGAACTGGCAGCTGGGTCAAGAGCAATCCAGACATCCTTTTCTGGTTTGTAATCTGCTTCTTTAATGGCTTTTAATATCACTTCAATGGCTTCTTGATTGGATTTTAGGTCTGGAGCAAAACCACCTTCATCACCAACAGCAGTATTTAATCTTTGGCTTTTTAGTACCTTTTTTAAGGCATGGAATACTTCTGTGCCCATTCGTAATGCTTCACGGAAACAATTTGCACCAGCAGGCACAATCATAAACTCTTGGAGGTCAACATTGTTGTCAGCATGCTTTCCGCCGTTTAGGATATTCATCATTGGTACAGGGAGCACATGTGCATTGGCTCCGCCAATATAGCGATATAATGGCATTTCAAGTGTTTCTGCTGCCGCTTTAGCGACTGCAAGAGAAACGCCTAATATTGCGTTAGCACCTAATTTTCCTTTGTTTGGTGTTCCGTCTAATTCGCAAAGCATCTGGTCTATTTCTCTTTGTTCTAATGCGTCCATGCCTAAAATTTCTTCTGCTATCACGTCATTTACGTTCTTTACTGCCTTAGTGACTCCTCTGCCTAAATAGCGTTTCTTATCGCCGTCACGAAGTTCTACTGCTTCATTCTCTCCGGTAGATGCGCCAGATGGAACTGCTGCCCTACCAACTGCTCCAGAGGCAAGGTAGACATCAACCTCGATGGTTGGATTTCCACGCGAATCCAATATCTCACGTGCTTGAACTGCTGTAATTCTTGTCATAGTCATTCCCTTTCTCTTTGAATTTAAGTTTATTTATAATTTCCATGGCTTAAAAAGATGCTCCCAACTTCTGTTGAGAAACTCATCTTCATAATCTCTAAAAACAATATATTCAGGTAATTCTATTTGTTGTTTTTGTATTGCTTCATATTTTCGGGATAATATTTCATAAGCACAGGTTAAAATAATTGGCGGTATTACTGTACCTATGAAAAAGAAATATAGAGGAAAAATATTTAGTAAAGTAGAAATAGTATAACAAAAAAGTAATTGAAAACTAAAATACGGGTTGGCGATTAGAATAATATAACCCCAGAGAATATTTTTTAAGGTGTTTAATCTTTTAAATGATAATGTTGGTATGCTCCATAATAATGAACAGAAAGTAAACAGTATAAGCCAGAGAAATAAGCCTATAAAAATATAGTTTACCCATAGCAGACCAGAAAATTTTTTATGAAGGTAAAACCAAATATTTATTAAGAGCACTGTAAATAAAAAGAGGAATAGTAAACCTACGGGTAGTGATTTTATGAAAGTAATTTTAATAGCAAATCCCAATTTATTTTTTAATCCCTCCTTGTGTTCCAGAATACTAACTGTAAATGCTGATATGAAGACGTTAGCAATGTAAAAATATAGGCAGGCGCCAAAAAGTAAGAAACCAATTAGTAGAGGAGGAAAGGTATTGATATGGAGAAATAAAGGGACTATGAATATTATCCATGGGGTAAGCAAACATAGGTTAATCATAAACCATGTCCCCATATAGTCATACCAAATCCAGAAGCTCATTTTTAATGTACGTTTTAACATGTATAAGTTTCCAAAAGCAGAGCAAAAAGCAGATGATGTAAAAATCTTTCATAATTTTATAGTTAGTCGGGTGCTATAAACAAGATATAAATCCATTGGAAGAGTTTTTCTCAATATTTTTATACGAAAGATGGACGGATGGAGCAATAGGGGATGGTAATTATTTGGATTTTGGGTTAAATTTGGTTTTAGCATTTGCCGTTTTGGGCTTGTTGGTATTTTTGGGAGATATTTTTGAGAATAGCAATTTCCTCAGGGGTTAAGTATCGCCATTGCCCTGTAGGGAGGTTTTGTAAAGAGATGCCTGCAAAGGAGATTCTTTTTAGAGAAATTACTGGGAAACCGACTGCAGAACACATCCGTTTTATTTCCCGTTTTTTACCTTCATGAATGGTTAATTGGATGTGAGAATGGGAGAGAGACTGGAGTAAAATTTTTACTTTTGCGGGTGCAGTTTTGCCATCGTCAAGTTGAACGCCGTTTTGCAGTTTTTTAATAGCTTGGATTGTGATAAATCCTTTAACGACAGCAATATACGTTTTTGGTACCTCATTACTTGGGTGAAGAAGACTATTTGCTAATTCACCATCATTTGTTAATAACAACGCACCTTCTACATCGAGGTCTAACCTGCCAACTGGAAAAACACGTGTTTTCAGTTTTTTCACCAAATCCATAACGGTAGGTCTTCCTAATTCATCGCTGGCAGTGGTTACAACACCTTTGGGCTTATTGAGAAGGATGTATACTTTTTCTGAGATTGGAGAAGAGACTGGTTTGTTATCAATATAAATTTTGTCAGTTTCAGGATTTATTTTAATTCCTAATGGGACAGGATTCCCGTTAACAGTAATCCTACCATCCTGAATAAGTTTTTCAATGGCACGTCTTGAACCAATTCCACATTGGGCGAGGTATTTTTGCAACCGAATCAAGGGACTACTTAAACTCCTTTAGGTCTTCGACACTCGGTAAATCTTGTAAACTGTTTAAACCAAACATGAGTAAAAATTCATCTGTTGTGCGGTAGAGTTTAGGTCTTCCAGGTAATTCTGAGACTCCACACACTTTTATAAGATTCTGTTCTAATAATTGTTCAAAAGCGTGTGTAACTGAAACTCCGCGGATAGCTTCTACTTCAACTCGTGTTATGGGTTGTTTATAAGCAATGATTGCTAATGTCTCTAATAAGGCTGGGGACATTCGTCGTGTGCGTTTTATCTGTAGAAATTTTCGAATAAATGGGGCAAATAAAGGTCGGGTAAGGAGCTGATAGCCACCAGCTATCTCTTTTAAGATATATGGGAGGTTATTATTGTTGTTTATTTCTATCTTTATTTCTTCTAATAGAGATATAACAACTTCGGTGTCAATATCACCGAGGATTTCTGCTATCCGATTTGCGCTGAGTGGCTTGTCACTTACAAATAATAATGCATGAATTGCTTGCTTGGTCTGTTCACGGTCAAGCGATGAGAGGGATTCTTCTTCCTCTGCGATGAATTCATTTGTTCGAGGTTCTAATGAAGTTACATTCTCTATCGGGATAGTATTTTCATCTTTTATTTCTGTCATTGTTTATGTATCCTGAATGATTTTTCACATTGTTCTTCCCACGATATTTACTAAGGGGTTGATTTCTTTCATGAGTTGTTCAAACTTTTCTAATTTAAGGGATTGAGCACCATCTGACAAGGCTTCTGCAGGATTGGGATGAACCTCTACGATAATACCATCAGCTCCTGCTGAAATTGCCGCTTTTGACATAGGAATTACTAAGTCCCATCGTCCGCTTGCATGGCTTGGGTCGATAATTACGGGTAGATGGGAGTATTTTTTGACTACGGGAACTGCCTGAATATCCAAGGTGTTTCGTGTTTCTGTTTCGAAGGTTCGAATTCCACGTTCGCACATAATAACATTAGGATTCCCTTCCGCAATGATATATTCAGCGGACATAAGCCATTCATTAATTGTGGACATCATTCCTCGTTTTAATAATATCGGCTTGTTTAATTTGCCTACAGCACGAAGCAGTCCGTAGTTCTGCATGTTGCGAGCACCAATTTGGATAATATCTGCATAATCTGCAACTACAGGAACTTGTTCTACGGTCATAGCCTCTGTAACAACAGGTAGGTCATACTTTTCGGAAGCCTCTTTTAACAATCGCAAGCCTTCCAATTCCATCCCTTGAAAACTATAAGGGGATGTGCGTGGTTTGTAGGCGCCCCCACGAAGTATATGTGCCCCACATTTTTTTACGAATTCTGCGGTTTGCATAATCTGTTCTCGGGACTCTACCGCACAAGGTCCTGCCATGACACAAAAGGATTTTGGTCCTATTCGAATTTTACCTACCTGAATATTCGTGTCTTCTTTTTTGACTTCTCGACTTGCTAATTTGTAAGGTTTTAAGACGGGCATTACCTTTTCTACATGTGGTAATGCTTCTAATGCTAATACCCCTTGTAGGATGCGTTCATCGCCTATGACTGCTATAACTGTTTTTTCGACACCTTCAAGGACGTGAGGTTTAAGGCCTAATTCCTCGACGCGACTTACAACATAAGCAACATCTTCTGGTTTCCTGCTTGCCATTACAATAATCATATATAAATCCCTTCCGACTTTGTTGTTATAAAAAATCCAAATCTTTTCTATTGATTTTGTATGATTATATCATATTTTTTGTGAGTTGTTTTCACTCGTTTATTGTAATGTGGTATTGGAGGGAACAGGAAGATTCATCTCTGAATGGATATGGACACGGTAATAATGTGCTAATGCGTTGATATATAAAGCCATTGCTTCTAATGATACACTTGTTGAATTTGGGTCTACGTCTTTAGTGTTTGACATATCAAGGTAAGGTGTATCCTGATTCCTTGAAGATGCACGGATACCATACGGAATAATACCTACTAATTTTGAAGGTGCTACTCCTGCCTTTACATAGGGATGTGAGATTGAGGGCAGGTTTTTTTCACCTATACCTTGTATGAAACAAACGCCGAATGGGTTAACCCCTAAAATCCAGTTAATTTGGTCAAAAAATAATTTTTTTGTTGATTCATCTGGCATGAAACGGAATGCTTTTCCTGCTAATTGAGAAATATGCAATAGATAAAGATTTGTTCCTTTTAATACCTGCTCTTTAGGGGTTGTGATACCAAAAAAATCTACCTCTGGGCTCCATTTTATAGGACATATACCGAAGGGGTTTTGATTTGCCTGTTCTATATAAGGTTGTAATGTGTTTTTCAAAGCTTGTATAAGTTCATATGTTTTGCTTTCATAAGTGAAAGTATCATAACGAGGTATGGCTTCTGAGACAGATAAGAGGTCACTCGGAATTTGTGCTTGTATCTGGGGGAGATATTTATCGGGACCTTTTAATTCACTGAGGTAAATGAGAGCTGTGAATAATCCTGGTATTTTTATTCCTCTGTTTAACATGGAATTTGCAATGCGTTCCGTTTTTTCTATGTATAAATTATTATAGGAAGTGGAAGCTAATCCGTAGGAGATATAAGAGAGAGCAGAGACACAGATTTCTTCGTCCTGTGGCGGTTCGACAACTCGTTCCTCTTGAATTGTTGAATTATCTTCTTCTTTCTTTTGCTTTGAAATGATATTTCCCAGTAAACTTCCGTCTTCCTGTATTCGATTTATAATGTATTTTGAACCCCACTCCAATTCTTCGCGGAATAGTTTTTCTAACTCTGTATTTTTTAGAAGTCGCCATTTGCAGATGTTATAACTTTCTGCAAGGTAGTTTAAACAAAGGGCAGTTTTTTGTTTTCCGTAGTCTTCGCCATTATGCCAACCTCCAATGAGTGATTTACCTTCCCATGAATCATCTGTATGGCATGGTTCATGAATGCCTTCGACATCTATCCCACATCGATGAATTCGTATCCCTTCGAGAACTATAGGAATGGTTTTTTCCCAGAGGAGATCTTTTCCAATCATAAATGAGGGACTTAAATATTTTTTATTTTTAACGAAGACACCTATTTTGTAAGTGCCCTCGTCATTAAAGTCTGTAAAATCCCCTCGGTAAAACCATTTTCCCCAGTCGGATTTATATGCACCAATTATTCGTGAAGGATTGCTTAGTGAAATTTTTTGTAGTTGATTTTCTGAACTGTCCAATATATAGGCTTCCATATCATCAGGAACAAAATTTGTCGCAACGATGAATGATTTTGGACAAAGTAGGTCGTATCCTACTTGGTTAACAAATATTTCCACTGACTGAGTTTGTTCTACAATAGCGGTTAGTACAACTTCATCCCACCAAACGGTGCCAGTTGGATTTAGGTCTGATGAAAGTTGGAGATAAAGTGCATTGGATTCAGAAGGGGGTTGTGTCTCTGGAAGAACAAACCGTTTCCAATCAGAATTTGGTGTTTCTATGAGTTTAAATTCTGTTGTGGTTAGTTGCTCTTCGCCTTTCATCCATTGAATTATTGCCTTTGAGGGGAAATTGCCATGATATGAAATACTTCCTGTGATTGATACGATATTGTTAGGAATGGGAATAGGTCCGGTATGGATATTAATGGTTCCTTTTCCGTCTATGCGTAGTGCATTTTTGCCTGATAAATATGTTTCATTGTCCAGTTGAATCTTAGTATTTGCGTCTTCTGGGGAATATTTCCATCCTGATAAAATGGAATCGGTACTGTCTTTTGTCTCAGTAGGTTCGAAGCCCCCATTAGTAATAAGTGACACTGTTTCCCAAACATAATCCTCTTTTTCCGACGGTGATGAATTTGTCTCCTCACAGGGGACAGAGTTAGAAATGAATATTATTATATTTGTTATTATAAGCAGTAAAGAGTATCTTTTGTAGAGAAGATGCATATCCTTATTTCCTTATTTATTGGGTTTTATTTTATCTGAAATGGTGGTTCATTCTGTATTTCACTTATGAGATTGTAGGCATGATTTTCTTGTTCTTCTGTACCTGTAATAGCAAACCATAAAGCCCCTTCTGCACCATTAACGCCACCTCCTCCTATCAATTCTGCATCAGCACCTGTTAGCAGTTTTATAGCATCTATTTCTGTAAAAACGTCACCCGGAACAGGGAAAAATCGAGGACCATTTCCGTGAGCGGTATTTATTTTCACTGCAATCGCGTCAAGATTTCCAGAAATTCGTTTTTCAAGCCCCACAGGGATAATAAGTTTTACCCGACGACCTATCACAGCAGGTATTGTAACCCCAATAGTTCCCCCTTGGGGATGAGCAACAAAAATCCCAGCCCGCCAATTATTAATATCCAGTGCATTCGCCCCTTTGAGAATAATATCATTTTGGCTTAATTGTTGAACCACATCAAAAAGATTTTTACCTCGTTCCCAATTCCCTTTGACAATTACAACATCCCCGATAAAAGAAGACTCATCAGGCAATCTTCCCATATCTGTGAGTGAGTAAAAGGGAGGTAATGTAATCCCTCTAAAAAATCGGTTTTTAGGGAAAGGATCTTCATACCCCAAATACTTTAATATTTCCTCTGCAATGTATCCATTTGTCGTGCCTGCAACAATAACTATCGTGTGTGCATTTATCGCTCTCTGTATTTCCGTATGTCGGACGATTCCTCTCGCTATGAGCCGTTTACAAGCTGATACAGTTAACACCACTTGCAACATAAGAAAAGTTCTCCATTTACTAATTTTTTGAAACAGGAATAGATAGTAGTATATTTTATCCTAATATAAGAGATTATAAAAGGGAAACCTCTTACTCCTAAAATTTTAATATTTGAATAGAAAAAAAGAGAAACCATGTTTTTAACGATTTATTGGTATAAATTATAATAAAAAAAGGTTTTGGAGTTATTAATATGAAGATAGGTGAATTAGAACTAAATAAAATCTATCAAGGGGATTGTGTAGAACTACTAAAGAAATTGCCAGAAAACTCTGTCGATTTAATTTTTGCAGACCCTCCATATAATCTGCAATTAAATGGCGAATTATACCGGCCTAATCAAACAAAGGTAGATGCTGTAAATGATGATTGGGATAAATTTGAATCGATGGAAGAGTATGATAAATTTACATACCAATGGTTAAAAGAATGCCACAGGGTTTTGAAAAACGACGGAAGTATCTGGGTAATAGGAACATATCACAATATTTTTAGAGTTGGAGCGATACTTCAAAATATTGGCTTCTGGATTCTCAATGACATAATCTGGGTAAAAACGAATCCCATGCCAAATTTTAAGGGCACGAGATTTAATAATGCACACGAAACTTTAATTTGGTCAACAAAAACAAAATCATCTAAATATACTTTTCATTACCATTCAATGAAGGTGATGAACGATGATTTACAAATGAGAAGTGATTGGTTAATCCCTATATGTCAGGGAAATGAAAGGATTAGAATAAATGGGCAAAAAGCCCACTCTACACAAAAGCCAGCGGAATTGTTATATCGAATAATCATATCAACTTCAAATCCTGGTGATATTGTTTTAGACCCCTTTTCAGGCAGTGGAACAACAGCAGCAGTTGCAAAACGACTTGGTAGAAATTTTATCGCATTTGATAAAGAAGAGTATTATGTGAAAATTGGAATGGATAGAATTAAAAGAATTATCCCGTTAGAGAACCACTATTTAGAATATAAAGTAGAAAAAAGAAAGCCAAGAGTTTCATTTGGTAATCTTATAGAAAAAGGATATATCAAGATTGGGGAGTTTTTATATTCCAAAGATGGCAAATATAAAGCATGTGTTTTGGCAGATGCATCTATTCTCCATAACGATATAGTAGGATCTATCCATAAGGTGAGTGCAAAGGTATTAGGTAAAGAAAATAATAATGGATGGACTTACTGGTATTTAAGAAGAGAAGGTAAATTAATTAGCATTGACCAATTAAGATATGAGTATGAAAAAAAATATCTTACTAATTCTTTTGATTATGATATTTTTGACTTTGAAAAAGAATCTTCACTAACAGTCAAGGATGAAAGCTTCTTATATGAAAATGATGGAATATAATGAGTTTAAAATGATATTAAATAAAAATATATTTGAACACTCAAAGGCAGATTTGCTTGAAAAAATTGCAAATTCTCCTTCAAGATATATTGGACTTTTTAGACCTACTAAACCAAAAGGTAAAATTCTCCAAAATTTATTACAATCACATGAAATTCGATTCGGAAATGCATTTGAGGAAGTTTTAGAAAAATATTTAGGATACATGGGATTTGAAATACTAAAAAAGATATATGTTGACAAAAACAAAGGTAGTAATAATATATTATGCATAGACCAATGTTTCAGGAAGGGAAAAAAAGTATATTTCCTTGAACAAAAGGTTAGAGATGACCATGATTCTTCCAAAAAAAGGGGGCAAATAAAAAATTTTGAGGAAAAACTAAATATAATGCTATCAAATTTTTCAGAAAAAGAACTTGTTGGTATTTTTTATTTCTTAGACCCAGAACTTGTTAAAAATAAATGTTATTATGAAAATGAATTAGAGGCAATGAAAAGTGACTATAATATAGAGACACATTTGTTCTATGGTGGAGAAATATTTAAATTTTTAGGATATCCCAGCGTATGGAACGAAATTCTTGACTACCTTTCCCAATGGAAGAAAGAAATACCGGATATGCCAGAAATTAATTTTGACATAGACTATGAAAACACTTTTGATGAAATTAAAGATTTAAAACCACTCATTTTTAGAAGTCTGCTTACTGACGATAAAATATACAATGAAATTGTTTGCACATTATTTCCTGATGGGAAAACTTTTAGATTATTAAGACAATATTTTATATCGAAAAAGAACTCTATTTACGAGAGATTAGTTAATTTGATTGATAAACGTGTAAAATAAATCCTTTATATATTTTTTTACTATTTAACAATATTTAATATTAATTCTAACTCATTTAATATTAAACGATGAAAGGGATTAATCATGTCAGGATTGCGTGTTACAGTTTGGAATGAAGGTGTCCATGAAAAAATCAGTGAAAAAGTACAGAAGGTATATCCAAATTCAATTGGTGGGCAAATTGCCCAATACTTAGAAAAACAGCCGGGTATTGTTTCTGTTCGTTCTGTGCGATTAGATGACCCTGACCAGGGATTATCTGATGAAATTTTAGAAAATACGGATGTAATGACCTGGTGGGGGCATCTGGCTCATGATAAGGTAACAGAAGAAAATGCGGAAAAAGTGCAGAATCGTGTCTTAAATGGGATGGGATTAGTTGTTTTACATTCTGGACACATGTCCAAGCCGTTTCGTCGGCTTATGGGAACAGGGTGCATGCTGAAATGGCGTGAATGGAAAGGTGAAGGAGAACGGGAACGCGTCTGGGTGGTTGACCCCGCACATCCTATAGCTGATGGAATACCTGAATATATTGAATTAGAACGCTCCGAAATGTACGGTGAACATTTTGACATACCCCAACCGGATCAATTAGTTTTTGTGAGTTGGTACCAAGGAGGGGAAGTATTTCGCAGTGGTTGCTGTTGGCACCGTGGATTGGGAAAGGTCTTTTACTTTAGCCCCGGGCATGAAACTTTACCGATTTATTATAACGAACACATATTAAAAGTTATTTATAATGGCGTTTTATGGTGTGCACCAACGAAACCTGTCAATGGTGTTTTACGTGGAAATTTTGATCCACCCCTTGAAAATTTGGGATAAAACACTATGTATAAAAAACATTTCTTCCGTAAGATAACTATGTTTATTGGCATAGTTATCACTTTACTATGCTTACTTACACAAGCCGATGTTTCCAATACAATAGGACCTCCTCCCTTATGGAAAAAGGCAGAAATATTCCAGCAGGACATGGAAGAACGCTTTTTACTGGAGGGGCAGGCTTTATGTAAGTTAGTATTACCACAAAATGAGCGGGGACTGTCTTATAACATGCCCGACAATGCCTACATGACGGGGATATATGTAGGTACCTTGTCTATGAAATACATGATAACAAAGGATGATAGGGACAAAGAGAAGCTAATACAATCAATTAAAGCCCTGAATTTTCTATGCCGAGCCAGTGGGGTAGACGGTTTGCTGGCTCGTGCTGTAATACCTGCCGATTCTACATGGAAAGACGATGGTATATGGAGACCTACTCCCGATGGGAAATATAAATGGCGAGGCGATGTGAGTAGTGATCAAGTTGATGGCGTTATGTTTGGTTTTTCATGGGCGTATGAAACGATTAGCGATGATTCTATACGGAAAGAAATATCAAAAGATGTAACTGCAATTGTAGATCATATATTAAAAAATGATTTAAAAATTGTTGATGCAGACGGAAAACCTACTACCTGGGGAAAATACTTCCCCCAGTACACAATAATAGAACCCTTAAATGCTTTGTTATGGCTTCAGGCTTTAAAAATAGCCCATCAAGTTTCCGGCGATAGTAAATATGAAAATTTGTATAAAGAATATGCTATTGAAAAGAAATATGCAGAGCGGTCTATTCAGGCGAGAAGAAATCTTGACCCTACGCGAAGAGGCTTTGTGAATCATTCCGATGATGTCCTTTTCTTTTTAGGAATAGAACCCCTGTTGCGATTGGAACAGGAACCACAAATACGAGAATTCTATATCAAATCTTTCAAACACGCTTGGGAAGGTTCTCCCCCCTTTCCGGGATTAAAACCTGAAGCCAATCCTTTATACTCCTTTTTGTCAGCAAAATATATAGGCGATACCTCAGGAGTAGAAAACGCTATCAAAACACTTACATGGTTTCCCTTTTCGATTAAATGGAATAAAAATACCATTGCCAAGTATGAACAACAACATGGTATCCGATTAGTCTGGGATGTACAGAGTCCCGAACCTGAGAAAGGGAAACCTATCCCTATTGATAGACGAGAAAATACATGGTCTACATGGGTACAGGACCCATACCTCTCTCCAGGAGACCCTATGGAAGATTTTCCTGTCGAGTATAATGGACATGACTACCTTTTAGGGTATTGGCTCGGTCGATATTATGGTTTTATACCATCTGATAAATAGTGATTTTATCTTTAACCTCTTAAATAAACTTTCCATAGATTCTTTTTTTAGAGTTTCCATGTGGCAATATTATGATTCTACTTTATGTTATGATAGGGGTAAATAATGTTATATGTGTTGTGAAAAATGTTTCATGTTATATCTATACATTTTTTGATTATTGCTTATATTACGTTGGGGCAAAATGAGCTTCAGCAGCTGGAAACAGACCATAGTGTTGTGTTTTACTCGCCAGAGGATAGGGCACAAGCTGAGTATGCTGGGAAAGTCATTGAGCAAGCATGGGGCGAATATTCACGACGTTTACAAATAGAGAATAACGAAGCGGTGCAGATATGGATTATTCGCGAATCACAAGATTTTAAGGTTAAGTCTGGTGGACGTTCTCCCTTTTTGTTTGGAGGTGTAGCCCATTCAGGAAAAGGGGTTATTATCGTAAAATCACCAAGGTTGCGGAATTGGGGTGAAGATTTTGCTGGGACATTACGACATGAGTTGATGCATGTATTTATTAGTCGGGCTGGTCTGGAAAGTCAGCTTCCATTATGGTTTAACGAGGGACTATCGATGTATGTCGCTAATGAATATTATTGGAGCACAGGACTTCGTATGTCTCAGATAGTATTGACAAATAGACTTATTGAATATCGCTTTTTAGATCGAGAATTAATGTTAGCAAATTCGCCTGACAAAACAAATAGTGCTTATATTCAATCACTATCTATGGTTCAATATTTAGTGAAGACTCTCGGTGATGAGACCTTTTGGAAAATGGTGAATACGTGCAAGGGAGAACGTTTTGTTAAAGCTTTAAATGATATTGGGGGAATAACGTTAGATGAGTTTTGGTATGGCTACAGAAAATCACTTTGGATTGTTACTATTATGGGGGCGATAGCCACAGGCTCAATTTTTACACCGATTGCTATACTTGCTGTGTTTGTATTTTTATGGGTTTGGCAAAGAAACCGTAAACAACTTCAAGTGTGGGAAGAAGAAGAAATAGAGGAGGAACAATTAGGTATTCGAAGTGTTCCATGGGAACATCTTACACAGGAACCATACGACTGGGAAATGGATAATGATGATGAGTAATACTTATCAAATCTATTTTATTTCTAACTTCTCAAACTATTTTCGGAATAACCGAGACCAAAGCCAATAAATACACCCCTGTTAATTAAATCTTTTAACATATACCCTATTCCAAAAGGAATGTCATCGATTTGTGGATAATTCTTTCTGATAATATTCATCTCAATAGTGGCTACTTTTTCAAACAGAAGTTCAATTGCAGGTTCCTCGTCGAGTAATTGATTAAATAGCAGGCTTTTGGTGTTTGGTTGATAGGGGGCAACGATGTAGTTGTATTCATCCATGAGAGTTGGTATATATTGGATACCTAATCTCATTTGTGGTCTTTTTATATTCAAAAGGTTTTGATATGCAATGTAAATAAGGTAACCTGAGAAAAGGGCATTTGCTATCCCGTCTTTCATTTTTTGTATTTCATAAGGAATCAAATTATTGGTCTCAGGATAAGCCTCTAACATTTTATCCATTAATTGTTCTGTAAAACGGCCAAATCCATGAAACACGCCATCTTCTATTGTTTCTTCTAACAGGCTTGCTTCTTCTTTTGGAAGTCGATTTAGCCTGTCCCATTCCTGTGCTATTTGTTTGTATAACAACATATTGAACCTCTTTTCTAAGAATTAATATTCTATGAGAAGTATAGAGACGTGTTATCTCATTTATCAAATTCCGAAAATTATTTGCCTTGGGACAATTTATATGTGATAGATTTAAGCAGTTTTTCCACCGTCGCAGACAAGAATGGCTCCATTAGTATAACTTGCTGAATCGGAAGCTAAATAAACTACGGCACCTGCTATTTCATCAGGCTGGGCATGACGTCCTAAGGGTGTGGCTTGCACATATCGTTCGCGGATTTCCTGTGTTTCAACTAACACTGAGGCAAATCGTGTTTCGGTAAGTCCTGGACATACTGCGTTACACCGAATTCCACAGGGACCTAATTCGCGTGCAAGTACTTTAGTGAGCATAATAACCGCTGATTTTGTCATGGAATAGATACCCATGAATGGAGATGGATGTAATCCCTCGATGGAGGCAATATTGATAATAACACCTTTTTGCTGGGATACCATTATCTTGCCAGCTTGTTGTGCCATGAGAAAATAACCTTTACAATTTACCTCAAAGGTTTTATCAAAAACAGCCTCTGTCGCTTCAAGAATAGGGCCGAAATAAGGATTTGTCGCTGAATTATTAACTAAAATATCTAATCGTCCAAATTCATCACGGATGCGTTCAAATAAATTGGTTACCTCTGTGTTTCGGGCACTATGACATGTTATTGGTGTGGCTTTGCCACCTATAGAATTAATTTCATTTGCAGTTTTTTCCAAAGGCTCTATGTTGCGGGCAGTAATAATCACGTGTGCCCCTAATTCGGCAAGTGCAAAAGCAATTGATTTGCCGATACCCCGACTGGCACCTGTTATCAGTGCAATTTTCCCATCAAAATTTAATTTTTCCCGGATGGAGATATTTAGAGGGATTACATCTGTAGACATATTTGCTCCTTTATGATAGGTTAGTTTGTTATTAATGTATCATAAACAAGGCAAATAAAAAAGTAAAAGTCAGTTTAACTTCAGTGCATAAATATTATAAATTTTATGCACTGCCAGTGCATAAAATTATAATTTATTATATTGTCATTTTATCCTTGACTCTTTTCAAGGAGCCATTTCCATAGAGGTATATATTGTATCCGCTTCTTTTCTATGATTTCTTCTCCTTCTTCGTACTCTGTGATGATAAGTAGTTGATTACATTTTAGTTCTTTACTACATTTTATGAGTGCTTTCATTTCTCGCTCTCTTGTTTCATGGTTATCTAATCTGTGACATACCTGAATTAATTGTTTTATTTTTATACCTTCTTTAATTACAAAATCCACTTCATTTTTGTAAACATCTTGCCAGTAATAAAACTCGATATTTTCATAATATTTTTTCCGTTGCAATTCCAATGCAACAATATTTTCATATACTTTCCCTAAGTTCTCGGATGTTTTAAAACTTAAAGCATGGATGAGTCCCGTATCGATACAATAACATTTTCGATTAGCAAGGACGCTTTCCTTATATTTGAAGGCAAGCCGTTTAACAAAGAAAAACAGATAAGCTTCCTCAAGATAAGATATGTAGTTTAAGGATGTGTGGATACTTTTTAATTTGAAAATATTTTTTATTTTGTTAAAGCTGATAAGACCAGAATAATTGGTGATAAGATAATTAGCGATTTCTATTAAACTATTCACAAATTTTACACGATGTCGAAGAACGACGTCTTTTGTGATTAACGTTGAATATAAAGATTGAAGATATGGTTTCGTATCAACAGTTCCCTTTAAGGTTTCAGGGAACCCGCCTGTTTGTATATATTCATTTAGTTTCTTCTTTATAAATGCGGTTTCTTTTGTTGTCAATAACTTTTTTTCTTGAAAACCGTAATAAGCTAAATATTCTTTAAAGGAAAAAGGAAAGAGTTCTACTCTCAAGTGACGTCCCGTAAGATGTGTGGCTAATTCGCGTCCTAAAAGCTTCGCATTACTACCTGTGACGATGATATTAAAGTTTTGGCGATGAAGCCTATTCACAAATAATTCCCATTTAGGAATATTCTGGATTTCATCGAATATTATTTCCCGAAACTCCCCATAAACTTCATAGAATATTTCGAGAATAGTGTTTAGGTCACTTGTGTCCAAGGAAGATAATCGCTCATCATCAAAATTCAAATATGCAAAATGACGGTCTTTGAATAGCTGGTAAGCAAAAATCGATTTTCCACAGCGTCGTATCCCCATGATAACCTTTATTAAATCGGAGTCTATTTGTTTTCGATATAGATTTAAAATACTCCGCTCTACAATTTTATTCCTTTTGTAAAGATGTTCTAACTCACCTCTCTGGTCGATAACTACCTGCTTTATTATATTTTTATCCATAGTGCATAAATCTCCTTAATTTTATGCAGTGTCAGTGCATAAATATTACACAATTATACAAGCATCTATCCTATAAAATCAATATTTTGTAAAATAAAAAACTATTTTAAAGCGGGTTATATTCTATTTCTAATGCTACAAAAGACTTTTCTGCCCAACGATTTTTTGTTTTAATATATTTATACTCACTATCGAATACGAGATGTGCAATTACATTTCCATAGTATTTTTTCCACTGGTCGAAAAAGGCTTCTTCCAATGGAACCCCTTTTCGTAGGAGTATAAATACTCGAGCCTCTTTTGATTCTATTCTGTTTAAGAACGAAAAAAATGTTTGTTCATTTGGAGGTCCTTCTTCGTCTGAAGTTGGAATAAAGCAAAGGCTTCTACGATGTCCACACCCCAAGGTTATATCAAAAGTCGAATCACCAATAATCCAATCATTAGGTTGAGTTTCAGAACAAACCCATTGTAATCGTGGATTGTCATTTAAGAGATTTTCAGTTGTAAAGTAGTTTTCACTTGCAATTGGGTAAAGGAGTGTAAAAAGGAAAATAGACAGGGAAGAAAAAACAACCATTAACCAATAAGGTAGGGGAAAAACTCTTTCAAATAATCCAGAGAAAAGTATTATGATTGAAATTGTAAAGGGAAAAAGTAATCGATGGCTTATAACATCGATTTGATAAAAAGAAGTATAAATAATGATAACAATTAAGTAACTGACAGCCCATATAAAATGGATGAATACAAGATGGTGTTTTATATACTCCTTTAATATGCTATATTTTCTTTGTACAACTATTATTAAAATAATAAAGAAAAAAAGTGCTACCAGTAAAGAGCCTTGTATTTCATTTGGTATAATCTTAGGGAAAATCCAATTTGTGGATAGGGCTGAAAATGTTAATTTTATGTTTTGCCATAGGGATATATCGCTCTGAGGTCGTGGCAGTCCAAAAATTGACCCTGTTACTATTAAATTTCTCGCAAAGATAGGAATTGCACAGATTGCCCAACCTGTTGTAAATAGGAAAGAAGTGGCTAATACCTTATAGTATTTTGTTGGAAAGAATTTACCTTGGTTAGACATGTTTTCTTCTGATTCAAAAAAAATCTGTTGAGTTAAGATAATAAAGAATCCTAATGGAAGTAATAACCCATGAATGTAACGGATAGAAAAGGCTAACCCTGCCAATATTCCTGAAAATATCGACGTTACTTTATGAAATTTCTTTTGTTCTGTGAGAAGCCATAATGAGCCTAATGTAAAAGGAATAACAATTCCATCACTCCAAACCCATGAGTAAACATAAGAAATAGGGTATAGTAACAATATTAGAATAAACGACCAAATCCCAGCATTAACTCCCCAAAAACGGCTTGTTTGAAAAAAAACGATTGATGTAGTTCCAATGAAAGCTAACCAAATACATATTTCACTGGCAGAGGGGAATGATGAGTACCCGAAAAGTTTATGTGCCAAAACAATTAACAAAGGGAATCCGGGTGCCCAGTAATTCATAGGGATGTAACGTTTTTCATTGTCCCAAATATTTAGTTGGTTTGTCATTACAAATGAATGTACAATACCGCGTCCTTCACTAATATTTAGGGCAGTATCTAAGTAGATATAGGAGTCTGGGGATAAGGATAAACCATGAGTAGTAAATTTACTATACGTGAAAATCACCCAAATAACGAAAAGCAAAAATACACATATTAATGTCAGGAAACGACGATTAGTAAATAATAAAACTGGCATATATCTCTTTGTATTATTTATGATTTCCCCTTCTTTAGAGAGTTGATTTTCTTTTCTAATTTTGAATCCGTTGTCCCTGATATCTCTATGTATTTCTGGTAATATTCCTTTGCTCTTTGTGCATCCTTTTTCTTTTCAGTATATATAATAGCTAAGTTATAAAAAAGTGGGGAATACGGTTTTACTGCTGAACTTTGTGACAGTGCTTCCCCTACTTTAATAGCTTCATCTACTCGCTTCGCTTTATATAAAGCAACTAACAAAGCATTGCCAACAATAGCATCTATTTTTTCCTGTTGCCATCCCTTTTCAAACAAGGGTACCGCTCTTTTCCATTTTCGGCGATATAGTTCCGAAATACCCTTTGCAAAGTAAACTTCTTTCGAATCCTCTAATTGTAATTCGCCCAAAAGTGAAGAAACGGCAAGTTGAATCCCATATTCTTTCGAGTTTTTAAAGTTTTCTCCGTGGTTATCTGTCCAACGACTCAAAGCATTTTTGCTTAGTGTAAGTCGAGGTGAGAACATGTTTGATTTAAACGGATTAAAGTATGTTTTAAAATCCTGATTTATCCGAAAATCGACACTTGGAGAAAATACCATTTCATTTCGCCAGAGTAATTTTTCATTGTGTAGGTCATAGAGTTTTCCATTCCAACGGAAAAACATTTCACCTTCAGGACCATAAATACCACACGTAATTTTCATATCAATTAACACATCAAAGTTTTTGGCTCGCAGTTGTTTTAATCGCTCTTGCACTGCTTCTCGGTCAGTCTTATATTTTGCCGTTGAGCCTAATGGTGGAACTTCTATAATCTCCCCTGAAACTTTATTTTTTAGAGCATTTAATATTGCATCTCGATATGAGTCGGTTACTTTTATCTCACCAATAGCTTTTTGTAAATCTTTACGATAGTTTTCATTTTGCACCTCGGATATTAGGGCTCCTGCTAATCGTGCAGTGCTATGGATGATTTGTAATGTTTGCCGTACAGGGGATACTGCTATAACAAATTCATCAGGAACAACCGTGATAGACACCGCAATTTGTTTTGCAGTTTGGAGTGTCTCCTTAATATTTTCACGTTGCTCTTTCGAATAGCCAAAAAAAGAAATTAGGATAAACCCCACAAAGATAATAGATCCTGCACATAATTTATTTTGTTTTATCTGCATATGTTAACCCTTTATTGTTGAACTATTTTTTAAAATAATTATTTTATCATTGTAGCATAAGAACACTATTTTTGAGAACTGTAATCCCGTTGGCGAAATTGTTTTTGTACGTATTTTTAAAATTTTATTTCAATAATTTTGTCCTTCTCAGAATCGGAAGTAATTTCAAGGTCTTTTATTATTTGTATTTTTTCCGTTTCAGGTTCGAGAATTTCAACAAGATATGTGCCCTCTTCAAAAACGAATGGTTGGAATTGATTAGAATTAAGCCTTAATGAATAGACAAGACTATTATCTTTTGCTCGCCGAACTTTGATAACAGGTTGTTTTATGCCGTTGATTTTTATTATAGGCAAATATCCTTTAATGTCTGAGTTGTAGTTATCAGTTTGTTTGATTGTAATAGGCCAGCCGTTGAATTGTTTTGCATTTTCTACGACTGGAGACTCCCAACGTGGCCAGCATTCAAAGGTAACAGTTCGTGTGTTTTTATTAATTCGAACAATTCCGTAGCCTGTGGCAGGGTTATAAAGTTCTTGTGGTTCTATTCCATATAGCATAGGATTAGCAACTGCATGCACAGTAATTTTGTTACCGAAACCATCTTCATATTCGCCTGTATAACGTGGTGCCCCTTCTTTTCGGTTTTTCCCAGGAATAGGTGGAAACCAGCGACGTGGAAAACGAGTCCCCAGAGCTGGAACCGCAAATGCATACGACGAGTCATTCCAGTGTTCCACTCCATATTGAAGTGTTATCCCTAAGTGTTGGTCTCCGCAGATGTGCACAGCAAAACATTTTCTCCAAAGGCGGAGGGCTTCATTCCTTGCAGATGGTGGCCAACCATTAGTATCAGCATCCGCTTTAATTGCATAAAACTCTGGGTATTCTTCAGGTGGATAAAGTTCCAGTTTCGGAATAATATTGTCCCTCGTCTCGTTTGCAGGTAGTGTACTTGCACTCGCATATAAGGTTTGAGATAACACTACTTTGAATTGTGCTCCATACGACCAGTCCTCTACCCATGTATTTAAAAATTTCATTTGTCTATCACCTAATAGGACAGCACCCGGAGCATCTGCTTCTTTTTTAGGGTCGAATTTTGGATTTTGAAACCAGCCATTCTCACACTGGCTATCCGGTAAAAATTCTTTGGGTGAAGATTTAAATTTTCGGTCCTCTAAAATAGCCATGCTAATCCCGGCGTAGACAAGGTCTGTATAGTAAACGGTAATACCTTGTTCGATAGGAGTCGGATCAAAGGGTGGAGGTAAATGGGCAGTTTGTGTTTTTTGAATTGCATTTACAAAATCCGGAGGGTGTACATAACCACCATCATCTTGGACTTTTGCTGGTCTGCCACCTGCTCCCCAAAGATTCCCTTGATATACATCGTGGTCATCAGGGATACACACAGTAGGACGTTCTCTGGTTAAATGACGAAAAGACCAATACCACATATACCATCGATATAAATAATCCAATATATCCACCTCTCTTCGTGTAGGACTGGCATGTTCATATATCTGGTCACCAGAGAAAAATAGTAAGTCTGGGTTGTGGTATTTTACCTTACTTACGAGGTCTCCATGAGGAAACCACACCTTTGCAGTTGTCCATTCATACGAACCTGTATCTACACCATCGCCACCTACCATTCTCGAACCTGTGAATCCTGCACATACAAAGGTGTCTGATTCCTTCGGCTCTTTTCGAATAGTTCCATAATAAGCAAAAGAACGAAGGTTCCCTTCTAAGTCATTGGCTTGAACCACGACACGATAGGGTATATCTTTATTAAGTTCCCAATGTGGTATTTCAAATCGAGCAACCCATGCAGTCCTATCTACATTTGCTTTTGCTAATTCAATCCATCTCATATTTTTTTGAACCTCAAGACTTGCCTCTTTACCCTCTTCTTTTCCTAATGGGAATAATTGGGCTGATAAATATAGATTTCCTCTACTAATGGTGTAAAGTGCTCCAATAATAGGTCCTACTTCTTTCTCCTCGGAACTTATCTCCTCAAGTTTACTCCCTTTCATCTCGAAATTTTGAAAACAGAAATTAGCCGGAACCGAACCTTTCCCCGGATGAGAAACAAAAGCAATGTTTCCTTCTGTTTGTTGTGCCGGTATTTTTTCAATAGACGTATCAGATAACAATTCATTTGTTTCTGTATCGAATATATAAAGCCATAAGGTAATCCACTCCCCTTTTTGAGTTCCTTGAACTTGAACACGATAGGAATAAGCAAAACGATTTGGAACTTTCCCAGTGGCAATAACAGGAGCATTTTTTTTCGTAAAGTCTTTAATAATTGCCCTGCCATGTTCGTCAATACCTACCATAATGCCACCATTTGCACCAGGACTATGATGAACCAAAGCAGATGCACGAAACTCTATACCAGAGCCCGCCCCTATTAAAAACCCTGCAAAAGTGTCAAGCCCATCGGAAGAAATAATAAGAGGTTTGATGTCAACCTTAAACAAAAAACTACCTTCTGTATTACCTATACGATGACTTAATATATGAACAGTTCTGTAATCATAATTAATTCTTTTTGTTACGCTTTGTATTCCATCTTTTGTGGACCGCCAATCTTGTAAACGATTTGCCCAAAAATATGGGCCGAGCCACACTCTCTCTTCTGGAATAGAAAATCGTAATTTTATACCCGAATCTATACTAAAAGCATCTGTAGAAATGAACATAAGAAGACATAAATAGATAGTAAAAAGATATGTAGTACATGTTTTTTTGTATGTTAAGTAGCGATTAATCATATCTAAAACCTCCAGATTCCCAAAACTAAATATTTTCACCGACAAAAAAATTTAACATTTTTAGATAAATTTTGTGGTATTATTATAAAAGATAATATAAAATAAATAAAAGGTTGATTTGTTTTTTTGGGCTGATAAAGGTATACTAATTGAATAGAGTTAAATAACAGAACTTTAACTGGAGGATAGTTATATGTTAAAAATGAAATTTGTAGCGGTCGTGGTCGTTTTGGGACTAATTATGTTCCCGTCTCTCGCAAAAGCAGAATCCCTTAATTTGGACTTCTGTGACAGTCTTCAAAAGGTGCTTGAAAATTCATTGCTGGAAGGTGTAGACCTTGGGGAATTTCAATATTTCTTAGATATGTTTCAGCCGAACAGTATGGATTTGAACGGTAAGATATACGCAGATTTGCGTACAATACCAATACCAAATGTGGCAGGTTTAACAGAAGAGCAAGCCCGCACGGTTTTAAAAGCATGGGGCTTTAATGTCGTGACCACTTTCTATACAACTCATCCTACTGTACCGGCAGGTCAAGTTATTCGAACAGACCCCTCCGCAAATAAACGCGTGATTGCAGGGAGTGATGTTCGCCTTCGTGTATCCACAGGGGAAGGTCCAGAAAATACACCTATTGATAGTATTTCTGCCGTAGAATTTATTGGTAATTTAAGTGGAAATGGAATATTAGATATTGCCAATGAATTTGGATTAATACAGAGGATTGCTAATGATGAAACTTTTGATAATGGTATTCTGACCCATGAACAGGTATATAATGCATGGACGCATAATTTGACTCAATTCCAGACAGATATGGGACCAACCCTCTCAGCGATATTACCCGGTATAATTCCAGGTATTCAGGAAATCTTTCTTGCATACCTAACATTAGGTGATGGGGACTATACCATTTATTCCCAACCGACTCCCAATCAGTTTGAAGGTTATATGAATGGCGGTGTAATTAATCCACCGACGCCATCTATTGCTAAAGGCTTTGTAAAGATGACTCAGACTTTGGATGAGGGTGAAACAAATATCACAGGAATTACATTCAATATAGACATTACAAATATTGAAGGGATAACTTCTATAACTGCGGTAAATGTAGCAACATCGGAGACCTGGTGGTATATTGATTTTGGGAAAACAGACTTGTCAATTGAATATACAGTAACACCAGAACAACTCGCTATGATAGACACAACAAAAATATTTCCAAATGATGATTACTGGAACAATTTCTATATCATAGCCAAAACGATTGCATATCCAGATGGTGAAATAGCCGTTCGACTTGGTGATTTAGAACCCCGTTCCATTCTGGCAGAAGGTGAAGGTTCTTTCGGTATTATTGCAGGATTGATTGCACTTCTTGACGAACAATTAAGAAAAGTTACCCTTGAACAATTTGGGACAGAAATGGGATTTGATAATCCTTATTTAAACAAAGAGAATTATATTGGGTTAGACGATTTGCTCCCTGAGGCAGATGCAGACGGTGATGGTGCAAGTAATCGTTGTGAGTATGAATGGTTTGATAAAGAGTATTGCAGAGAACTTGTTGCTAAATGTTCTGGGAGTCAAGTAATTACAAAAGATGGCGTTGATACAGGAAGTCTAAGTAAGAAAAAGGGCAGTTTCGTTTTTAGACTATGGCATGACCCTGAGGCAGAAGAAGTCTATATGGATGTTGAAATTACTCCCGCAGTAACACTAAGTAAAATAACACAAATTGGCATTTTTGATGGTATGAATAACGAAACACCATTAATTTACGATTTTCCAGGACCCTTTAATACATCTCCATATAAACATCGAATTACACAGGCAGAATTAGAAGCTATGCCTTCTGCGGAAAATCCACATTTGATTATTTGCACAAGTAATCAACCTGGTATTACTGACCATGGTGAAATTGGTGCTGACCTTAAACAATATTGTTCCCAGATATTCTCATCAGGAGCAAAAAGTTTAAAGCAAAAAGAAGTAATTCGTTATGTAGATGCTGCATTAAGTTCTGATTTTAGGCCACAGTATTGTACTATGGTAAGTGGCTGTCATATTGAACTCAAAAATGACAGAGTAGTTCCTCCTGTTCCTCCTATTTCAAGCGGAACTGTTGATGTGGATACTATTTTATATCTCGATACACAGGAAATTTCGTATAAAATTACAGTTAACTATATTGAGGGAAATACAGGGCCAATTTCTGTCGGGCTTTATGAAGGTGGTATCGGAGAAAATGGAAACCTAATTTTAGATTTAGGTGGTCCTGCATCACCTGTGGTGAGAGTATTAACGCCTGAAGAGGCTCAGCTTATAGCCGGAAAAGATGTTTATGTTTTATTAACAAGTAGTGGATATCCGGATGGTGAATTAAGAGCACAACTGGACTGTGAAGGGAATGTAAGAATTGTAAATGCAAGTTTTGATTCACAAACCTTAGATGTATGCATGAATGGAATACCAACATTTGTATTAGTAGAATATCCATCTGCTACTTCATATAGGCCAGTTTTGTCTAATGAATACAATTTCAGAATAATCCCCGGCACAGGTGGTTATGACACCTGTTTAAATGCACCAATTATTTCCACTAATTTAGATATATTCGGCGATAGCAGTATAACTGTAGTTGCGACAGGTTGGGTTGATAGCCTTGAAATGTTCACATTAGAAGACGATAACCGTGCTCCCGCATCAGGATTTGCCAATATACGATTTGTAAATGCAGTAAAAGATGGATATGCTGTAGACTTTATATTCGCAGGTTGGCCACCAGAACTGACACCATTGTTCTCCAATATTTCTGCACTCAGTTCAACACCTTATTATGGGATATCTGCTCCTGATACATTAGATATCGTTATATCTAAGGCGGGTTTGCCTGAAGAGGTGATTGCGATGCAGTCAGAAGTTCAATTCTTGCCTGGTGGTGTATATACAATATTCCTTGTTGGTCCTGTTCCATTGAAGAATGGTTATCAACTTCTTATTACTGAAGATAGACCCGGTGAATTGCCCCCTGAAGGTGAAGGGACACCGGAAGGCGCTCCTGAAGGTGTAGTCGAAGGGACCCCGGAAGGCACCCCTGAAGGAGTAGTCGAAGGGACCCCCGAAGGTGTAGTTGAAGGTACTCCAGAAGGGACCCCGGAAGGCACCCCTGAAGGAGTAGTCGAAGGGACCCCCGAAGGTGTAGTTGAAGGTACTCCAGAAGGGACCCCGGAAGGCACCCCTGAAGGTGTAGTCGAAGGTGAACCTCCTACTCCACCGCATAGTGCCGACCAAGATGGTGATTGGAAAATAAGCTTATCGGAATTGCTTCGTGTAATCCAATTCTTTAATTTGGGTGGTTACCATTGCGACCCATCGGGTGAAGATGGTTATGCCCCCGGACTTGACGGAGACAAGACATGTACACCGCACGCATCAGACTATAACCCGCAAGATTGGACGATTAGCTTACCTGAGTTATTGAGACTGATTCAGCTCTTCAACCTGAATGGTTACTATCCATGTGAAGGAGGAGAAGATGGCTATTGTCCTGGTTCGGGAGGACCTGCATAATTTATAAAAGATTTTGCAAGTAATTTGTAGGGGCGGTTATAAACCGCCCCTACTTTTTAAAATACAACCCATAAAATTGCAAGTTTAGAACAAATTAAAAAATTTTAAAAACAGGCATGGTATTTGTGGCTAAAAAGTATTGTCAATATCTCTAATAATGTATATGAGTACTTATCCCAGTATCTCACTCATACACTTTGATTGTTTTATTTATCCTTCTATTTAACACCCCTTGTTTATTCCAACAACTTTTTAGTTTATCTTTTGTATTGTATAAGGGATTGTCCCATCATGCTTATTTGTTAATTTTATAAAATAGATAATTGTAGGAATTTTGTTCGAAACATTACTTGTTTAATTGGAAGTTAGAAATTTGCAAATGTAAGAGGTGAAGTTATGAATGAATATTATCAGCAGTTAATTAAGCCCTCGTGGTCGCCACCTGCATGGGTATTTGGTCCTGTGTGGTCTGTGTTGTACATGATAATATTTCTTTCCTATGGGATAACATTTTGGATGGTTATTACTAAAAAAATCCCAGCCTATGTGTTGATTCCTTTTGTTTTAAATCTAATATTTAACTTCCTATTCACACCGATTCAGTTTGGGTTGAGGAACAATTTACTCGCCAGTATAGATATTCTGTTTGTGTTAATGACTATAATTGCTACAATCATTTTTATATATCCCTATAGTAAGTGGATTGCATTTTTTCAGATTCCCTATCTTCTATGGGTGAGTTTTGCCACAATTTTACAATTGACAATCACCTACTTTAACTGGAAGTAGATTTTATTTTTAGCGGTATCAGGATTTGTTTGTTTTATATGTTGTTCTTTTAAACAAGAACTTAGCCCGTTCTGCTTCATCATGATGATTCACTATTGGGGCAGGATAATCAATCCGTGGATAATCCTTGTAAAATATATGCCATTGATGGATATGGTCAGAAGGAACATTTATTAATTCGGGCACCCACTTTTTTATGTATTTTGAGTCAGGGTCAAATTTTTTTGACTGTAGCCATGGGTTGAAAATTCGGAAATAAGGTTGAGCATCACAGCCTGTTCCTGCTACCCATTGCCAATTCCCATTATTTACAGATGGGTCGTAGTCAATTAGTTTTGTTGCAAAATATTTCTCGCCCCATAACCAGTCAATATGTAGATCTTTTGTCAAAAAAGAACCTACAATTAGACGAGCCCGATTATGAAGCCAACCTGTTGTTTTTAATTCTCGCATCCCCGCATCTACAATTGGAAATCCTGTCATTCCTTCTGTCCACAACGTGAAGGCATTTTCATCTCTGTTCCACCATACATCCTGAAAGGAACTATTAAAAGCTTTCCCAAATACATAGGGGAAATAAAAAGCGATTATAGTAAAAAAGTCTCTCCAGTATAATTGACGAAGTATAGGTTCTGGGTCAGGATTGTTGCTTTGTATCGCATAAAATACTTCCCTTGGAGATAAACATCCAAATTTAAGATACGGGGATAAAAAGGTATTTATTTCTTTTTCTAACATATCTTTCTGGTTTCTATAATCCTGTAACATACATGCTCTTTTCAGTATCTTCAACCCTTCATTTCGACCCCCTTTTAACCGGGCTTTTTCATTTTTATTGGGTAAAAACTGTAAGGAAGTAAGTTCTTGAATTTCGCCTGAGATATGTTTCTGATAATATTGAGTATCAGTTACTTTCTGTGGTTTGCTAACAGGTATGGTCATTACCTTTTTATAGAAGCGTGAGAAAACAGTTATTGGTATATTATTGTCGCTAAGGGTGTCTTCAGGTTTGACTAATAAGACATCGTCCAATGAATACAACGTAATGTTATGTTTCTTGCAAAATGTGCCTATATCCTTATCACGTTCTTTTGAAAAGGGGGTATAATCTCTGTTAAGAAATACTGCATCAAAACGAACGGTTTCAAAAATATTCAGCAATACCTCCTCAGGTTTTCCATAAAATAAATATAATGTTGCTCCTTCGATTATTAAGTTTTCCTGTAAATCTTGGATACTTTCCACCATAAATCGGACAGCAAAATCGCCTCGATAAGGATTGTTTTCTATCTGGCGTGGGTCAAAGATGAAGCAAGGAATAATTTGTTGGCATATCTTTGACCCATATATGAATGCGGAATTGTCTATTATTCTTAAATCCCTTCGGAAAATAAATAAACCTATAGAATGTTTTTTATTCATAACACTTTATTTTTTTACAGTAGTTTTGCAAAGTTATTTATTTAGTAGTGTATAATTCATTATTCATATTACACAACACACTTAGGGAAGTTAAAAATGCGTCGTGGTCCTGTAAAAGAGTTAGGTTGGGGTAGTCGTTTCGGTTTAATTATGGCGATGGCGGGAAATGCTGTGGGTTTGGGCAATTTTCTCCGTTTTCCAGGACAAGCAGCACCCTATGGTGGTGCTTTTATGGTCCCCTATTTTCTGGCCCTTTTGTTAATAGGTATCCCATTAGCGTGGATAGAATGGAGTATAGGTAGAAGAGGTGGTGCATATAAGCATGGGACGACGCCAGGGATGTTTTATAGGCTCTGGAAACATCCTATTTCTAAATATCTTGGTATTTTTGGGATACTTCTCCCAGCAATGGTCGGGATTTACTATATTTATATCGAATCATGGGCATTGGGTTACGCATGGCAGATGGCAACTGGAATGCTTCGTGGAAAGCATACATACGAAGAGATGAAAATGTCTTTTGGATCGTATGTGGGGACTACAAATGCAGGTTTAATTAGTTTCAGTAGTGTTTCATATACCTTTTTCCTGATTGCATTTCTGATAAATATTTTTGTTTTAGGACGAGGAATTGCAAAGGGGATAGAGATTGTTGCGAAGTATTGCATGCCTGTTTTAATAGTCTTAGGGATGATACTGGCGGTTCGTGTTCTGACTTTGCCACCACGAGGAGAACATCAGACCGTGAGCCATGGATTGGCTCAAATCTGGCGATTAAGTCCACAGGATTTTCAAACCTTAATGCGTCCCCATGTATGGATTGCGGCAACAGGGCAAATATTCTTCACTCTTAGTGTAGGTTTAGGAATGGTTCACACGTATGCCAGTTACCTCAAAAAGAAACACGACCTGACTTTAAATGGACTTACTGCATGTGTAACCAACGAATTTGTTGAAGTCGTTTTAGGTGGTTCGATAGTTATCCCTGCGGCAGTAATTTTCTTTGGTGTCGAAAGAGCCCGAGAAATTGTAGCCACAGATGGAACGTTTGCCATTGGTTTTTATGCCCTGCCCCTTATATTTGAACAGATTCCTTATGGTGAAATGTTTGGTGTCATGTGGTTTTTCTTACTTTTCCTTGCTGGGCTTACATCCAGTATGGCAATGTTTACGCCACTGCTTGTTTTCTTAGAAGATGAATTGCAAATAGACCGACGAGTTGGGGTACTACTTGTAGCATTTTTTGCGTTTATGATGATGCAACCTGTTATTTTATTTAATCATCATAAGGTTCTTGATGAGTTAGACTATTGGATGGGCACCTTTGGATTGGTTTTATTCGTTGCAATAGAAACCGTTGTATTTTCATGGATATTTGGTATTGATAAAGGCTGGGAGGAATTACACCTGGGAGCAGAATTAAGAATCCCAAGAATTTATTACTACATTATGAAATATATCACCCCTGTTTTTGCAGTAGGTCTTGTAGTATGGTTCTGCTATGATGGATTACTTGAAAAAATTACCATGAAAAATGTCCCAGAGGCAGATGTCCCCTATATTTGGCTTGCTCGAGTGATGATTATCATGACGACATCGTTCCTTATGTGGGGTGTCTGGTATGCATGGCAGACACACCCCAAATTCTTTGAAGATGATGAGGAAGCAAATCCTCAAAATATTCCATCACCTTCGAAAGAGGGATTAGCCTTATGATGACGTGGTATTCGTATGTATATATGTTTACTGTTTGGGCTGTTATTACTGGATTGAATATCTATTGTTTTTACAGGGTTTTTAAAAGTAAGAATATTGTAACTCATGAAGAAGATGAAGAAGAAAAGTAAATAAATTTGGTAGATGCGGAATTATCTTATTATTACTAATATTACAACTATTTTAGGTTCAGATTTTGAAACCATTCTTGCCATATTACATCATTTTCGAGGTATGGTGAGACCTCGGAAATTACAGCCCATGCCTTGTCTGTTTCATCCCAGCGGATATATTGTTCAATTTGTGCCATAGCAATTGTTCGTAGATAATATTGGGCTTGTTTATTATTTTTATCAATTCCTAATGAATTAATGAAACGTTGGCGTACCTCGTCACCTACTAAGAGGCCATCATAATATAAGATTAATCCATCTAAATCTTGTTGATGTGATTGTTGCCTTTTTATTATTTGTTCTCTTTTTTCTTTAGACAAACCCTCATACGTTAAATTATTTTCTATCTTTGAAAAGCATTGTTTTAAGCGGTTTAAATTTTGAGGGACACTTTTGCGATTGTATATATATTTTGGGGCGTCAAATTCAACCCATGGAAATGTATCTGTTATAAATATTCCTTCTTTGGAAAAGTGAATAAGGCTTTCTTTATTCATTACAAAACATGCCATAATCTCTTCTATATCTGGGAAACCCGCTTGTATCATTGCCTCCTTCAATACAAAGTTTTGCTCTAAAATTTTTTCCAACCTTGATGGGTCTAATAATAGAGGTTGATTTGAACCAACAAGGAATAGGTCAGCATTTACAAACAATCCTGCACAATATGGAAAAACATTTGCAAATGTATGCACAACCGACTGAACAATCTTTTCACTGGAGCTGTGAAATGGAACCCACTGGGAAACCATACCTCCATCATTAAGATGTTGCAAACAGAACTGATAAAATTCTCGAGTATAGAACATAGAAACACCTGCAAGGGCTAAGGGCATAGGCTCCGTTGTAATAAAGTCATATCCTTTTCCAGCACGGATAAGGAAGTTTCTTGCATCGTCAATATGAATATTTAGATGATTCATATCAAGGACATTAAAATTTTTATCAGCGAATAACGTGCTTGCCTGAAGTACCTCTGGTGAGATTTCTACTGCATCTATTTCTTTAAAACCTCCGATTCCTAATGTCCCACATGTAATACCCGAGCCGAAACACATAAATAAAACCTGTTGCGGGTCACGATTAAACATGCGGGGGATAATCCCTTGAAAACGATTCATTCGTACACCACGCTCAACCGCTGTGGTCGCCTGTACTCGATTAATCCACAAAACCCTTTCGTCATTAGGATTTATTTTCTCTGGGGCACTTACGGCCACGGTACCTTCTATGCCTTCTTTAAAAAATAAAATCTTATGTTTTTCTGGAAGATAAAAACGATTTATTTTTTCCATGAGTAGTGATGGACAAATGGAATAAGATAGTGCGAATGATGCAAAAATAATGGAAACATTGATAGCACGGTATTGTTTGTCAATGAGGGCAAAGATGATACCGACAGCAAATAATAGCAATCCCAAATAATATATTCCTTTCTCACACCCCATTACTGGAATTATGAAGAAACCACCAACTATGGAACCAACAATTCCGCCAATTGTGTTTATACCATAAGCAAGACCCACTTTAGAGTAGGAGTTCGTTTTTAATCTACGAATTAGGGTCAATGCAAATGGAAATGTAAATCCAAAACCAATCATCGGAAGAATTAGGATTAGAAAGGCAAAAAAGAATTTTCCGAATATGCCATAATAAAAATTGGTTGTGACTTCTAAGTCAAATTGTTTTATCCATTCTGGTAGTCTGGAAATAAAAAACAATGTTAATAAAATTCCTGTTCCTGTAATTCCATAACCCAACCCTAAAATTCCAGATTTGTTTTTAATTTTTTTTATGAGAACGGAGCTAATAAGAGCACCTAAAGCTATACCCACCAATACAGAGACAAGTACAGAGGTGTATGCATAAGTTGTCCCTAAAAAAACCATAATTAATAATCTTGTCCACAACACTTCTAACGCAAGACAAATTAACCCTGAAATAAAAACCCCCGCCAATAGTAAAATATCTATTTTATCGATGCCTATTTCATTGTTTGGGAACTCTTCTTCAATTATGTTTGTCTCCGCCTTTATAAAAGAAATAGGACTGTTGGAGATTATTAAGGCAATAATGCCTGCGACAATATTAACTATAACTGCCAAACCAGTTGTATATATATAACCAACATTTGGAATTAATATAAATCCTGCAAGTATAACGCCTATTGTAGCTCCAAATGTGTTTGTGAGATAAAGCATGGAAATATGTCTTTCAGTCGATGTTCCCCTCATATAGTCGTATTTAGATAGCAATGGGAATGTCATACCCATCCCGATAGATGGCAGGGTAAACCAAACAACAGCAATTATGACCCGTAAGACAAAGAAAACAGTTGCGTTTTCTGGCATTGATTTAATTAGGAAAAGAATAAAACCGCTCCAATCCGTTGCCATTTCGATAATTACCCATGCCCAGAGTCCAATTAATAATTCCACCATCGCATACCATCGTATGGGGTTTAATGTTCGCTCAGCGATACGTCCGCCAATGAAACTACCCACACCAAGGCCTAAGAAAAAAATACTTAATACTGCGCTAACTGCATAAGTGGTAGTTCCAAGCAATAGCATACATTTACGTGTCCAGATTATCTGATACATCAATGCACTACCACCGGACAGGAAAAAACAAAGATACAGGCATAACCTGAAAATAAAGACTAATCGCCTGTTTGGTTCCATATACGACCCTTAAGCAAAGGTTATTCTATAATCCAATATTTAAAAAGTGCCGTTCTATCTTTTCCACAATTTCATCGCCAGTATTTATGCTTTGATAAAGTTGAGTGTGTTCAACCCCAATAAAATGGTATTTATACATCTCTTTTATTAAATCATCAATAGGTTTGAAATAATTATTAATATTGAACAGGAAGATAGGTTTTCTATGATATTTTAACTGTTTTGAAGCAAGCACATTGAAGAACTCATCTATTGTGCCTATCCCGCCTGGTAGGACAATAAAAACATCCGAGAGCCGTTCCATAACCTCTTTCCGTTCATGAAGGTCTTCAGTAATAATTAGTTCTGTGCATTGCTCAAACACGAGTTCAGGTCGGTTTAGATATTTAGGAACCACGCCAATTAAAAATCCGCCATGTTTATACATTCTTTTAGATAGTACGCCCATCAGACCTACTCGTCCAGCTCCATATACGATTCGATATCGGTGTTGAGCCAGCAAATCTGCCAGATGCTCTATATCTTTTCGGAAATTTGGAATGGATAAATCACTCGAACCAGCAAAAATACCTATTGTCTTCATATCCTGTTGTCTTTGATAAAAAAGTTTAATGATAAATAAGTCAAAATAAAACCTCACTATTATAACAAAGATTTTGAAAATGTCTTACTATCAGAAAATATTTTTGAACTTTGTGTATAAGAAGAGAGGAGGAAATAAAGGAAAGTCCAATATAACCGTAGTCAACAAATAAAGAGTGGATTAGAATGGATGCTATTGGAAAGGTGTGACAATTACTTTTTATTTTATAATCAAAACTCGTTTTTTATTTGTATAGTCTGATATGATAAAAAAATCTTTCTATTCAAGCAATGAAACCCAATTTATGGAGGTAAATTTATTATGAAACGGAAAAAACATAAAAAGGAATCCCTAAATCGAAGGGAATTCCTGAAAAGAACGGGGCTTGCCTCGTTAGCAACAGTTGCATTCCCGTATATTATTCCCAGTAGAGCATTGGGACTTGATGGAGTAGTGCCTCCCAGCGAACGGATTACAATTGGTTGTATCGGAGTTGGTGGTATGGGGACGTCCAACATGGAAGGTTTCCTTGACCAGCCATCAGCACAGGTTGTGGCGGTATGTGATGTAGATGGAAAACATCTTGAATCAGCAATGAAAAAGGTAAATGACCGTTATGGCAACCAGGATTGTGCAGGCTATAAAGATTTTCGAGAAGTGATTGCCCGTGATGATATTGATGCAGTATCATTAGCCCTCCCAGACCAATGGCATGCAATCCCTGCAATCATGGCGATAAAAGCGGGAAAAGATGTTTATGGTGAGAAGCCATTAGCAGGTTCTATTAAGGAAGGGAGAGCTATTGTAGATGCAGTGGAACAATATGGTAGGATTTGGCAGACGGGTAGTTGGCAGAGGTCACAGGAACATTTCCGCCAAGCCTGCGAACTTGTTCGTAATGGCTACATTGGTGAAGTGAAGTATGTTGTTGTAGGTTTACCAGCGAAGAATTCGATAAATAAGGGTAGTACTACACCATCAGACCCACCTCCATGGTTTGACTATGATATGTGGTTAGGACCAGCTCCGTATGCACCGTATTGTGAAGCACGCTGTCATTGGAATTTCCGTTGGATTAGTGATTATGCTGGTGGACAATTAACTGACTGGGCAGGACACCATTGTGATATAGCCCAATGGGGAATGGGAACTGAACTCACAGGACCCGTTGAAATTATCCCAAGAGGTGGACATTGGCCCAAAGCGGAAGACGGACTCTTTGATACTGTAGAAGATTATGAATTCCTGTGCAAATTTAAAGAAGGCTTCGACATGTTAGTAACTGCGAGACAAAAGGGCGGCGTATTATTCAAAGGTTCAGAAGGATGGATACATGTTGACCGAGGTGCGTTTGATGCTTATCCGAGGTCTTTAGTTCAGACAGAAATTAAGCCTCACGAATTACATTTATACCGTTCTTCAAATCATATTGGAAACTTTTTAGAATGTGTCCGTACACGTAAAAAAACGATTACTCCTGCAGAAGTCGCACATCATTCCATTATGATTGGGCATTTAGGGCTCATTGCCTTGAAATTAGGGAGACCGCTGAAGTTTGACCCCGAAACAGAAACGTTCTTAAATGATACAGAAGCAAATCGTATGCTATGTAGGCCGATGCGAGAGCCATGGCATCTTAATATATAAAGATTAATGAACTCTTTGTTTATAAAGGAGAAATAATATGAGTTACAGAACAAAACAAATGATTTTGGGAATAGCCTTTGTTGCAATTATATTTGCCTGTTTTCCCACAAATCTTTTTGCAGAACCAACTATTAAAGCATTGCTAATTACGGGACAGAATAATCACCGCTGGGACATCAGTTCACCCATTTTAAAGGATGCTTTAGAAAAGACAGGTCTATTTCAAGTGGATGTGCTTCAAGCACCTCCTCAAGGTGGTGATTTTTCATCTTTTCAGCCAGAGTTCCAAAATTATCAAGTAGTTGTATTGGATTATAATGGTGACCCTTGGCCTGAAAATGTAAAGCAATCTTTTGTCTCGTATGTGGAAAATGGTGGCGGTGTTGTTGTTTATCACGCTGCAAATAATGCTTTCCCTGAGTGGCCAGAATTTAATAAAATTATTGGCCTTGGTGGTTGGGGGAACAGAGATGAACGTTGGGGTCCGTATGTCCGTTGGCGTGATGGTAAGGTAGTAAAAGATAATACACCGGGACCCGGTGGTAGCCACGGGACACAACATGCATTCCAGGTGGTTATCCGTGACCGTAATCATCCCATTACCAAGGGACTTCCTCCGATATGGCTTCATGCAAAAGATGAGTTGTATGACCGTCTGCGTGGTCCTGCAGAAAATCTAACCGTTCTTGCAACTGCTTATTCCAGTCCTGATGAAAAAGGAACTGGAGAGCATGAACCCATTCTCTTTACAATTCAATATGGAAAGGGAAGAGTTTTTCAAACCGCTTTAGGGCACCCTCAGGAGGATACACCCGTTGCATTACAATGTGCAGGCTTTCTTACTACATTTTTGCGTGGTGCGGAATGGTGCGCCACGGGCAAAGTAACTCAACCTATACCGGAAGATTTTCCGGGTCCTTATGAAGTACGTATTTGGGAAGAAAATAGGTATATTCCATTTGCAGAATTATTAGAACGAATAAAGGGATTTAAAGCGTTAGATAGTCGTGCTACGATAACTCAAATTAATGAATATCTTCGCATTATGACCTCTGATAAAAGGTCTTTAGCAAATGTAGAAAAAGAGATGATTAAATTTCTTCTCTCTGATGCGACAACGGACGCCAAGAAATATGTATGCTCAAAATTAGGGGAATTAGGCTCTCAAGAATCTGTTCCAGTACTGGCTGATTTGTTACAGGTTCCGGAACTATTTGACTCTGCACGTTTTGCCCTTGAAAAAATTCCTGGAGAAGCTTCGGCTCTCTCATTGAGAAATGCACTACAAACGGCGGAAGGTAAGAATCGTATCGGGATTATTACCTCTCTTGGTTTGCGAAAAGATGTTAAATCTATCCCCTCTATTGCAATATTTTTGAACAACAGTGACCTTGATACTGTAATTTCTGCAGGTTCTGCTCTATCCATGATGGAAGAAGAAAGTGCTCTTTCCGCATTATGGACTGCACGTTCACAAGCCACCGAAACAGCCCGTTTGAAATTAACACAACATGTATTTGCCTGTGCCGATAAAATTTTAGCAAAGAAAAAATCACCCGATGCTATTGCAATAATACGTAATTTGTCAGCAGACAATTCGCTTACCCCTTCTCTGCGAATAGCGTCGCTACGAAGTTTAGTAAAATATTCTGAGGAAGAAGGTGCAAAGGCGTTAGTAAAAGCAATGGGTGATCCAGATGCAGAATTTGTTCGTCTGGTAATAAGTGCGACACCCTTAATAAAGAATACAAAAATTTTATTAAATGTTGTTTGTAAGGAGATGGCATTTTCATCACCAGACAATCAAGTACAGTTTATTAATTTGTTTGCCTCACAAAAAAGGAAAGATATACTTCCTTATGTAGTAAACAGCCTTAGTAGTGAGAACCCGGCTATCCGAGAAGCCAGCATAAAAGCACTTGGTGTCATTGGGGGTAAATCTGAAGTAGAGTTACTTATACCCAAAGCACTCGGTGAAGGGGATGAAGCAGAATTAGCCAAGGCAAGCCTTGCTTCTATGCCCAGAGAAGATGTGGGTAAAGGTATGTTGGAGATATTAAAGAAACCTGACATAGACCCCGTTCTAAAAAAACTTCTTCTCCCGTTAGTTGCGAATCGAAAAGTTCCCGGTAGCGAACCTGTAATACTTCAGTCTGCTGGAGATGCTGATCCGGAATGTAGAATTTCTGCCATAAAAAGTCTGATTGAACAACCTAATGTAGAGATGCTCGACACTGTTCTGCAAATATTACCAGGGGCCAATTCTAATGAAGAACAAGGACTATTTGAAGAACTAATTTTAAAAATTGTATTGCTTAATCCCGACGAAACGGAAAAGCAATTAGTAAAAATTTCAACGTCGTTAGATTCCAATCCTGCATTACCTGTACAGACCACTTTACTTCGTGTACTTGCAAGGTCTGGTCATGCCAAAGGATGGGAAAAACTAAGTACGTTAATAAATCCGAATACACCAGCGGATAAATTAGGCGTTGTGATACAAGCCCTGAACGAATGGCCTGATGATACACCTGTTTCAGTCTTATTCGAGTTTGCTCGTGCCAATCCTGATTTTGCACAGAGAGATACTTTACTCGAAACATGTTTAAATCTGGCACAAAAAACGAAAGCTTCTGACGAAGAAGTTGTTCAAAGAATTGCTTCAATATTGGAATTGAACCCTTCCGCAACAATAAAGAAAACCGCATTAGAGAAAATAGCCCAGCGAAAGGTAGACAGTTCGTTACCACTACTACTTAAATATCTTAATGAATCTGAGGATTCTGTTAAAGAAACGTTGATTCGCTCTCTATCCAATTGGAGGAATGCGGAACCTATGAATGCTTTATTAGAACTTGCACGTACAACAGAGAACGACTCACTTCGTAGGCAAGCACTTGCTGGTGTTATCCAATTGTCGGACAATATCTGGAATATGCCATCCGAACAACGAACACAACTCTTCAAAGACGTTATTACAATTAGTACAAAGTCAGAAGTTTTAAAGGGTGTTATTGGTGCGTTACAAAATACATCTTATCCAGAAGCGTTATCTATTGTCTTACAATACCTTGATAACGAACAGGTAAAAAATGAAGCAGAAGTTGCTGTTGTAAAACTTTCTAAAACTCTTATCGGTATTGCTCCTGATTCAGTTGTACCTGCTCTCGAAAAAGTTATTGCTCAAGGACAGATGGAACTCATTAAACAAGAGGCACAGAAAACTCTGGAGATAATTCCCAAGTTTGAGGATTTTATTACTACGTGGATGGTTTCGGGTCCCTATGTTAACGATGAGATTAATCCTAACATGCTTTATGAATTCGTGTTTGCCCCCGAAAAACCGGAAGAAGCCGAGAAAGTATTATGGAAGCCTGTCTCTACGGGTTCAAATCCTAATAAGCCTATGGTTGTTGAACTTCATAAAATATTAGGAGGAGAAAACCGTGTCGCTTACCTAAGTACTTATGTATGGAGCGATGCAGAACAGGATGTAAATTTGTTAATTGGTAGCGATGATGGTGCTCGTATCTGGGTTAATGGGACGAAGGTGTTTGGGAAAAATACAAACCGTCCTTGTGTCCCCGATGATGATACCATTGCAATACATTTACAACAAGGATGGAACCACATACTTGCCAAAATACGGCAAGGTAGTGGACAATGGGAATTCTGTGCACGTATCCGCAAAACTGATGGTTCTCCATTTGAACCGAAACTAAAAACTGCGATATTGCCAAAATAAATATTAAAAGGTAAATTATTAGAACACGCCCTAACATTTTAAGGTTAGGGCGTGTGTTTTATTAATATTGTTAAGAATATCTTGACTTCTGAAAAAAAATGGATTAAAATAATAAGTATGGATAATATTTATTATCATATTTATCAAATTAATTTTTAATATTGAGGAGAACAGTATGAAAAAGTCAGGTTTTACTCTCATCGAACTTCTTGTCGTTATTGCCATTATTGGCATCCTTGCGGCAATACTTTTGCCAGCACTTGCTCGTGCACGTGAAGCGGCACGTCGTTCCAGTTGCCAGAATAATCTAAAGCAAATTGGGCTTACATGTAAAATGTATGCAAATGAAGCCAAGGGAGAAAGGTTTCCACCTTCAAAACTTTACAATTGCACGGGATTAAGTGGTGAATTTGTAATAGACTGTATGGCGGTATATCCGGAATACTTAAATGACCCTGCTGTGTTATTATGTCCTTCCGCAACAACAGGAAATGACCCAGAGAAAGTATTTAATAAGGCGGATAATCGAGCCCAGGTTATTGGTGACCGTGCCGGAAATTTAGTTCCTACAGCCGGTGTTCCTAATACTGAATTTTATCCATGCGAAGTAGATGATAGTAGTTGTTCTTATTTGTATTTGGCATGGAATACATGGTTCCCGGGAATTATTGACCGACCCGACCCACCGGAAAATCCTGATGTAGATGTAATGATAGACTGGTTGTTAGCAAATAATCCGCAGGTAGTAATTATGTTAGGTGAGCTTTACCCTCGTTTGGGAGACCCAACGAAAAATGATGAAGATTTTTCATTCTTTGATGGCACCCAGAACCTTACCATGTATCGTCTGAGAGAAGGAATTGAAAGGTTCATGATAACAGATATCAATAATCCTGCAGCAAGTGCCAAAGCCCAGAGTGAAATTCCTGTATGTGGTGATTGGGTTAGTACCGATGTCGGTCAAGAGTTTAACCATGTGCCTGGTGGTTGTAACTTCCTATATATGGATGGTCATGTTGAATTTATTCGATTCCCTGACAAATGGCCTGTGAACCGCACAATGGCTGTTTTACAAAGCGAAGAAATTATGGATAGGTTCTAAACCGTTGTCTAAATATCAAGGGGCAGATAGTTAATATCTGTCCCTTTCTTTATGCTTGGTGAAAAAATAATTCAGGCTCTAAATAATACAACGTGTAAAGACAGAGATTTGTATAAACCTGTATTTATATTTCACGTCATTTTTTTAACGAATTTAACATGGCAAAAATATCATCTGTACAATTATAAAGGGAAAGATTAAGAGATTCAGACAGATGTTAATTTAGAATCATCTGTATTCTTATTATCAATTTTGAGATGAATATATACTAAAAACAGACCTTATACATTGCAGATTTCGAAGGCGCGTTTTAGAGATTGAAGTGGGTCTGGATTTTTAGGGACGAATTCGTGAGCAACGAAGCCATCGTAATTAAGTTCTGCCAGGACCTCACAAATTCTACGGTAATTTAATTCTTGTGTTTCATCAATGTCGTTTCTACCCGGAACACCACCGGTATGGATATGTCCAATATATTGGATATTATCTGTGATTGTTTGGATAATATCGCCTTCCATAATTTGCATGTGGTAAATGTCGTAAAGAAGTTTAAAACGTGGTGAACCGATACGTTTAACTAATTCCACACCCCAAATAGTATGGTCGCACATATAATTTTTATGGTCGCGTTTGCTGTTGAGCAGTTCCATAATGACATTGACACCTAATTGTTCTGCTAATGGGATGATTTCTTTTAAACCTTTAGCACAGTTTTCCAGTCCTTCTTTGTCATCAATTTTACCGCGATTACCGGAGAAAACAATCATGTTTGTCAAACCTGCAGAGGCTACCTCATGGAGTCTTTTCTCCGCATTTTCAATGAGGCGTTTATGATTGGCGGGGTCGTTCCAGCCTTTTTCGATTCCCCCAGGACCATTTGCCATAGTGCAGATAAGCCCATGCTCTTTGACAATTGCCCATTCGTTCGGGTCAAGTAAATCAATACCAACCAAGCCCATCTCTTTTACTGCTTTGCAAAATTCAGGCATGGGAATTTTCCCGTAACACCAACGCGAAACAGACTGCTTAATACGACCTTGTTTGGGAGTTGAATCCTGAGCTGAGACCGTTTTAGCCATAATTGATGAGGTTAAAGCAGTTGTAGTTATTACCTTTATGAAATCGCGACGACAAGGTTTATTTTTTGAAGGTATTTCTTTATTCATGATGTGCTCCTTTATAAAAAGTTAAATTTTTTTATGTATTATTTTTTTATTTGACTTCTTAAAATCAAATTGTATATTATGGAAAAATCATATAAATTTTGATGGTAGAAAATTTATTTGACATTTAAGATAAAATTGTGTAATATTACAGGAAATGAATGTTTTTTCTTTTTATGGAAGGAAATATAAATTTTAAAATAAAACTCTAACAATGGAGGTAGGTACGATGAATAATTTGAGTAAAGCAACGGTAATCAGAGGGACTTATCTTGCTGTTTGTGTTATGACAGTAATGATGCTCTCTATGAATGTCCAAGCATTAGTAACATTGACGAAAGAAGTTACAGGGTTGGACGCGAATGGCTATTTTGTCAATGGAG